>Ga0265298_10000065_pt1 | contig 151597 bp, 123 predicted proteins | sample AusTroGonzalo_MG_3_FD_193486 | JGI IMG/M metagenome (GOLD analysis project Ga0265298, IMG submission 193486) | Bovine rumen microbial communities from tropical cattle in Woodstock, Queensland, Australia - Gonzalo_01 | ecosystem: Host-associated > Mammals > Digestive system > Stomach > Rumen ...
TCGCCGAAGTGGGATGAGAGCGCTTCCAACGAAGTCAAGCTCGAGCGCATCATCGACCAGAAGTACATCGCCATCTATCCGGACGGCTATGAGGCCTGGACCGACCTGCGCCGTACGGGTTACCCGCACCAGTATCCTGTCATCATCAATGCGAGCAGCGACCTGAAGGACAACGAGATCGTCCGCCGTTGCACCTACACGAACAGTATCATCAGCAGCGACGAAGCCGGCTACCAGCAGGCGCTGGGCTTCCTCGGTGGTCCTGACAAGGCTTCCACCCGCCTGTGGTGGGACGTCGACAAAGCGAACTTCTGATAAAAAAAGCGCGCTTTTGATAAAAAAGTTGTAACTTTATCCATGAGAGGCTGGCTGGCTTCAGCCAGCCTCTCTTATTTCCAACCCGCCATGAAAAAGTTCCTGATTGCCACCACGCTGTGCCTCCTCTGCACGGCCGCTTTCGCCCAGGTTGACGAGGATTTCCGCAAGGACGTCATCGAATCGGGCTATGTCCACAAACCCCTCCGGCTCCACGAAGACAAATCTGTCGAAACAGCCGGCATCCAGAAGAAAGTGCTGCATTCGGAACTCCTTTGTGGCATGGAATCCCTCGACGGCTGGACGCACGAGGGTATCGGTACCATTTCCCTGACCACGGACCGCGCCGTGGAAGGAACCCACAGCCTCCGGCTCGAAGCACCTTCGATGCCCGAAAAAATGCTGGGCTGGGGTCTGGGCCGCGGCACCTGCCTGGCCGCCTACGATCTCAAAGGCGCAGACTGGCGCCCCTACAACCGGCTGCGCTTCCGCATATACCCTGAATGCGAAGGCGCCCGGACCGTGTATCTGAACCTCTACCTGGAGAACGACGGCGAAGTGAAGGTACCCGACCGCTTCGGCCGCGAAGGCTACCATGAGATCAACCTCAAGAACAACCAATGGAACGACTGTTATCTGGAATTCACAGGTCTGGAGCGTGACAAGGTATCCTACCTCAAGTTCGCCATCGAGGTATTCGGCCGCGAACTGACCATGGGCGACACGCTGCGTTTCGACGTGGACGAGGTGCTGCTCGAAACCATCGAGGACCCGGAACCGGTCAAGGGCTGGCAGCCTGCCGACGGTCGCATCATTTTCTCGACCACCGGCTACACGACCGGCATGGAAAAGACGGCCATCGTTTCGATTCCCGATGCGAAACGCTTCAAGATCGTCAACGCCAAGACGGGCCGTACCGCCCTGCGCGGCAAGATCAAAACGGTCGAAACCCCGCTCGGCACGTTCCGCATGATCGACTTTTCCAAGCTAAAAAAGCCCGGCCAATATGCCATCAAGGTCGGCGACGTCAAGACCTGGCCTTTCTACATCAACGACAACGTATGGGATGACAGCGCCTGGCGGCTCGTGAACTTCATGTTCTGCGAACGCTGTGGCTATCCCGTGCCCGGACACCACGGTGCCTGCCATACCGACCTCCACGCCACCTACAAGGGCAAGGTTTATCCGCTCAACGGCGGCTGGCACGATGCGGGTGACATGTCACAGCAGACCGTCCAGAGCGCTGAGATTTCCTATGCTTTCTTCCAGGCCGCGCAAAACGCCCTGGCCAAGGGAGAGGAGGACCTCTACAACCGGTTGATGGAGGAGGGCCTCTGGGGTATGGACTATGTGTTGCGCTCCCGCCTCGGGGATGGCTATCGTGCCATGTCATGGGGCACGAACCTCTGGACCGACGGCATCCTGGATACCGAGGACGATGCGGGCCGGCGCCAGATCCGCGTCCACAACGGCGCCCTTGAGAATTTCCTCTTCGCCGGCATCGAGGCCTACGCGTCCATGATCCTTCCGGACGATCCGGAACTGGCGGGCAACCTGGTGAAGGTGGCCTGCGAAGACTACGATTTCGCCCTGGCACGCTTCAACGAGATGGGCTTCGCAGAACTCTCGGAAATGAACCGGGCGGGCGGCCACACCCGCATGACCTCGGAGAGCCAGTACCACGCCAACATGTCGTGGGCGGCCAGCATGCTCTACAAAGCCACGGGCCAAAAGAAATACGCCGACGATGCGGCGAAATTCATCGAATACACACTGGCTTGCCAGCGGACCGAACCGGTGGGCGGCGGCCTGAGCGGCTTCTTCTACCGCGACACGGACCGGCGCTCGACCGTGCATTACAACCACCAGTCGCGCAGCTATGCCTACATGGAGGCCCTCGAGGCGCTGATCACCACCCAACCCGGGCATCCTGACCGCACTCGCTGGATGGAATCCGTCCGTCTCTACGGACAGTATCTGAAAGACCTGATGGCCTACATCGAGCCTTACGGCATGATGCCCAGCGGCGTCTACCACAAGGACGAAGTGCGTGACAGCGCCAACTTCTATGCCTGGCAGGTCGGGGTCCGCGGCGGAGCCGACGCCGACTACGACGAGATGATGCGCAACGCCGTGCCGCTCGACGAAGAACACTACCTGCGTAAGTTCCCTGTCTGGTTCAGCTTCAAGGGCAACACCGCCTGCAGCTTGTCCGACGGCAAGGCGGCAGCCATCTGTGCCCGCCTCCTCAACGATGAGGAACTCAAGCAAATCGCTGAGAAACAGCTCGAATGGGTCGTGGGCTACAACCCGTTCGGACAGTCGCTCATCTACGGAGAAGGCAGCAACTGGTGCCAGCTCTACAACGCCCTCCCGGGCGAGACGGTGGGCGAGATTCCCGTCGGCATGCAATCCTACTTCAATGAGGACCAGCCCTACTGGCCGCAGTTCAACACCGCCACCTACAAGGAAGTGTGGGGCGGCACGGCAGTCAAGTGGCTGATGCTCATCGCCGAATTCTGACGCCATGGAAAAAACAGCACAACAGGGCCGAAACCTGGCCATCGACATGCTCCGGGCGTTGACCATGACCCTCATGATCTTCGTCAACGACTTCTGGAAAGTCCATGATGTGCCGCAGTGGATGGAACACGCCAAATGGGGCGTGGACTTCATGGGCCTGGCCGATTTCGTCTATCCGGCCTTCCTCTTCTGCGTGGGCATGTCCGTTCCCTACGCCATCGAGAGCCGCTACCGCAAAGGCTACAGCGGCGAGTCCACGGCAGGGCACATCCTGCTGCGGACCCTCTCCCTGCTTATCATGGGTGCCTTCCTGGGCAATTCGGAGGCCCGTCTGGCCCCGGACTTCACCCTCTACAGCATCGGCTTCTACTGGCTGGTCGCCGTGGCCTCGTTCTTTATGATCTGGAACACCTACCCGAAGAATCCCACGCACAAGCAGTCCGTGCTGTTCACCTGCCTGAAAATCGTGGGTGGCATCTGCCTGCTCCTGCTGGCCCTGACCTACCGCAAGCCGGATGGAAAGGTCTTTGATACGTCGTTCAGCATCCTGGGCGGCATCGCCTGGACCTATCTCGTGGCCGCCACGGTATATTTCTTCTGCCGCGACAACCTCAAGAAACTGACTCCGCTGTGGGTCGCGGTGCTTGCCGTATGTGTCCTTACGCAGCGGATGCGCCCGGAGATGGGCGGTGCGCCCATCCTGGACTTCCCGCGCCCCAACTTCCTGGAGGGAATGCTCCGCATCCTGCACATCGGCACCGGCGGCGCCGTATTCCTGGCCCTCAGCGGCCTGCTCGTCTCGGTCATCACCGAGAAACTGGCCAGCCAGCCGCAGGCACGGCGCACTCTCATCGGCCTGGCCACTGCCGTGGCAGCTCTGCTGCTCGGAATGTTTACCCGCCGGTGGTGGATTGCCGCCAAACTCGGCATCACGTTGCCCTGCTGCTTCTTCGTTTCCGCCGCTGCCATCGGCATCTACACGCTGCTGCGCTGGCTCAACGCCAAGGGCCTGAGCGGGTGGTTCGCCATCATCCGCCCCGCAGGAACCGCAACGCTGACGACTTACATGATCCCTTACGTATTCTATGCCTTTGCCGATATCACCGGCATCGTACTGCCCGACTGGCTTACCCATGGCACGATGAGCCTGGTCAACTGCTTCTGCTTCGCTCTTATCGTGGTCGCCGTCACCGGCCTCCTCCAGCGTCTGCACCTTAAACTGAAAGTCTGACATGAAATCTCCTCTTTCCGCCCTCTTCAAAACAGCATTCGTCGCCGTAGTGGCGATGGCCCTGGTGAGCGCCAGGCCGCCCAAGGTCGCCGACATCCCTGTCTCCGACAACTTGTACAGCATCTCCTCCGGACCCGGCGAGGACGCCTCGGTATCAATGTGCATCAGCTGGGCCTGTGACCTCTCGGTCGGCAACACCTGCGTCCTCCTGACAGAAGTCTCGGACGTGAAATGGAAGAAATCCCGCATTGTCTGGCCTGAGCAGGAAAGCCGCTGCGAGGTTTTCAAGGGCGTTTTCTCCACGGCAGCAGACGGCAAAGACATGTACGAAGACGCCGTCTTTACGAAGTGCGGTGCAACGGTCACCGGCCTGTATCCCGATACGGATTACAAATATGTCGTCGTGGAGTTGCTCGGCAAGAACTATGTGGGTCGAAGCTCCGAGCACCGCTTCCGCACCGCCGGCGCGGAGAGCTGGTCAGCCTGCATCATCTCCGACTTCCACAGCTACCCGCCCATTCCCACGCGCCTGGAAGCCGCCATGGGCATGATCGACACGATGCAGCGCTTCGACCCGTCACTCGACTGGATCTTCAGTCCCGGCGACGTGGTGGCGTGGGGCGGCAGCTACTCCTTCTGGCGCCGGTTGTTCGAGGAAGACAATTTCAACGAATTCTTCTGGGCCCGTGTGAACGGGAACCACGACAACTGGACCCGCGAGTCCCAGATCACGCATGACTTCGATATTCCGAACGACTACTTCACCGGTACCTCTTGGTATCCGCAGAACGGTTATGAAGGACAGATGGGCGTCTGCTACCACTTCCGCTACGGCAACACCCTCTTCCTCATGCTCAACACCGAAGACATGCAGAGCCCCGAAGAGATGGAAGCAGCCCAGAACTGGGTCCGCAACTGTGTCAATGCCGAACGTGAAAGCAGCAATCCGCCGACCTTCGTCGTGGTTTGCATGCACTATGAATGGTTTATCGGCACCAGCGGGAAGTACAGCCAATACAGGCGCTGGCACCGGATTTTTGACGAACTGGGCGTCGACCTGGCCGTAGCGGGCAACAACCATGTGTATGTCCGTTCCGCCCCGCTGTTCGACGACCAGGTGACCGACGGTACCACCGGCACGGTCTATCTCCAGACCTCGTCTTCCGACAATGACCGCGGACGCTCTTTCTCCGACAAGCCCATGGAGAATTCCGACAAGATTGTATACCGCTGGACTGAAGGAACATACTCCGTCAGTGCCATCCACATGGACGTAAATGATGAACGAATCGCCCTCACCCTGCTCGACCGCCACGGCAAAGCCATCGACAGTACCGTCATCCCGGCCAAACAGCGGGTCAAACCCACCTATCCGCTTTTCTGGACCTGGCTCGACCTGCACCCGAACACGGATTTTGATGCCCTCTGCCAGAAGATGAACGACGCGGGCATCGACGGCGTGATGCTCAATGCTCCGACGCCCGACGACTATCGCCGTGTAATCCCCATCGCACACGCCCACGGCATCACGGTGTATGCCTGGCTCTGGACCATGAATCTCGAGCACGACCGGGCCAAGGTCCTGGCCGAGCATCCGGAATGGTTCAGCGTCAACCGCCTGGGCCGCAGCCTTGCCGATACCACGGCATACGTCGACTACTATAAGTTCCTCTGCCCGGCGCTGCCTGAGGTACGGGAATACCTCAACGACAAGATCCGTGCGTACTGCGAGGTAGAAGGTCTCGACGGCATCGCCATCGACTACCATCGATTCGTCGACGTGGTGCTCCCGACCACCCTGTGGCCCCGCTACGGCATCGTCCAGGACCAGGAATACCCCGAGTGGGATTTTGGCTATCATCCGGAGATGATCCGGCTCTTCCAGGAGAAATACGGCTACGATCCGCGCGAGCAGGAAGATCCTTCCCAGGACGTCCAGTGGCGCCAGTTCCGCTGTGACCAGATTTCGGAAGTGGCCAACCTTTTCGCCGAGACCGTCCATTCCTACGGCAAGGTAATGGCCGCCTCTCCGTTCCCGACCCCGAAAATGGCTTCGCGCATGGTGCGCCAGGACTGGGGCCGGTGGAACCTCGACATCGTCTTCCCGATGGTCTATCACTCCTTCTATACGCTCGATCCTTCGTTTGCCTATGACTGCACGGCGGAGAACTACTACGACAAGAAACCCAGCACTGAGCTCTATTGCGGCCTGATGTACAGCGATGACATTACCGATTGCATGGACGAGGCTTTCCGGGCGGGCGCCCAGGGTATCGCCATTTTCACGGTCATGAGCCTGCGCACGCCGGAACAAACAGCACAGTTCCGGGCTTATACCGACAGCGTGCGGAACGTCGTAGCGGCCAATGGCGGCCATCTTCCGGTGGTTAAAGCGCCGGGACGAGCCGACCTCAACCCGTTCCACCATACCGGCGTCATGGCCCAGATTGAAAAACGGATGCAGTACATCATCGCCGGATTCGACTGGAACCAGCGTCGCCGGCGGGGAGAACCGGCCATCCAGGTTCCGCCGCTCGCACCGCTGTCGCTGGGTGAATACCGGCTTGTCGGCGGCAAGGACATCACGCGTGAGTACGAAGTGACCGACTGGGCCAGCGGTACGACCTTCCTGGTCACGTTCTACCTCTACGGCGATGTCATCTCCGGCTGGGATGTCGCCAAGAAGATGGCAGACTAAACAAAAAAGGCGGTCTATCTCCCGACAGGCCACCTTTTCTGATGATAATATACTAAAACCTAAACCACTCGAAAGATGCGGTTCAGGTTTTAAATGTTGCGTTGGCAGCTATGTATTTACTGCCAAATAACAAAAGATTATACTTTTTGACAATTATTGCAAGGGGCGGAGCCGGTTTTCGACCCGCTCTTGTAATTCTGCCCGCAGTGAAGGGGAAGTAATCTTCTCCAGCACCTCGCCGGCAAAAGCCATCTGTTGCAGTAGGCGTGCTTCGGAGAGGCGGATGCCGCGCGAGCGCAGGTAGAACAGCTCGTCAGGATGCAGACGTCCCACCGTGGCTCCGTGGCTGCACTTCACATCGTCCGCATAGATTTCCAGTTGTGGACGGGTATAGGCACGTGCTGCGTCGCTTGCGAGCAGGTTGTGGTTGGCCTGGTAGGCTTCGGTCTGCTGGGCGTCGGGCACCACTTTGATCAAGCCGTTGAAACGGGTCACGGCCTGTCCGCCGACAATGCTCTTGAACAGCTGGGTGCTGTGGCACTGCGGCACAGCGTGGGTCAGTTCGATGTCGTATTCCACCTCTTGCAGGCCATCGGCGAGGCAGATGCCGGCCAGGTCGCATGCGGCATGGCGGCCCTGCAGCGACACGCGCACATGGTTGCGGAGCAGCATGCCATCGAGCGACAGGAACACCATCTGCAACGAAGCGCCCTCGGAGAGGGTGATCTCATAGTCCATCTTCCCCTTTCGCACTGCTTCGTCCTGCAGCACGACATACGCCGCGGAAGCACCTGCTTCCAGCGCGATCCGTATCCGCTCTTCGGGGTTGATGATGAGCTGCGGTTCCATGTCTTATTCGCTTTCCTGGATGAGCCAGTCGTAGCCTTTTTGCTCAATCTCGAGCGCCAGCTCCTTGCCCGCGGTCTTGATGATGCGGCCCTTATAGAGCACGTGGATCACGTCCGGCACGATGTAGTCGAGCAGCCGCTGATAGTGAGTGATGACGATGAAGGCGTTGTCGGGTCGCTTCAACTGGTTGACGCCAGTCGCCACGATGCGGAGGGCGTCCACGTCGAGACCTGAGTCGGTTTCGTCAAGGATGGCCAGCCGCGGCTCCAGCATCGCCATCTGGAATACCTCGTTGCGTTTTTTCTCGCCGCCCGAGAAACCCACGTTCACGCCGCGGCTCGAGAAACTGGCATCCATCTCCACGCAAGCCATCTTCTCGCGCATCAGCTTCAGGAACTGGCCCGCGCTCAGCGGCTCCAGCCCGTGTTGTTTCCGTTGCTCGTTGACGGCAGCTTTCATGAAATTGACGTTGCTCACGCCCGGAATCTCCACGGGATACTGGAAACCCAGGAATATGCCGGCCCAGGAGCGCTCTTCCGGGTTCATGGCCAGCAAATCGCGGCCGTCATAGGTCACGGTTCCTTCTGTGACAGTGAAGGTGTCGCGGCCCGCCAGCACGGCGGAAAGGGTACTCTTGCCTGAGCCGTTGGGGCCCATGATGGCATGTACTTCGCCGGGACGGATAGCGAGGTTGATACCGCGCAGGATCTCTTTCTCTCCGACGGCGGCATGCAGGTTCTCTATGTGGAGCAGGGTATTCATCAGGCTTTCCTCCTATACATCTTCTCCCAGTGTACCAGGGAGATGATGCCATTGACAAGATACAGCGCGCTGACAATCGGCATGAAGATGTTGCCGACCGACAGGTGCAGGATCAATTGGGTGATATTGACGATGATCCAGGCCACCCAGCAGTCCCATTTCTTCTGGGCGCTGAGGAACTGGGCCACGAGGATCAGGATGGTGACGCAGGAATCCAGATAGGGGTGCGGATCTGCCGGGAAGAGACGCACCAGCAGCCAACCCCACAGGGCTGCGACCACCAGCACGATGGCGATCGTGATCACGCGTTCAGGCCAGCTGAGCATGCTGACTTTCAGTTCTCCTTCCTTTTCGGCACTCACTTCCCCGGCTTTGGGATGGGTCCAGCGGTAATGTCCAAGGATATTGATGCCCAGAGAGATGGGTTGCAGCAGCAGCGACGCGGCCAGGTTCTTCTGCCAGAAAAGGAAAAACAGGGCGGCGGTGTAGAGATAGCCCACCCAGAAATTGTATTTGCTACCCCGGCCCGCGAGGAACACGCAGGTCAGGCCCAGCAGCGAGCAAACCAGATCCAGCCAGTTGAACGTCATCCGATACTCCCCTCCAAGGAGACTTGCAAGAGTTTTTGTGCCTCGACGGCGAATTCCATGGGTAGCTTATTGAGCACTTCCTTCGCGTAGCCGTTCACGATCAAGCCGATGGCATCCTCTTCCGTGATGCCGCGCTGACGGCAGTAAAAGAGTTGGTCGTCGCTGATCTTCGAGGTGGTGGCTTCGTGCTCGACGGTCGCGCCCGGATGGGCCGACTCGATCACCGGAAAGGTGTGGGCGCCACATTTGTCACCCAGCAGCAGCGAGTCGCATTGCGAATGGTTGCGGGCGCCTTCCGCCGCCGGAAGGACCTTCACCAGGCCTCGGTAGCTGTTCTGGCTGTGGCCCGCCGAAATGCCCTTGCTCACGATACGGCTGGTTGTATTCCGGCCGATGTGGATCATCTTCGTGCCGGTGTCGGCCTGCTGGTAGTTGTTGGTCACGGCCACGCTGTAGAACTCAGAAAGGGAGTTGTCGCCCTTGAGGATGGTGCTCGGGTATTTCCAGGTGATGGCGCTGCCTGTCTCGACCTGGGTCCAGAAAAGCTTGCTGCCGCTACCTTTGCAGATACCGCGCTTGGTCACGAAGTTATAGATGCCGCCGCGGCCCTGGGCGTCTCCGGGATACCAGTTCTGCACGGTGGAATATTTCACTTCAGCGTCTTTCTCGACCACAATCTCGACGACCGCAGCGTGCAGTTGCGACTCGTCACGCATGGGGGCCGTACAACCCTCCAGATAGCTCACATACGAGCCTTCGTCGGCCACGATGAGCGTCCGCTCGAACTGGCCGGTCCCGCGGGCGTTGATGCGGAAGTAACTTGAGAGCTCCATGGGGCAGCGCACGCCCTTGGGAATATAGCAGAACGAACCGTCGCTGAACACGGCGCTGTTCAGTGCGCTGTAGAAGTTGTCGGCTGTCGGAACCACCGTCGCCAGGTACTTGCGCACCAGCTCCGGATAATTCTTGACGGCTTCGTTGAACGAACAGAAGATGATGCCCTTCTCGGCCAGGGTCTCGCTGAAGGTGGTCTTCACCGAGACGCTGTCGAACACGGCGTCGACGGCGGTGCCGCTGCCGGAAGCCAGGCCAGCCAATACCTCGCGTTCCTGCAACGGAATGCCGAGTTTGTCGAAGGTCTTCTCGATCTCGGGGTCGATCTCACGCTTGCCGGACTTGTGCTCCCGCTTCTTCGGCGCGGCATAATACACGATGTCCTGGAAATCGATGGGCGGAATGTCAAGATGGGCCCATGTAGGCAACGTCATCTTTTGCCACTGCCGGAAAGCCTTGAGCCGGAATTCGAGCAGCCACTGCGGCTCCTCCTTTTTCTCCGAGATCAGTCGGACGATGTCCTCGTTCAGCCCTTTCGGGATGAACTCCTGCTCCACGACTGTCTCGAATCCCTGTCCGTATTCGCCCGTGGTAACCTCCGCTATGATCTTGTCGCTCTGTTTCACGTTTGCAAAGATAAGGATTATTCAGGAACGCCGTGCAGCTTTGCGATTTCCCGCGGGGGCGGGGTGATGCGGCGAGACACGCCTACGTGGCGGAGGTGAGGCGGCGGGTGAGGAAGGAGATGAGCCAGCCGATGAGGGCGACGCCGGCGATGACGATCAGGATGTCGCTGAACTGGATGACGACCGGGTAGGCCTCCACGACGAAGTTGCCCGGCATCTTGACCAGGCCGAAACGCAGCTGTATCCAACAGATGGCCAGGCCGGCCAACACGCCTACGGCGATGCCCAACAGCGAAATCAGCCAGCCTTCCCGCACAAAGATCTGCTCCACGAGTCCGTCGTCCGCGCCCATCGCGCGAAGCGTGCCGATGTCGTCCCGCTTCTCGATGATGAGCATCGACAGGGAGCCGTAGATATTGAAGGAGATGATCAGCATCACGAAAAGCAGGATCAGGTAGATGGCCAGCTTCTCGTAGCGGAGGACTTTGTAAAGCATGGTGTTCTGCTGCTGCCTGTTCCGCACGACGAAGTCATCGCCGAGCTGAGCCTGCAGTTCAGAGAGGAATCTGCGCGATGCCAGGCCATGCCGGTCCAGTCCCGCGGGATCGAGATAGAGCTCGACCGCCGACACTTCGTCGTCGTATTCCAGCAGCGAACGGAGGGCCGTCAGCGGCATGAAGATGTATTTCTGGTCGAAAGCCTGCTCCAGGCTGACGATGCCGGCCGGGTGCAGTTTCACCTGCCGGAGCGAGGCGAGCGGATTGAGCAGGTCAACCTGCTGTGTGCGGCTGGGAAACCAGGCTGTGAGTGGCTGCAGGAAGGCCGGCCGGGCACCCAGCTCCAGCGCCACCGTCCGTCCCAGCACCACCTGGTTCAAATCGCCGAAAGTCAAATCGAAAGACCCTTCCGTGAGATAGTCCCGCAGACCGGTGATCTGCTCATAGAGCGAATCCACACCGCGGGCCACCACGACCTTGTGGCGATCGCCATACTGCACAAAGACGCTCTCTTCCAGCACGCCGCAGACCGCACGGACCCGCGGGTCGGCGGCGAGGAAGTCAAAGCGCTCATCGCAGGAAAAGACCTTTCCGGCGGCAGGAGTCACCTGCACGTCGGCGGTATGGGAATCGTTCATTTCACGGACGAGGTCGTCGAATCCGTTGTAGATGGACAGGATTACCACCAGCGCGGCACACCCGATAGCAATGCCCGCCGCTGATATGATCGAAATGATGTTGATCACATTGTGCGACTTCTTGGCAAAGAGGTAGCGCCACGCCATGAACCGGGAGAGTCTCATCTGTCCGGCGGCTGTTTATTTCTTCAGCAGTTCGTCGATGTGCTCCACGTAATCGAGCGAGTCGTCAAGATAAAAGACGAGTTCCGGCACGATGCGGAGTTGTTTGGCGACACGGCGGCCGAGTTCGCCCCGCAGGCGGGACGTCTCATCTTCCAACTTATGCATCACGTCCTCCGCTTTGGACGAAGGGAAGACACTCACATAGACTTTGGCGATGGCCAGGTCTGGCGTGATTTTCACGCCGCTGACGGTCAACATGGCGCCGTCGTAGGCGGCCATGCCGCGGGCACGGATGATTTCAGCCAGGTCTTTCTGGATCTGCCGCGCCACTTTCTGCTGTCGGGTGCTTTCGCTTTCCATAGTTTCTTCGCTTCGTTCAGAATGACAGGGGTTGGGTCATTCAAATTTCAGGATAAAATACGATTTCTTGCCCTTCTGGACCAGGATGTACTTGCCGTCGAGCAGGTGTTCCGGGGTCAGTTGCAAAGCCATGTCGGAGACTTTTTCCTTGTTGATGCTCAGGCCGTTGCCCTGAATGGTCTTGCGGCACTCTCCCTTGCTGGGGAAGATGTCGGTGCGCACGGCGAGGGTTTCGAGGATATCCGCCGGCAGCGTGCTCATGGGCAGGGTGTATTGGGGTACGTCTTCGAACACGGAGAGGAAGGTGCGCTCGTCGAGGGCCTTGAGTGCCTCCACGGTACCCTTGCCGAAGAGCATCTGCGAAGCGGCCACGGCGTTCTCGTATTCGCGCTCGCTGTGGACCATGATGGTGATTTCGCGGGCCAGCAGCTTCTGCAGTTCGCGGCGTTCGGGCGCTTCCCGGTGGGCAGCGATGGCTGCTTCGATGGTCTCGCGGTCAAGCATCGTGAAGATCTTGATGTATCGCTCGGCATCCGCATCCGACACATTGAGCCAGAACTGGTAGAACTGATAAGGAGAAGTGCGTTCCGGATCGAGCCACACGTTACCTTTTTCAGTCTTGCCGAACTTGCCGCCGTCAGCCTTGGTGATGAGCGGGCAGGTGAGGGCGAAGGCTTCGCCGCCCGCTTTGCGGCGGATGAGCTCCGTACCGGTAGTGATGTTGCCCCACTGGTCGGCACCGCCCAACTGCAGCTTCACGCCACGGTTCTCGTAGAGGTAGAGGAAATCGTAGCCCTGGAGCAGCTGGTAGGTGAACTCGGTGAAAGACATGCCCTCTGTGGATTCGCGCGAGAGACGCTTCTTGACCGAATCCTTCGACATCATGTAGTTGACGGTGATGAGTTTGCCGATGTCGCGCGTAAAATTGATGAAGGTGTAGTCCTTCATCCAGTCGTAGTTGTTGACAAGTTCCGCCTTGTTGGGCGCGTCCGATTCGAAATCGAGGAACTTGCTGAGCTGGGCCTTGATGCACGTCACGTTGTGGGCGAGGGTCTTCTCGTCAAGCAGGTTGCGCTCCTGCGACTTCATCGACGGGTCGCCGATCATGCCGGTTGCGCCACCCACAAGGGCGAAGGGTTTGTGTCCGCAAGCCTGGAAATGCTTGAGGATCATGATGCTCACCAAATGGCCGATATGCAGCGAGTCACCCGTCGGGTCGATGCCGACATAGGCGGCTGCGGGGCCCTTCATCAGTTCTTCTTCCGTTCCGGGCATGATATCGTGGATCATGCCGCGCCACTCAAGTTCTTTGACAAAATTCTTCATTCGACAGATTCATTCCATTATCCAACCACCCACACCATCACGTGATTTTCAAAAACTTCGTAGTTGAGCTCGAACTCCATCTCAGTGCCGTCCTTGTGGTAGAAGGTAGCTTCGATCTCGCCTTCGTCGCGAGGGTTGAAGCGTTCCACTTCGATCTGCTCGGCAAAGTCCACGCCCGAAATCGACATGCGCTTGTAGATGGCTTCTTTGGCGCACCAGTAGATGGCCAGCTGCAGCGTCTTCTTGCGCTCGTCGAGGTCTTCCAGCTCGTCTTCGCTGAGAGCCTTCTTCTCCACGGCGGAAAAGTCGCGGTCCAGACACTCGATGTCGATACCCAGGTCCTCGTCGGGATGCAGCAGGATGGCCACGAAACGGCTGGTATGCGAGATGCTGATCTCCATGGCCGTGTTCAGCAGGTACGGCTTGCCATTGTCGTGGTGACCCAGATAGAGCTTCTCGGGGAAGATTTCGTTGAGCAGGGCGCGTTCGGCCAGCTTCTCCTTGCGGCGCGATTCGCTCCGCGTATAGGAAAGCTCCTCCAACTCATTGTCAGGAACAGAGGTGGAGGCCATCAGTTCAGCTTCGGTTTCAGTAATTTCCCAGACGTAGATCCGGGCGTCGTCGTCAAGTTCTTTTTTTAGGAATAGTGGCATACGTGGTTGGGGAAACACCACTTAGGCAGGGGCTCGGAAGATGAGCCCTCGTCCATGCCATTCAGACTACTCGGAGGTTCCACAGTGGTGCTTTCGATTGGTTATTCTTGTTGAGATATCAGGATTCGAACCTGAACAGACAGAACCAAAATCTGTAGTGCTACCATTACACCATATCTCAGTTACGGGGCTCTGCCCCAAACCCCGCGCCTCCCGGCCTTAGTACTTTTGCTTTGCGAGGGATTGCTGTGTATTCAAGCTATTGCTGCAAAGGTACCGGCCTCCGGCGGTCCGCTGATGCGGACTTATTAGCGGCCAATCAGGGTACAAAAATGCAAATATATTAATTTTTTTATTCTTCAGTATTTTTCGATGATTTTTACCGTTGGGTTTTGAAGAAATCTGTCATGAGGCGGGCGCACTCGGAGGCGAGGACGCCGGCGGTGACTTCGGTGCGCGGATGGAGGAGCGAGGGCGTGAACAGCGTGTATCCGCGCTTCGGATCGTCCGCGCCATAGACCAGGCGTCCCAGCTGTGCCCAAGCCAGCGCAGCGGCACACATCGGACACGGCTCCACCGTAACATACAGCGTGCAGTCATTCAAATACTTGCCGCCCAGAAAGTCGGCCGCCATGCCGATGAGCTGCATCTCCGCATGGGCCGTCACATCCGTCAGGTGCTCCGTCAGGTTGTGGGCACGGGCGATGATGCGTCCGCCGCACACCACTACACCGCCGATGGGCACCTCGCGCCCGAGGCCCGCCTCGCGTGCCTCCCGCAGCGCTTCCTGCATGAATCGTTCGTCATCCATATGGGACAAAGATAGTGAAAAAGCGCCATAAGGAATGGATTTTGTATATCTTTGCAATCCTATGCGAATCAAGGCTCCGTTCCTCGTCCTGATCCTGTTGTCGCTACTGTCGACAAAAGCAGCCGCCCAGTACAACGTACCCGGCGCCGCCCCGACACATATCCGGTGGAGCCACATCCAGGGAGACCACTTCCATCTCATCTTCCCCCGCGAGATCGATTCGCTGGCGCGGGAATACCTATTCCTCTTCGAAAGCACACGCGACGCCACCCTGACGGGCTTGCACATCGACCCACCGCGTATGCCTCTCGTGCTGCAACCATACAACATGCTCAGCAACGGCAGCGTGTCGTGGGCACCCCGCCACATCGAGCTCTATACCACGCCGCCCGGGAACATCCTTTATCCGCAGGACTGGGCCACGCAGCTGGCCGTGCACGAAGGCCGTCACGTGGGTCAGTTCTCCCACTACATCCGCGGCGCGCTGTTCCCGTTCCAGATCCTGGCCGGCGAGCAGGGTTACGCCCTCAGCTTCCCTTCCACCACCCAGATGGAGGGAGATGCCGTGGTGCACGAGACCGACTATACCGGTTCCGGCCGCGGCCGGGACCCTGAATTCCTGAAATTCTACCGGGCCGCTTTCCTGGCGGGCGACATCCGTTCCTACGATGCCTGGCGCTACGGCTCCTACCGCTACTACACGCCCAACAAATACGCCTTCGGCTACCTGATTGCCAGCAATATGCGCGACCGTTCCGGCAACTATTTCGCCGCGGGCGACATGCTGCAGGAGAAGGTCCACAGCTGGTGGCGCCTGTTCAGCCAGTCACACCGCAGCTACATCAAGGCTTCCGGCACCACGGTGCGCAAGAACTGGCGCGAGGCCGTTTCCCACAACAACAGCGTCTGGCGTTGGGACTATATCATGCGGAAACCCTATTCCGCCCCGTCCCACCTCCTCAAAGGCCGCGGCCGGCACTATTCGGAGATCATCGATCCGCTTCCCATGAAACGCGGCGTCTATGCCACGATGACCGGATTGCCGTACGAGCGGCGCCTGATCCGGATTGACTCGCTCGGCCGGGGCTTCTATGTCAGGCCTTTTGCCGCCAGCACCAGTGCGCTGGTGAAAGACGGCGAATCCATCCTCTTTTCTGAAATCGTACCCGACCCGCGCTGGGAACAGCGCAGCTGGTCGATCCTGCGCCGATTCAACACCCGCACCGGCTCGATGAAAACCCTGACCCGCCGGACGCGCTATGTCAATCCGTCCGTCGCTCCCGACGGGACGATCCTGGCCGCGGAATACCCCGTGAAGGGCGGCTCGAATGTCGTGGTGCTCGACCATGACGGTGGGCTGCTGGAGCGGATTCCCGCACCGGCGAACGGCCAGGTCGTCAATGTGGTGCAGGCTGGCCGCGCGCGCTACGCCACAGTGGTCACGACGCAGGGCGAAGGCATCTACCGCTATGCCGACGGAGCCTGGTCCTGCCTGGTCGAGCCCCAGAAACGGGCTATCCGCGATCTCGGTGTAGCCGGAGACCAGCTTTACTTCGTTTCCGACCTCGACGGATTGAGCAATATCTATGGTTTCAATCCCGGTACGGGCGACCTGCGGCGCTGGGTCAACGCGCCGTTCAGTACCACCCGGCCCTACTTCAACGAGGCCGACAGTACGCTCTACTACGCCAACTACGACCAGAAAGGCTACCTCCCCGTCCGTCTGCCGAAAAACAGGCTGGAACGGAAACACGCCTCCTTCAGCGAACCCTACGTCAACCAGCTGGCCGACAGGAACGCCGCGCAGATGGAAGAACACGTCACACCCCGCACCGAGGAAGAGGATGCCCAGCTGCGCAGCCATATCGATTCCTTGGAGAGCCGGCCGTACATCAAGCCGTTCCACGGTTTCCGCGTCCACTCCTGGGCACCGTTCTACGCCAATGTCGACCGCCTGATGAACGACCTGGGCAGCTTCAATTTCAGCAGTTGGGACAATGTGACCCAGTTCGTTGCTCCCGGCGTGACCATCCTTTCCCAGAACGACCTGGGCACGGTGGTCGCCACGGCAGGCTATTCCTATTACAAGCGTCACCATGGTGCGCATGCCTACCTGAAATATTCGGGCTTGTATCCCGTCTTCGAGGTCGCCTTCGATTTCAATGAGCGCGACCGCATCGAACAGGACATCCGCGTCCGGCCCGACGGTGTCGTGGAAATGACGTTGGACACCATTTCCAAGCCCGCCCTCCGCCTCAACGCCCATATGTCCATTCCGCTGCTGTTCTCGCGGGGAGGATGGTCCACCACCGTTACGCCGCGCGTGGGGTATATCATGACCAACGATGGGTTCCGCATCCAGCCCGGCGGTGCCCGTCCCACGCAGGAAAGCATGCTGACACATGTCCTCTCCGGCAATCTGCTGATCGATACGCGGGTGGCCCGTGCGACATCGCGCCTGACGCCGCGCCTGGGCTTCGGCCTGGAACTCAGCGGCCAGTTCCGTCTCGGCGAAGAGATGGCCCGCAAGCCTGTCTACGCCCTGCGTGCCTATACCTACTTGCCGGGCATCCGGACGGAAGACAGCTTCAAGATCTCCTATTTCCGCCAGTACCAGCCCCAGGACGGCATGTTGTACAGTCCCGACTACAACCTCGTGCGCCGACCGTACGGCTATGACAACCTCATCCTGATGGATTACCATCGCCTGCTGGCCGAATACGCGCTGCCGATCTATGCGGGCGACGTGAACGGCGGTTTCTTCTTCTACCTGAAGCGCATCATCCTCGTTCCTTTCGTGGACATGGCCCGTGACCTGCAATCGCCACAGATGGACGGTGGACATATGGACGGGGTCGCGCCCCGGAACTTCTTATCCTATGGAGCGCGCCTGCTGTTCAACACTTACTTGTTCCGTATCGGCACGGAGTTCAAGATCGGTATCCAGTATTCGCGCACCTATGACTCGGGCAAGTGGGGTTCCATCCGCTTCGTCCTCAACACCGGCTTGTAAAACATGACCAACGCACGCAGACTCAATGGTTTCGACTGGTTCCTGATCCTGGGTACCACGGCCGTCAGCATCCTTTCTTCGCTCCTCGGCGAGGGTTGGGACACCATCGGTTTCATCGTGGCCGTCACCGGCATCATCAACCTGGTGCTCTGCGCCAAGGGCAACATCTGGAACTACGCCTTCGGTATCATCTACAACGCTATTTACGTTTATATATCTTGGAAATCAAGACTTTATGCCGACTCTGCCATCTACCTGCTCTACTACCTGCCCATGCAGTTCGTGGGGTGGTTCACGTGGAAGAAAAACCAGGATGCGGGCAGCGGCGCGGTGAACGCGGTGCACCTCACTCTCCGGCAGGGTCTCCTGCTGCTGGCCGCCGCGGCGGTCTTGATTCCGTTCTTTGCATGGATCCTGGGCCTGCCGGCCATCGGCGACTCCCAGCCCTGGCTCGACGCTGTCACCACGGTCATCTCCATCCTGGCCATGTACATGATGGTCAAGGCCATCGCGGAGCAGTGGTACATCTGGATCGTGCTTGACGCCGTACAGGTAGTCAAATGGACCGTTGCCACGATCCGGGGGGAGGAACACGCGGCGCTGATGCTGGTGATGTTCGCCTTCTTCCTGGCGAACGCCATCTACGGCCTCATTCAGTGGAATGGATTAGCGCGGCGAGCTTCGGACCCACAGCAGCCGTGAGGTCTTCCAGGCTAGCTTCTTTGATGCGCTTATAGCTTTTGAATTGCTTGAGCAGTTTTTCCTCGATCTTGGGACCGACGCCCGGAATCGAGCGCAAAGCACTTACAGTCTGAGCTTTGCTGCGAAGGTTTCGATGGTGGGTGATGCCGAATCGGTGCGCTTCGTCGCGGATCTGCATGAGTACTCGCAGCGAAGAGGAATTGCGGTCGAGGAACAAGGGCAGCGGGTCGCCGGGTACGATGACTTCCTCCATGCGCTTGGCCAGGCCCACGATGAAGATCTGGTCGGAGATGCCCAGCTCCATGAGGGCTTCGAGCGCAAAGCCCAGCTGGCCTTTGCCACCGTCGATGACCACCAATTGCGGCAGGTCTTCCCCTTCGGCCATCAGCCGGGAGTAGCGGCGGTTCACCACCTCTTTCATCGACGCATAGTCGTTGGCGCCCACCACGGTCTTGATGTTGAAGTGCCGGTAGTCGCGCTTACTCGGCAGGCCGTCTTTGAAAACGACGCAGGAAGCCACGGGGTTCGTGCCCTGGATATTGGAGTTGTCGAAGCATTCGATGTGGCGTGGAGGAACCGACATACCCAGGTCTTTCTGCAACTGAGCCACCACCTTTTCCGCCTTTTCGATACGCTTGGGCAGGGTCTTCTCCTGAAGCAATTTGTAGGTCTCCATGTCGAGGATGCCATGACCCACGGCCTTTTCCCGTTCGTGGTGGGCTTCCAGCAGCGCAAGGCGGTCTTTCCATTCCTGCGCCTCTTCGAAACGGAGGTCTGCCGCAGCTGCCTGCATGCTGGCCCGGCAGGAGGCTACCAGCTCACGTGTACGACCGCTCAGCAGTTTCTTGATCTCTTCGATCTGGGTGTCATATTCCGTTTCGCTGAAAAGGCCTTCACAGGGCCCGGCGCATTTCTCGAGGTGGTAGTTGAGGCAGCAGCGCACCTTCCCCGCAGCAATCTGTGCCGGGGTGAGGGGATGCGCGCAGATACGCAGCTTCCAGAGGTTGCCCATGAGGTCAAGCAAGCGGCGCGCATGCTGCACCGACGCGTATGGTCCGTAGTAGAGCGAGCCGTCCTGCACATAGCGCCGGGTGAGCATCACGCGCGGGAAAGGTTCCTGGCGGATGCAGATCCAAGGATAGGTCTTGTCATCCTTGAGCAGGATGTTATAGTGGGGCTGCAGCTGCTTGATCAGGTTGTTTTCCAATAACAAAGCATCTTCTTCGGTTTCCACCACGGTGTAATGCAGGTCGGCGATGTGTTCTACCAGCGCGCGGGTTTTGCGGTCCAGCTGCTCCGGGGGCCGGAAATACTGTGACACGCGCCGCTTCAGGTCCTTCGCCTTGCCCACGTAAATCACGGTACCGCCGGCATCGAGGTAGCGATAAACGCCTGGTTCGTGCGGGAGATTCGCTATTTTCTCTCTGACATTCATCGAAAAGTGTTACCTTTGTCTTTCAGTTGCTTTGTGATGAAGAAGAAAACAAAGATAATCAATAAATCCGACATCATGGGCGCCATTCACATGAAGGGCCCCATCGGCTGGCTGCTGGCCACCCTGTCCATGTCGCTGTTCGGCTTCAACAAAGTCAACAAAGCCAACGATCGCTGCAAGCAATACCAGGGTGCCGAGTTCTCGGCCCACATCCTCCGGGATGCCGGCATCAACTATGACCTCAACCCGGTTCAATACAACTATATTCCCCAGGACGGGCCGTTCATCACTATCTCGAACCACCCCATCGGCTCAGCCGACGGAATGATCCTGAGTGCCGTGATCGGCACCATGCGGAGCGATTTCAAGATCATGGCCAACTTCCTGCTGACCATGATTCCGTCGCTGAAAGACACCTTCATTCCGGTCAATCCGTTCTCCGAATCGGTGTCGGCCCGCAGCAGCATGACGGGTATCCGTACAGCCAAGCAACATCTGGCTGACGGCGGCTGCCTGGGCCTCTTCCCCGCAGGGGAGGTGTCCACCTGGCAGAACCCGCGCCGGCGCACCTCGCAAAAGCGCCATGTCGTCGAAGACATCCCCTGGCCGGATTCCATGGTCAAGCTCATCCGCAACGCGAACGTGCCGGTGATTCCGATCTATTTCGAGGCGGAGAATTCGCGGATGTTCCATGTCCTGGGACGGATCCATCCCATCCTGCGGACCATCAACCTGGCCAACGAACTCTTCAACAAGAAGGGTAAGACCATTCCGATGCGTATCGGCAAGCCCATCATGCCCAACGAGATCGCCGAATACCCTGATCTCGCGCAGCTGGGCGGATACCTGCGCAGCCGTGTCTACGCCATGGAGTCGGAATTCGACAACAGCAACGAGGCGCTGATGCGGGCTCCCGAGATGGTGACACCTATCTCGCTTCCGCGCGACAAGAAGGCCGTGGTCAAGGAATTTGACCGGCTCAAGAACGGCGGAAAGAAGTTGTTTGACGTAGCTAATTATCAGTGCTATCTGGCTGAGGCCGAGGAGATTCCCATCGCCATGATCGAGCTGGGCCGGCGGCGTGAAGAAGCGTTCCGCGCCACGGGCGAGGGCAGCAACAAAGCCATCGATGTCGACGAGTACGACAACTACTACAAGCATCTGATTCTATGGGATGCCAAGCGCAAGCGCATCGCCGGCGGCTATCGGCTGGGTATGGGCAGCGAAATCTTTGAGAAACACGGCGGGGTTTCGGGGTTCTACACCAGTTCGCTCTTCACCTATTCAGATGACTTCCAGCCGGTGCTGCGCGAGTCCTGCGAGTTGGGCCGCAGTTTCGTGAGCCTGGAGTACCAGAAGGAGGCACTGCCGCTGATGCTGCTCTTGAAAGGCCTGATGCATACGGTGATGCGCTATCCCGACGTGAAATATTTCATGGGTCCGGTGAGCATCAGCAACACCTATCCGAAGTTCTACCAGAGCCTGATGGTCTACTACCTGGAGAACATGCACAACGCCAAGCTTTCGGAAGATTCAGCCGTCCCGACAACGCCTTTCGACCCTGACTACCTGAAAGTCAACCCGAGGGACCTGCTTCGCAAGAAGATGGACAGTTTCGAGAAATTCGACCGCTTCCTCATGCGCCTGTCGGACAACCAGTACCGGGTGCCCACGCTGGTGAAGAAGTACATGAAGGTCAATGCGAAGATCCTCTGTTTCAACGTCGATCCGCTCTTCAATTACAGCCTCGACGGCCTGATCATCCTGCGCTTGACCGACTATCCTCGCGAAGAGATTGTCTCCATGACCAAGGACGTCAGTTCCCCCACCGACCGCGAAGCTTTCCTCAACCGCTTCGGCTACACGTTTAAAACCTAGCCGTGTTCCGCATCTCGCTGGCTATCAAATGATTGCATAAGAGCGCCTGGTCGAAAACAACCAGGCGCTACGGGACCGGGTCGTAGCCGGAGCCGCCCCAGGGGGCGCAGCGGAGGATGCGCTTGATGGCGAGCCAGCTGCCTTTCAGCAGGCCGTGTTTCTGGAGGGCTTCCAGGGCATAGTTCGAGCAGGTCGGCGTATAGCGGCACTGGCGCCCCATATAAGGCGACAGCGTGATCTGGTAGAGCCGGATCAGCTTACTGGGCAACCATATCGTCCAGGATCGCCAGGAGGCTTTTTTCGATTCGTTCATAGTCGGCGATCTCTTTGCCTACGTAATAGATGAAAATGTCGGGAGTGGCTTCGCCCAGCCGGCTGCAGTTGAGCCGCCAGGCTTCGCGCACCCGCCGCTTCAGAAGATTGCGCTTGACGGCGCGTTTGAAATGACGCTTCGGCACGGTGACCCCGAATTCTCCCGTTCCCGGCTGAAAATGAGCCCGCAGCGGATAGCGGAACGCTACCTGCCCGGTTTTCAGCAACGAGAGAATCTGGCGTTCATTCATTCTTTGTCCTTGCCGGCTTCCAGATAGTTGTTGAGCGCTTCGGCGATGGACGGAGCCTGCGGCGTCGGGGCCTGGATGCCAACCTGCAAGCCAGCTTCTTCCATAGCGCGGGCCGTGGAGGGACCATAGGTGGCGAACACCAGATCTTCCTGCCGGAACTCCGGGAAATTCTCCTGCAGCGAACGCGCATCGGCCGGGCTGTAGAATGCCACCACCTGATAGTTGTGCAGGTCGATGTCGTGCAGGTTGTTGCTGACCGTCCGGACAAACACGGCACTGCCATGCTTGAGTTTCTCTTTCGTGAAGAGCTTGTGCACTTCGGGTTTGAGGCTGTCGGTGCAGGCGATCAGGAAATTTTCGCCGCGGTGCTTGGTTCCGATAGCGGCGACCATCGAAGCGACGGTACCGGCGCCGAAGAAGATTTTCCGCTTGCGGTAGACGATGTATTTCTGCAGGTACACGGCGATAGCTTCGCTCTGGCAGAAGTACTTCATGGTCTCGGGAACAGCCACCCGCGTCTGTTCGCAGATATGGAAGAAAGAGTCGATGGCCAGCCGGGACGTAAACACGATGGCCGTATAGTCAAGGATCGTAACCCGCTGGGACACAAAGTCCCGGACCGAAACACCCTCCACCCGGAAGAACGGGCGGAAATCGATGGTCAGCCCCCATTTAGCGATCATTTCGGTATAGGGAGATGCCCCCGAAGGTTTGGGTTGCGAGATGAGGACACGTTTAATTTCCATGCATCAAAATGTTAGCTACCACACAAATCGGTAAAAATTCCAGGCCGCAAAGATACAAAACCCAGAAAAAAGAAGAAAATCGTTTTTGCAAAATGATGGAAGTTCCCCGCCAGACATACAGCAGCGCACCCGCGGCGGCCACAACGGCCAGGTATCCCCACAACAGCCAGCGCGGCGTAGACGGCACCAGCCAACCCACCAGCAACGCCGGCAGGGAGACGGCCATGACACCCACCAGCACCACCTCGCTCACGCGCTCCAGTGCCCGGAATGTGGCCTGCTGCGACCCCAGCCATCCCATTGTCAAGCAAGCCAGGGGACGGAATAACACCAGCAGCGCCAGCAACGCCAGCGTCCATCCGAACCCCAGCACGCTGACGTCTGTGACCACCAGCGTCAACGCATAGAGCGGCAGCAGCAGCAAGCAGCAGAGCCGCACCGAATTGCAGAGATAATTGTTGCCCAATGCCTCAGCGGTGCTGTAGTCGCTGTGCGCACAGGCCTTGACGGCACGGAATGACGCTGGCAGCCGGCTGAAGAAAAACAGCAGCGCCAGGACATCCACCAGCAACACAGCCAGGACAAAAGGGTCGGGCAGCGCTCTCATCAATTCCCCCGCTTGGCGCTATGACCCATTTCGTTGAGAATCGCGACCACTTTGTCGCGCACGTCACCCTGAAGGATGATCTCCCCGTCTTTCACGGAACCACCGGCTCCCAGGCGCGTCTTGAGCGTTTTGCCCAGCGCCTCGAGTTCCGCGTCTTTGCCAGAAAAACCACTTACGAGCGTAACCTGTTTGCCGGCGCGATGGCGGCGGTCAATCGCGACGATGAACCGTTGCTTCCGGAATGCCGGCGCAGCGGGGGCCGGCTCCGGCTCGTCCGCCAGCGTGGCCAGTTCCTCGGCGAAGGTTCCCTTCAGGAGGTCTTTCCAGTCTTGTGGCATCGTAGTTGTAATTTTTTCGCAAAGTTAGTCATAAAACCTTTATCTTTGTTGTTTACACGAAAAACACAGACGAATGGATAAAAAACAGTTCACCAAGGTCAACCGCATCGTCTCGGCCGTCGTCGCCGTGCTGGCTTCGCTGGTTTACCTTGCCACCATCGAGCCGACCACAAGCTTCTGGGATTGTGGCGAGTTCATCGCATCGTCCTATAAGCTCGAAGTCGGCCATCCGCCGGGAAACCCTGTCTTCAACCTCTTTGCCCGCATCTTCACGCTCTTTACCGACAAGGACCACGCCGCCGTGGCCGTCAACGTGATGAGTGCCCTGTGCTCTGGGTTCACCATCTTCTTCCTCTACCTGACCATCGTCCATTTCGGACGCAGGATTCAGGAAAAACGGGGCAGGACCCTCACGAAAGCTGGTGCTGTCGGCTTGCTCGGGGCCGGTGTCGTGGGCGCCTTCGCCTATTGTTTCTCCGACACGTTCTGGTTCTCCGCGGTGGAAGGCGAAGTCTACGCCATGTCGTCGCTTTTCACGGCTATCGTGTTCTGGGCGGCCCTCAAATGGGAAGAAGAAGCCGACCAGCCCTACGCCAACCGTTGGCTGGTGCTCATCTGCTTCCTGATGGGCCTGAGTATCGGCGTGCACCTGCTCAACCTGCTGACCATCCCGGCCATCGTCTTCCTATATTATTATAAGAAACACGAGAAACCGGCCACTTTCTGGCGATTGTTCGGTATCCTCGCCCTCTCGGGTGTCATCCTGGCCGTCATCCTGTTCGGGATCATCCCTTACCTGCCCCGGCTGGCAGCCGGTGTCGACCGCCTCTTCGTGAACGGCTTCGGCACCAAGTTCGATGTAGGCGCCACCATCTTCATGGTGCTGATCCTCGCCGCATGCTTCCTGCTGCTATATATCTTCCGGCGTAAAGACAAGGGCCTGGCACACACCGTCACGCTGATGGTCACCACCATCATGCTCGGCTACTCGCTATTCACCATCACGGTGATCCGCTCCAGCGCCGGCACCCCGACCAACGAGTACCAGCCCGACAACCCCTACACGCTCATCCGCTACCTGGGCCGCGAGCAGTACGGCTCCTCGCCAATCCTCTATGGCCAGATGTTCACCTCGCCCTACGAGGTCAAGGACAAGACCTACTATACCCCACTGGACGGCAAGTATTTCGCGGCCAGCAACATCGACGCCACCTACCCCGCCTCTACCAAGATGCTTTTCCCGCGCATGTGGAACGGCTTTGACGAGCGTTACAAGGAATTCTACAAGAGCTATATCCAGAACTACCAGACCCGCCGCGCCAACATCTACGGCAAGGGTTATACGTTCCAGATGCCTTCCATGGCCGACAACCTGCGGTTCTTCTTCGACTACCAGGTGAACTACATGTATGTGCGCTACTTCATGTGGAACTTCGTGGGCCGGCAGAACGACCTCCACGGCCAGGTACCAGGCGACCTGACGTCCGGCAACTGGGAGAGCGGCATCAAGTTCATCGACGAGGCGCGCCTGGGCGACCAGTCCGTTGCGCCCGACTACATACTGAACAATCCCGGCAAGAACCATTACTTCTTCCTGCCGCTGATCCTCGGTCTGATCGGTTTGTTCTTCCAACTGCGGCACGACCCGCGCAACGCCTGGGTCACCGGCCTGCTCTTCCTGCTCACCGGCCTGGCCATCGTGGTGTACCTCAACCAGCCGCCCTATCAGGTCCGCGAACGGGACTACGCCTACGCGGGTTCTTTCTACGTGTTCACCATTTGGATCGGCCTGGGCGTGGTGGCACTGCAAAGCTGGCTGGAAAGGCTGCTGAAGCAGGAGAACGGCATGCCCGCCGCCGCGATGGCGGTGGTCCTGGGCCTCTTCGTGCCGGCGCTCATGGGTGCCGAGAACTGGGACGACCACGACCGCAGCGGCCGCTACACGGCCCGCGACCTAGCCTGGAACCACCTGGTTTCCCTCGATCCGCAGGCCCTGCTGGTCACCCACGGCGACAACGACACCTTCCCGCTCTGGTACATACAGGAGGTGGAGGGCTTCCGCACCGACGTGCGCATCATCAACTCTTCGCTGCTGGGTACCGACTGGTACATCGACCAGATGAAGTGCCGCTTCTATGATTCCGACCCGGTCAACATCACCATCCCGCGCCGGCAGTACCTGTACGGCACCAACGACTTCACGCCGGTGGTCGACATCGTGGACCACCCGGTGCTGGCTTCCGAGGCCATCAACGTGTTCAAGGACAGCCGCTACACCCGCAACGGCATCGATTTCATCCCGGGCCACCAGCTGATCGTTCCCGTCAACAAGGAGAACGCCATCCGCTACGGCATCGTGAGTGAGAGCATGCGCGATTTCCTGGCCGACGAAATCGTCCTCAACATCAGCGGCGACAGCATCACGAAGTTCGACCTCATCATGCTCGACATCCTGGCCAACTACGACTGGACGCGGCCGCTCTACTTCGTGTCGCGCAATGAAACCAAGCTCGGCCTCGAGCCCTGGCTGCAGTACCAAGGATTCGTCTACAAGTTCGTTCCGTTCAGCAACAACCCGGCGGAACGTGAAGTAACGATCGATGCCAACCGCATGTACGAAAATCTGATGAAAAACTACCGACTGGAGTCGCTGGCCGACACCACGGTTCACTGGGACTATCAGAACCGGTTCACCTTCACGTCGGTCGTTCCGATCCGCGACATGTTCGCCACCACGTCCACGGCGCTCATCGAACGCGGCGACAAGACGCGGGCCGCGCAGCTGCTCGACCGCTGCGTCGCCATGCTGCCCGAGCAGAATTTCCCCTACAACGTGGCGGCGTTCCGCAGCCTCAACGAATGGAGCCTGCTGACCATCATCGAGAATTATTTACGGGTCGGACGTCCCCAGAGCGCCATCGAGCTGGCCGACAAACTCGCCGACGAGACGCTCCGCACGCTGGTGTACTATTCCACCCCCATCGGCCCGGGCGAGGATGACATCATCGACAAACAGCTGTCCGACAATGCTGCCACCACCTACTACTATCTGGTACGGGTGTTCAACAACGCCGGCCTTCCGGAGAAAGCCAAAGAATACGAAAACAAGCTTCGTAACTACTGATCGATTGATTTATCGAACGATACGGACTTCCTCGGTGATGACCTTCACCGAGGATTCCTTTTTTCTGGCCTGCTGCAGCGTGATCGACTTGCCGCTGTCGAAAGCGATGATGAAGGCCGAACGGAACCCGGCGCGGCGTACGGAAGAGAGCGCCTGCTCCGCTTCCGCATAGGTGCGGAAAAGGCCGGCGGCATAGACTCGCTTCCCGGAGCGCTGCGGATGCGAATAGACCGGGCTGATGCCTTTGAGCTGCTTGACCGAGGGCGTGCTGCCCATTACGAACAGCTGGATCTGGTAGACCACCCCTTCGGGCAGGCTGTTGTCGCGTGCGAAGGCGCCTTCCTTGCCGATACGGAAAGGCTGCTCGACCTCCAGGGGCTCCTCGAAGCGAAGGCTGGGCACCGGCCCGATGGCTTGCTTCTGGAAGGGATAGCCGTTGTCGGGCGCGGTCACGGCGAGACGGGAGCGTACCGCCACATCTTTCGCATCGATGGCATGCCATACCGGGGTTTCCTGGCGCAGGACATAGATGACCACGCTGTCGCGCCCACAGTCACGGTTGGAGGCGAAGAGGCTGTAACGACCGTCGGGCGTATCGCAGAAGAGCAGGTCGTCACCTCGGGAATTGAAGGGGAATCCCATGTTCTGCACATGGCCCCACGCCCGCTCCTGGGGATCCCAGGTAGCCACATAGAGATCGTACCCGCCCATGCCGAAAAGGCCGTCAGAAGCGAAATAGAGCCTCCTGCCGTCGGGCGACAGCATCGGGAAGACCTCGCTGCCTGGCGACACGGCCGCCGCACACACAGGCATGGGACGGCTCCAGCAGGTATCCAGCGGCTGGCTCCACACCACGTCGGAAGACCCGTCCTCCCCCGGAAGCGACAGGAAAAGACCCTCCGTTTCCGTGGGATACCAGTTCTTGTCGGAACCCCAGCTGCCGTTGGTCAGATGCCCGTACCAAAGGAAAAAATCACTGCGCGGCACCCGCTTCGTGGCCACCACCGTTACGTCGGCGGCATATTGTGTCAGCGCCCGGAAGTTGTCGGACTCAGCCGCGGCGCGAAGCTGCGCCAGGGTATCGGATTCCTGCGCCAGCAGGGGGAAGGCCGCCGGAACCAGCGCGAAAAAAGCGCCGCAGATGCAGGCCAGAGCATGTCGTTTCCTTCGCATAATCAGTTTTTTCCACAACAAATTTAGCCAAAACCTTCTTATGTTGAGAAAAAAGTGTATTTTTGCAGGCTATTTGGAATAATATCAGTTTTTAAAAATAACATTTTTATGCAAAGCAAAGGTGCCATCACATTCGTGGCCATTCTCATCGGCCTGGCCTGTGTGTTCCAGCTTTCTTTCACAGCTGCAACCGCCATACAGGAAAAAAAGGCCGCCAAAGCTGCCCGGGAAGTCGTCGAGCAGGTGCAGCAGAGCCCCGCGTTTGCAGAAGTTTCCGAGCTGAACCGCGCGTTCTACCTGGACTCCGTCAGCTCCGCTGCCAACAAGCTCTATCTCGACTCTATCGCCAACAAAAAAGTCTATTTCAACTACACTTACAAGAACGTCAAGGAGAAAGAGCTCAACCTCGGTCTTGACCTGAAGGGCGGTATGAACATCGTCCTCCAGCTCGACCTCGCCGAGCTCGTCCGTTCCTGCGCCCGTGAAAAGACGTCGGAAGAATTCAACAAGGCCATGGCCCTCGCACAGGAGCGTGCCGACCAGACCCATGAAGACTTCATCTCCCTTTTCGCTGAGGCATGGGAAGAAGTGGCTCCCGGCAAACGCCTGTCCTTCGACATCGACCTCGACAAGCTGAGCGGTGATGTGAAGAACAAATCGAAGGCGACCAACGAAGAGATCATCGCCCTGCTCAAGGAAGAGGCCAAGGGTGCCATCGACAACTCTTACCAGGTGGTCGAGCGCCGTGTCAACCAGTTCGGTGTAGCACAGCCCAATATCCAGAAAGTGGCCGGTACCGGCCGTATCCTGGTTGAGCTTCCGGGTGTCAAGGAGCCGGAGCGCGTGCGCAAGCTCCTGCAGGGTACCGCTTCCCTCGAATTCTGGGAGACCTACACCGCCCAGGAAATCCAGCCCTACCTCCAGGAACTGAATGAGGCCATCCGCCTCCAGAACGAGGCCCTCGAAGAGTCCAAGCCGGAAGAGGCCAAGGCCGCTCCAGCCGAGAACACGCTCGAGTCGCAACTGGAAGCCGCTGCCCAGGACAACCAGGTCAACGCTTCGCAGGAAGCCCTCCTGAAAGCCAATCCGCTCTTCGCCCGCCTGCAGGCCTTCGGCGGCAACTCCGCCCTGCTGGGTCTGGTGCACTACCGCGACACGGCTCTCATCAACACCTGGCTGGCCCAGAACCGCGCCCTCTTCCCGGGCGACTTTGTCCCGGCCTGGAGCTTCAAGGCCTACAGCGAAGGCGGCGTCCAGCCTGACACCTATTTCGAGCTCATCGCCCTCAAGAGCCATGTCGGCAAGGGCCCCGCGCTCGATGGTAAATACATCTCCTCCGCCAGCGTCAACTACAACCAGATGACCGGCGCGCCCGAAGTCAGCATGTCGATGAACACCAAGGGTGCCATCGAATGGGAAAACATCACCGGCGAGAACGTCGGCCACCAGATCGCCATCGTCATGGACGGCCAGGTCTATTCCTACCCGAACGTCCAGACCAAGATCACGGGCGGCAACTCCTCGATCTCCGGTCACTTCACCCAGCAGGATGCCGACGACTTGGCCAACGTGCTGAAGTCCGGTAAGCTGTCCACCCCCGCCCGCATCGTGCAGGAGCAGGTGGTGGGCCCGTCCCTTGGTAGCGCATCCATCAAGGCTGGTATGATTTCGTTCATCATCGCCTTCCTGCTGGTGCTCGTCTACATGGTCATCTTCTACCGCAAGGCCGGTATCGCCGCCGACATCGCACTGCTCTGCAACGTGCTCTTCCTGTTCGGTGCCCTGGCTTCCTTCGGTACGGTCTTCACCCTCTCCGGTATCGCCGGTCTCGTGCTGACCATGGGTATGGCTGTCGACGCCAACGTGATCATCTACGAGCGCGTGAAAGAGGAACTCAACGCCGGCAAGGCCCTCCGCCTGGCCATCAGTGACGGTTACAAGAACGCATACTCGGCCATCCTCGACGGCCAGATCACCACGATCCTGACCGGTATCATCCTCTACTTCTTCGGTAGTGGCTCCGTCAAGGGTTTCGCCGCCGTGCTCGTCATCGGTATCATCACTTCGGTGCTGACTTCGATCTTCATCACCCGACTGATCTTCGAAGCCCAACTCAATCGCGGCCGCAACATCAGCTTCGCTTCCGAGTGGTCCAAGAAATTCCTGAAGAACACCAAGATCAACTTCCTGGGCCTGCGCAAGACCACCTACATCATCTCCGGTGCTATCTGCGTCCTCTGCCTGGTATTCATCTTCACCAAGGGCTTCACCCTCGGCGTCGATTTCAGCGGCGGCCGTACCTATACGGTGCGTTTCGACCAGCAGGTCACCCCGGAGCAGGTGCGTGCAGCCCTCTTCGAGGAATTCGGCGAGTCGTCCGAAGTCAAGCAGTTCGGTGGTGCTTCGCAGATGCGTATCACCACGAAATACATGGTCGGCGACAAATCCACCGAAACCGACCGCCTCATCGAAGGCAAGCTCTACAACGCCTTGAAGGGCTTCTACGCCAATGACCTGACGCTGGAAGGCTTCACCTCTACGCTGGAGAACCCGAACGGTATCGTGAGTTCCGACCGCGTGGACGCCTCCATCGCAAGCGAGATGAAGCGTGACGCTGTCATCGCCGTGATCCTGGCCCTGATCGTGATCTTCGGCTACATCGCCGTCCGGTTCAAGAACTGGACCTGGGGTATCGGCGGTGTGAGTTCGCTGATCCACAACTCGATCATCGTCATCGGTTTCTACTCGATCTTCACCGGCGTGCTGCCGTTCACCCTCGATGTCGACCAGACGTTCATCGCCGCAGTGCTGACCATCATCGGTTACTCCATCAACGATAACGTGGTGATCTTCGACCGTATCCGTGAATACCGCACGCTGTTCCCGAAACGGCCGCTCAGCCAGAACATCAACGAAGCGCTCAACTCCACCCTCTCGCGTACCGTCAACACCTCGGTCTCGACCTTGCTCGTGTTGATTGCCATCGCCATCTTCGGCGGTGAGAGCATCCGTGGCTTCGCTGTCTCGCTGACCCTCGGCGTCATCGTCGGTACCTACGCCTCCATCTTCATCGGTACCCCGATCATGTACGACCTCAACCGGAAGAAACTGGAGAAGGCCGAGAAGTAGTCGTCTGTTTCCGATTCCACCATAAAAATGAAGGGCCGCTTCACCGCGGCCCTTGTTTTTTTACTAACTTTGGGGGTATGAAGCAATATCTCGATCTTCTGCGGCACATTGAAGCCAACGGCACCGTGAAAAGCGACCGTACCGGCACCGGCACCACCAGTGTGTTCGGCTACCAGATGCGGTTCAATCTGGCTGACGGCTTCCCGTTGCTCACTACCAAAAAAGTTCATCTGAAGAGTATCATTTACGAACTGCTCTGGTTTATCGCCGGCGATACCAACATCAAGTATCTGAAAGACCATGGCGTCTCTATCTGGGATGAATGGGCCGACGCAAACGGGGAACTCGGGCCCGTGTACGGCCATCAGTGGCGTGCATGGCCGACACCCGGCGGCGGCCACATCGACCAGCTCGCGAACGTCGTGGAGCAGATCCGGCACAATCCAGACTCCCGCCGTCTCATCGTATCGGCCTGGAATCCTTCGGAAGTCGACCAGATGGCCCTTCCGCCGTGTCATTCCCTCTTCCAGTTCTATGTGGCCGATGGACGGCTCAGCTGCCAGCTTTACCAGCGCAGCGCCGATGTGTTCCTGGGCGTGCCGTTCAACATTGCTTCCTACGCGTTGCTGACATTGATGGTGGCACAGGTCTGCGGCCTGAAGCCGGGCGATTTCGTGCACACGCTCGGCGATGCACACATCTATTCCAATCACCATGAGCAGGTGGCGCTGCAACTCTCCCGGGAGCCGCGCCCGCTGCCACAGATGCTGCTCAACCCGGAGCGCCGCAGCATCTTTGACTTTGTGCACGAAGATTTTACCCTGGTCGGGTACGATCCGTGGCCGGCCATCAAAGCCCCCGTTGCCGTATGAAAGATACTATCAGCCTGATCGGCGCTGCTGCCGAAAACAACGCCATCGGATACCGTGGCCTGATTCCGTGGCATATCCGCGAGGATTTCCAATTTTTCAAGCGCACCACAATGGGCCATCCCGTGATCATGGGCCTGGGCACCTGGCGGTCGTTCAACGACCATTGCCTGCCCGGTCGTCGCAACATGGTGGTCAGCGACCAGCCGCTCACCGATGCGGACCGCGCTTCCGGTGCTGAATTCTTCACCTCTCCAGACGAAGCTCTGGCTGCTGCAGCTGGTTCCGGGGAAATCTTCATCATCGGCGGCGGCATGATGTACCGGCAGATGATTGCACGGGCCGACCGCGTGTTCGTGACGCGCATCCACACGGTCGTGGAGCCCGCCGACGCCTTTTTCCCCGAAATCGACCCCGCCCTCTGGGTAGAGACTTTCCGCAGCATCCGTTATCACGACGATGCTTCCGACTTCGACTATACATTCTTACTCTATGAACGACGCAAGTAAAAGCCATCACCATACAGGCAGCCGAGACTCGTTTGGCTCTTCCTTTGGCGTGCTGGTGGCCCTGGCCGGTTCGGCCGTCGGACTCGGCAACCTGTGGCGTTTTCCTTATTTGGTCGGGCAGAACGGCGGTGCCGCCTTCATCCTGATTTATCTGGTCTTCGTGGTCTTTCTGGGCTTGCCCATCCTCCTCTCGGAATTCATCATCGGACGGCGCAGCAAGGCGAGTGCCCGGGTGGCTTTCGAGACGCTGGCCCCGGGAGGAAAGTGGGGCATCGTAGGTATCATGGCGGTACTGTGCTGCACGTTGATCCTGTCCTTCTATTCCGTCGTAGGAGGCTGGGTCTTTGAATACCTGTTCAAGGCGCTTCGTTTTGATTTTACACGCGATACCGCAGAGAACCTTTCTACGCTTTTCTCCTCGTTCTCCACTTCTACATGGCATCCGCTGGTCTGCCACACTGTCTTTCTGGTCGCTACGGCAGGCATCGTCGTTTCCGGCGTGAAGAACGGGATCGAGAAGTTCTCAAAGGTGATGATGCCCGTGCTGTTTCTCATCATCCTGGTTATCGCCATCCGTTCGCTTACGCTGAAAGGCGGTGGCGCGGGTGTCGAGTATCTGTTCAAACCCGACTGGTCGAAAGTGACATCCGATACCTTCCTTTCGGCTTTGGGGCAGGCTTTCTTCTCGCTTTCGCTGGGTAGCGGCATGGTCATCACCTACGGCTCGTACGTGAAAAAAGATGCGAACATCCTCTCTCTGGGTACCCAGACGGCTGCCGCCGATACGATTTTCGCGTTGATTGCCGGCTGCGCCATCATGCCGGCGGTGTTTGCGTTCGGTATCAGCCCGGGAGAGGGCCCCGGCTTGGTGTTCATCACGCTTCCGCATATCTTCAGCCAGTTGCCGCTGGGCGGCTTCATCGCCATCCTGTTCTTCGTGGCCCTGCTGCTGGCCGCGCTTACTTCATCGATCTCCTTGATGGAAGTCATTGTCGCGTCCGTGATGGAGGAATTCAAGATGAAGCGCAATGCGGCGGTCACCCTCGTGTTCCTGGTCATCTGGATCCTGGGCTGCCTCTGCTCGCTGTCGCTTGGCGTGCTGAATGACTGGAAGGTCTTCGGCAAGACGATCTTCGACCTCTTTGATTACTTCTCGGCCAATGTACTGATGCTGCTGGGCGGCCTGCTGGTGGTGATCTTCGTCGGTTGGAAGATGGGTCGAAAGGAGATGCACGACGAGCTGTCGAACAGCGGTAAATTGCACATTCCGGAATGGTTCATTTCGCTGCTGATGTTCCTCCTGCGATACATCGCTCCGGTGGCTATCGTGGCCATCATGGTTTTCCAGTTGTTCTAAGGGAGAAGGACGCGGATAGGAAGATGGTCAGAGAGGCCGCCGTGATAGCGGGGGCCGACGTAGGTACGCTTGGGTTGGATGCCCAGCCAGGTAGCGTCGGGCTCGAGCAGGAAGGGCGGCGCAAAGATATCAAGACGGGCATCAAGTGCCAGCGCGGGCGAGACGAATAGCCAGTCGATCTGTTCCCAGCGGCCATGGTATTTCAGCGTGCCGGGGGCGGCTGGCGGATGGACTTCGGGCGGGACCGCGAGGCCTGCAACGCGAGGTTTCGTGTCGTTGAAATCCCCCATCACCACGATGCGGCTCGCCGGATCGGCCGCCAGCAGCGAATCAACCGCCCGTTCCAGTACTCCCTGTGCTGTTTCCCGCCTTCCCCGCGTCGCTTTTTCTCCGCCACGCTTTGAAGGAAAATGAACAACGAATACATGTAGAGACGCCTTGTCATGCCCGGTCCCGACCGGGCATCTGAAATGAACATAGAGAATGTCCCGTGTCGCCATGCCGGGAATCCGGAGGGAATCGACGGCGACGACATGCAGTAGCTCCTTGCGATAGAGCAACGCCACGTCGATGCCGCGTTCGTCGGGACTCTCGCGGTGCACAAACCCATATCCCAGCTCCTCAAGCATCGTCTTGTGCACCAGCTGCGACACCACCAGCCGGTTCTCTACCTCGGCCAGTCCGACCAGGGCCGGCAATGCATCATAGGCATCGCCTGCCGCCACGATGGTCTGCGCGATGCCGTCGCGCTTGGCCTCAAAGCGGCGCCACGTCCAGTGCCGTTCGGCACCGGGAGTGAATTCATTGTCGTTTTTCAGAGGGTCATCGAAGGGGTCGAAATAGTTTTCGACGTTCCAAAAGAGGATGACAAAGGTAAGGGCCGCCCCACAGATCTCCCGCCACATAATCGATATATTATAGATTCCCGGTCAAGCCGGGACCGTCTTTAGGACAAAGATAAAGATTTTGTCAACGCGACAAACTCTTCGACGGACAATTGTTCGGGACGGGCGTCCAGGTAGGGAATGTAGGCCGGAAGCTGCGGGAGCTGCGACAAGATGGGTTTCAGCGAATTGCGGATGGTCTTGCGACGCTGGTTGAATGTCGTCTTCACCACTTTTTTGAACAACTCCTCATCGCATCCCAGTGTTGCACGGCCGTTGCGCGTGAGCCGGATCACGGCACTCTTCACTTTCGGTGGCGGCACGAAGGCTCCTTCGCCCACCGTGAACAGGTATTCGATGTCGTACCAGGCCTGCAGGAGCACCGACAGGATGCCATAGGTCTTCGATCCCGGCCCCGCCGCCAGTCGCTCCGCCACTTCTTTCTGGATCATGCAAACCACCTCGGGCACTTGCGCGCGGTAGTCCAGCACCTTGAAAAAGATCTGCGAGGAGATGTTGTATGGGAAATTGCCGATGACGGCGAACGATTCCGGGAAGAGTTTCCCCAGGTCAAGCTTCAGAAAATCCGCCTCATAGAGCGCCGGCGCCAAGGCAGGAAAATGCTCCAGCAAGTAGCGCACTGACTCGCTGTCTACCTCCACGACCTTGAGCGCCAGGGCCGGGTCGCGTAGCAGGTACTGCGTCAGCACGCCGGTTCCCGGCCCTACCTCCAGCACCGGACCTCGCCACTGCAGCGCTGCCACGATGGCCTGCGCCACCCCCTGGTCGGTGAGGAAATGCTGCCCGAGGGCTTTCTTGGGCCGGACCGCCTGCATCACTTCGCGATGAAATGTTTGTACATCCGAGGGATACTGCCTTCCAGCACGTTGTCGTCCATCCCTTCGGGATAGTGCGCGCCGCTGCAGATCACCACGAAGCCATATTTCTCTTCCGGATGGAAAAACATGGCGCTGCGCAGGCCATAGGCGCCGCCCGTGTGCCCCACGAGCGTGATACCCGGCACATAATTGTCTGCCAGCCAGAGATTCAAACCATAGTGCTCCGGTTCAGAGCGAGGTACCTGCATATTGCGGGAGCTCTCTTCAGAGATGATGCGCACACCGTCGGGCGTCGTGCCGTAGTTCATGTGCATGGTCATGTAGCGGGCCAGGTCCAGGCCGGAAATCTTCATGCCGCCGGTAGGAGAGAAGATCAGTGCATCGTGCCCCATCACATAATTGGCTACCTTCTCGCTGCGGGGCGCATAAGCCTCGTCATAATTGTCTTTGAAGCAGCCCTTCTCCTCATCCCAGTCATAGAGGTGTGCGAACCGGGTCTTGTCGAGCGAATCCACGCAATAGCCGCCATAGAGCCCCAGCGGCTGGAGGATGTGATGAACTACATACTGGTCGAAGCGCTCGCCAGACACGCGTTCGAGGATGGTACCGGCGAGGTTCAGGTTCAGGTTGCAGTATTCATAGCCGCCGCTGCCCGGCGCATAGTCGTTGAAGCAGCGTCCGGCATCGGGATTGAGATCCGGATTGATGATGTCGATGGTGCTCCAGTAGCCTTGGCTGTCGTTGATGCTGGACGTGTGCGAAAGCAGCATTTCGAGGGTGATGGGCACGTCTGGATACTTGGGGTTGCGCACGCGGAAGCCCAACAGGTCGCTTACGTCGTCGGTCAAGGCCAGTTTTCCCTGCTCTATCTGCTGGAGAAGGCTGGTGGCTGTGAACGATTTGGAAATGGAGGCGATGCGCCAGAGCGTGGCGTCGTCCACCGGCTCCTGCGTCGCGAGGTCCTTCACGCCGAAATTGTGGTGATAGATGAGCTGGTTGTCCTTGACGACAGCGCAGGTGACGCCAACGGCCTCGATTTCAGCAAGAAATGCTTCCATGTCTTTTTCAAATTCCTTTTCGGGGCTGTGGCAGCCCGGGAGCAACAGCGCGGCCATCAGGCAGCAAGCGAGCAGGCGTTTTTTCATTTTTATCGGATTTTTACAGATTTGTCAGGCGGTTTTTCGGGAAAGCGGGTGAAAAACTCTTACAAAGATAGTATTCTGCGTCGAATTTTTCGGTATTTTTGCTTGTGATGAAAGAGAAAAACACACCGGGAACACCGATGCTGAAACAGTACTTCGAGATCAAGGCTCAGTATCCCGAAGCCATTCTGCTGTACCGCGTCGGCGACTTCTATGAAACATATGGGGAAGATTCGCTGACGACCAGCCGTGTGCTCGGCATCGTGCTGACGCGCAAATCGGCCGGTAACGGCACTTTCATCGAAATGGCCGGCATCCCGTACCATGCCATCGACAACTATCTGCCCCGGCTCGTGCAGGCGGGATACAAGGTAGCCATCTGCGACCAGCTCGAGGATCCGCGCCTGGCCAAGAAGCTCGTGAAGCGCGGTGTCACGGAACTCGTGACCCCCGGCGTGGCTTACGATGACAACCTGCTCAAGGCGGGTGAAAACAACTGGCTCGCCGCTTTCTCTTTCAGCGGAAAAATGGCCGGCATGGCCTTCCTCGACATTTCCACGGGTACCTTTAAAGTGGCCCAGGGATCGCTTGACTACGCAGAAGTGCTGCTCGGAACACTCGCGCCGCACGAGATTTTGGTGGAGCGTTCCTTTGTGGACGGATTCCGGCAGCGCTTCGGCACGCCGGGCTGCATCACTCCGCTCGACCCGTGGGTCTTCGTGCCCGAATCGGCGCGGGAGAAGCTCTGCAACCAGCTTGGGGTCAGTTCACTGAAAGGTTTCGGCGTAGAAGGGATGGAACTGGGCGTCGCCGCGGCCGGCGCTACGCTCTGTTACCTCGAGATGACGCGTCACACCGCATTGGGACACATCCGCGCCATCTCCCGCATCGACGAAGGAGAATTCGTCTGGATGGACCGCTTCACTTTCCGCAACCTGGAAGTGTTCCAATCGCTCGCAGGCGCGGAAGGCCGTTCGCTCATCGAAGCGATCGGACGCTGCTGCACCCCCATGGGTGGACGCCTGCTCCGCGAGTGGCTTTCCATGCCGCTCAAGGACATCGGGCGGCTTAATGCGCGCTACGATACGGTCGCGGCGTTCCTGGCGGATGACGAAATGCGTGCGGTAGTACGCGAAGAGCTTGTGAGCGTAGGTGATCTGGAACGCATCGTCGCCAAGGCGGCGGCAGGGAAACTGCTGCCGCGTGAAGCGTTGCAGCTGGCCCGCGCCCTCCGTAGCAGCGGCGCCATCCGCTCCGCCATTGCCCAGCCGGACATGGAATGCTGGTGTGAATCGCTGGAAGACTGCGCAGCGCTGGCCGGACGCATCGGAAAGACGCTGTTGCCCGAAGCCGCCGCCGCGCTGGGCAAAGGCGACATCATCGCACCCGGCGTCTCGCAGGAACTCGATACCCTGCGCGACACCCTCCACGGTGGGCGGCAGATACTGCTCGACATCCAGCAACGCGAACGCGAAGCTACCGGCATCGGCTCGCTCAAGATCGGCTACAACAACGTATTCGGCTATTATCTCGAAGTCCGCAACGCCGCCAAGGACAAAGTGCCGGCGGAATGGATCCGCAAACAGACCCTGGTGGGCGCAGAGCGCTACATCACCGCCGAACTCAAACAATACGAAGAGACCATCCTCGGCGCCGAGGAGAAAATCCTGGCGCTGGAAACGCAGCTCTACGGCGCGCTCGTAGTGGCCATCCAGGCCGAAATCCCCGCCATCCAGCGCAACGCCGCCACCCTGGCACAACTCGACGTATTGGCGGGATTCGCCGTGCTGGCCTACGACCAGGATTACTGCCGCCCCGTCCTGAATGAATCCTTCTCCATCGACATCCAGCAGGGGCGCCATCCCGTCATCGAGCAGATGATGCCTGAAGGCGAGCAGTATGTGGCCAATGACCTGCACCTCGATACCCAGCAACAACAGGTCATTATTCTCACCGGCCCGAATATGGCCGGTAAATCGGCGTTTTTACGGCAGACGGCCCTGATCTGCCTACTTGCCCAGATTGGGTGCTATGTGCCGGCAAAAAGCCTGAAAATGGGCATTGTGGACAAAATATTCACGCGTGTCGGAGCGTCGGACAATATTTCGCGGGGCGAGTCGACTTTCATGGTCGAAATGCTCGAGACAGCGACCATCCTGAACAACCTGTCTGACCGCTCGCTGGTACTCCTCGACGAGATCGGGCGCGGCACCAGTACCTTCGACGGCATGTCCATCGCTTGGGCCATCGTGGAGCACATCCACGCCCATTCCCGTGCCAAGACCCTGTTCGCCACCCACTACCATGAGCTCAACGAGCTCGAGAAACTGTACCCGCGCGTCCATAACTTCCATATTGCCGTCAAGGAGATGGAAGGAAAGGTCATTTTCCTGCGCAAGCTGTGTCCCGGCGGCGTGGCCCACAGCTTTGGCATCCATGTGGCGCGACTGGCCGGCATGCCTTCCGACGTGGTGTACCGCGCTGAAAAGAAATTGCGTGAACTGGAAGCCGCGGCGCCCGACCTCTCGGGCAGCAGGCGCGCTGCCGAAACGCAGGGCGTGCAACTCTCGCTCTACCAGCTCGACGATCCGCTGCTGGTCGACATCAAAGAAGAACTCACCCGATTGGATATCAATAAGATGTCCCCGCTTGACGCGTTCGATGCGCTCCGGGGACTCCAGAAGAAATTAGGACTGTAAGAAGAAAGAGATTGTGTGATGGGAGATATTTTGGCGCAAGCCCTCAGGGAACTGGGGGCCGACCGCTTTCGTACGCGGCTGTCTTTGCTGGGCGTGGCGGTGGGTATTTTCTCGATCGTGACGGCCTTGACGCTGGTAGATGCGGTACAGCAGAGTATCCGGGAAGGATTTTCGGCGTATGGGGGCGATGTCCTGTTCGTGGAACGGATGCCGCTGGAGCCGGATCTTGATGATGAGGGGCGATTCTGCTGGTGGAAGTATGCCGCGCGGCCCGAAGTATCCTGGCGGGAGTACCGCTACCTTGAAGAGCAGGGGCCGGGCGAGGCCTTTACACAGATCGCTTTTGTACGCTATGGTGCTTCCTGCACAGGGGTAGCGGGCGCCTGGCGACTGCTCGTGCAGCAGCCCTTGGCGGCTGGACGCGGCTTTACCGAACGGGAATTATCCAGCGGAGCGGCGGTAGTGCTGGTGGGCGCAGGTGTGAAGGATGCGGCTGATCGTCCGGTGCGATGCGGTGACCCTCTCTGGATCGACGGCGTGCACTACGAAGTGATTGGCATCTTCGAAAAGGCGGGCACCAATTCGGTCTGCACGGTCGACATCGACCAGGTGCGGCTTGTACCTGAAAAGGCAATGCGGGCGCAGGCATTGCGCAGCAGTATCCTGCTATCGGATGCCGATGAGGGGAAAGTGCGTGCCTTGATGCGGGCCTGTCGCCGGCTTACACCCTTGCAACGAGATGATTTTGCACTGAACCGGCTTTCTTTCCTGCTCGACGAAATGGAGCATCTGTTTGGCATGATTGCCAAGTTGGGCTGGATTGTGGGCTTCTTTTCTTTGCTGGTGGGTGGATTCGGCATCGCCAACATGATGTATGTGTCGGTTGCGGAACGCCGGCCGCAGATTGGCATCTGTCGGGCCCTGGGTGCCCGCTGCCGTGACATCCTGGTGCAGTTTCTGGGAGAAGCGGCGGTGCTGTCAATGTTGGGTGGCGCTGCCGGCGTGGCATTGGTGCAGACAGCATTGCTGGCGCTACGCGTCTTCGACATCGCCTCCGGCCTGCCGCTCACCCTCTCCTTGAGAGCCGCTCTCTCTGGCCTCACAGCCGCACTGGTCATCGGCCTCCTCTTTGGCTTCGTCCCCGCCCGTCACGCCGCTTCCCTCCCGCCGGCCGCAGCCATCACCAGTTAAATTTAATTTGGATTTAGTAACATAATCGCTACCTTTGCGATGAAGACGAATGAATTGAATAAGTTATTAAGGCAGCATGGATGCTATTTGGTAAGACATGGAGGAAACCACGATGTGTGGTATTCCCCTCTAACGAAAAAGGAATTCATAGTCGGAAGACATCCAGGACAAGAGATAAAGAAAGGAACCGTAGGTGCAATATTGAAAAGAACGGGGATAGAAATATGAAAATCATCGGAACTATTGAAAAAAGCAAAACGGCGTACTACAGCATTTATCCCGATAAGGATATTCTTGATTTTGCGCCGTTTGGGTATGGGTTCAGCCTTGTGGAGGCAAAAGAAGATTTCATGAAGGGAATTGAAGAATACCGGGAGAAGAAACGGGCTGAGCTGAATTATATCCCAAAAGAATTTGACAACCTGATCGTCGAATTCCGATATGATATATCCACGTTGTTTGAGGCCTTTGACTTCTTAAATGTCAGCAAGTTCGCCAAATATGCCGGGATCAATGAAAGCAAGATGCGTCAATACACCAGCGGCGCCTGCGACCCTGGCGTCAAGGCATCACAAAAGATATCGTCTGCTCTTGTAACGCTTGGCAACGCCCTACTCTCCGCTGCCCTGCCCAATACGCAAATCGATAGAGATAACCCGGAAAAGAAAGTCTCTCCAAATATCGAACAATCAGCAGAAGTAAGGCAGTAAAAAACAAGGGCCGCGGTGAAGCGGCCCTTAATTTTATGGTACTGACTTGCGTCAGGGGTTAGAATCGGAATCCGAGTGTGAGTTGCGGGAAAGCGAAGGCGCGGAGGTTGTGGTTGCTTGCGTAGTACGGATCCTGGCCGCCCACCTGGAGGTGGAGCAGGGTGTACTGGTAGCAAACCGGGGCAACCTCGATACCGACGAACAGCCCTTCCATCAGCGCGTATTCCACACCGATGTTGATGCCGCCGCCGAAGCCGAGGGCCTGGCCGCCGCGGGAGGCGCGGTACAGGTCGAGTTCCTCGTTCGCCATGTCAGGATAGTTCTCGTCGCGCTGGATCACGTCTCCCGTGGCGGGATCGGTGACCTCGGTCTGATAGTCCGTCGCGATGTACTGACCCGTTGAAGGGTAGAAGCTCTCGATGCGGGCCATCTTGAACTGTCCGAACACGCCGATGTACGGGAAGATCCGCTCGTTGCGCGTCGTGAAATAATATTCGCCGCCCAGCTGCACCATCAGCTTGTTCGTCACGGCCCCGAGGATTGCCTTCTGAGCATAGATGCCGCCCGGTTCGACCGTTGCCGGCGTCACGCTCACGTCGTAATCCTTCACGTTGAGACCCGACATGTTATAGCTCTCACCCTCCACGAAGTTCTTGCTCGGCTGCATGTTCATCATGTACGCGCCGCTCAGGTTCAGGTTGAAGTGGTCCGATACGAACACCTTCATCCCCACCATATAGTTGCGTGTCATGACGTTCAAGCTTCCGCTGTTCACCAGCAGCTGCGAAAGGTCGCCGCTGATGTACGCGTTGCCGTAGGTCCCGGGTTCGTACTGGCTGCCCGGGTTACGGTCGTTGCCGATACCCGTCGCCGTTCCGTCCTCGTCGGGGAGCATGTAGTAAAGCCCTGTCATGTCGTTGAAGAACTGGCCGGTTCCGATGTTCAGCTGGAACTGGACCTGGCCCGCCTTCGGTGCAAACACACACTCACAACTCTCCTTCGGTTGTGCCAGTGCAGGCACAACCATCAGGAGCGTCATGATCAGTATGCTTAATCTTTTCAACATATTGTCGTTCTTGTAAACGGTTCTTGTTGTTGGTTCAGATTAATCTGGTTTAGTAGTTCAGCTCGTCTGCGTGCAGAACGAAGTTCACGTCGAGGCTCTTCAGGTACTCGATGATACGATCGAGGTTCTCCTGGGCGGTAGACAGAACCTGGCTCCACTTCTTCAGCTGCTCCTTGTCGCGGGCAAGGACCTGCTCGGCCTCCGCGATCAGGAGGTTGATGATCGGCTCACCGCTCTTGAACGTCGCGATGCTGTGCTTGTACATGTCGATGTCGGCCTCGAGTTCGGCGATGGCGTCAACGAGGGTCTCGATGTATTCCGCGCGGGCATTCTTGTAGTTGATGATCAGCTCATCGATGCTCGTGGCAGGAGCGAGGGTCGCGGTGTCGACGTACATCTCCTGGTAGCCTTCCACCTTGGCGGCAGCGAAGTAGACGTCGCGGGCAGCCTTCGACAGGACCATCAGGTGTTTCTCCTGGTCTTTGGCGGCATCCATTTCAGCGTCATAGCCGTTGTACACAGCAGGCAGTTCAGGGAACAGGACCTTGGCCAGTTCGAGTTCACGGCCACCGACATTGTCGGCCCATTTCCACTGGTTGAGGACGTCCTTGCCAAGAATCTGCATGGAACCGGTACCGGCAGGTACGTTCGGCTGAGAGATGCGATAGAAGCCATCGCCTCCCAGGAAGCCGGCCCAACCGTTGGGATAGCCATCCTCGTCGACACCCGTGTAGTAAGCCAGACCAGCCATCCAGGCGAGGCCTTCAGCATAGATCTCGGCGAGTTCGTCGTAACGCTCCTCGTAGGCTTCGTAGGCCTCCACGTCAGGCATGATGGCGCCTTCAGCGTCGAGGGCAAATGCATGCTCAACAGATTCGACCCAAGCCTCGATCTCTTCGAGAGACTGCTTGTCGACCACCTGGCTCTTGTCAGCGTAGAACATGTACTTGAAGAAGTCAGACTGTTTGTCGACACCGAAGATGGCGGAACCGGCAACGTTGCCAGTCATATAGTCAATAAGATCAGAAGCGACTGCCTTGTCGGTAGCATTCGGATCGACACTGCCGAGGACGGCACCGAGACCCGGGGTCCAAGGAAGCTCAGCCGCGTCAAGCGTAGCGCCTTCGAAGTTGGCGATCACGAACGGCTGGGTGAAGGAGGTGTCGGAGTAGCAAACAGGATCAAGCTCGGTAGCGATGGTCGGGTATGCGTTCACACCCCAGTAAGCCTTGTAGACTTTCTCGTAGTTCGAGATGGCCTCGTTGACAGCTTCGCGAGCCTTGGCGTTCGTCGGAACAGCACCAGGACCCTTGTACTCGGTCGTGCCGTCCATGACCTTTGTCGGGTTCTTCGGATTGACAACCTTGTAGTGACCGTAAATAGCTTCTTCCTCAATCAATTGGCAAAGACCCTTACCAGAACCATTAACATTACTCGTATCAAGAACACTAGAATTGTCCGTCAGCAGGTCGGCAATCGCCTGGTTTGTGAAGAGCTGGGAAGCGATGTGGCCCAGACCGGCGTTGAACGTGCTGTACGCAGGAATATAATCAGCGACAGTATAATCATACTTGCCATCGCGCAGGTTAGCCAGCGTCAGGTCCTTAATAGCCTTAGAGGAGTCAACGATAGCATGGTGGCTGGGATCCTCAGCGGTAGCATAGTAGAACAGGTTGGAGTCAATAGCGGGAGTGCCGTTCTTGTATGCAGTATACTTCAGATACTCCTGACGAGCCTTGGCATAATCCATCATGGCGTTGAAGACCTTCGTGGAGTCGTTCAGGGTGAAGTTAGCCGGATTTGTGCGATCCAAATTATTAAGGCTACCAAGAGCTTCAACTAAACCCTTGACGGCATTCTTGAAGGTTGTAGCCTTAGCGGCGTTGGCCTGGACAGCAGCCGTAGAGTCGGCAGCGGAGGCGACGAAACCGTCGATGGCTTCAGCAAACGGCTCATATTTCATCAGGTAGCCCTGACCAGCGAATTCGGCAACGTTCTTCACGACCAGCACTTTCGCACCAGCGGCGAGTTCTTTCCATTCCGGATAGTAAGCGTTGACGGCGGCGAGAATCTCGCGGTGGTTCTTCCAGCGTTTGCTATACTTCTTGGCGGAGTCGGCATAAGCCAGGAGATCTTCTTCCGGGGTGACATCCTTACGCTTGAGGACGCTCAGGGCGCCGACCAGACCGTAGTCAGCAGTGACCGCGACAGTCAAATTGCCGTCTTCGTCTTCCTCCGTATAGACCTGGCTGTCAACAGTGCCTTTGTCCGTACCGAGAACATACTCCTGCATACTATGGTTGACCTGGGGGGTCATATACGTTTTGCCACCGACAACTATTTGTTCCAGCGGGATGATGTCGGTGCCGTCTTCAGTCTGCCACCAGTCGCCGGCAGCTTCGTTCCAGTTCTTATTCCAGAGCCGAGACAACATGGTGAAGAACTTGTTGTAGGTCGGATTAGCCTTCCACTCGAGAGGCAGCATGGCGATGGTGTCAGCATAACCCATCACGAAGTCATCCTGGGTCAGCGGATTGGCCAGGGTGTCGAGCTGGTCTTCACCAAACCAGGCCGGAACCGGGTTATCGCCGAGTTCATCCTGCCAAACCTTCAGGGAGTCGTTGAAGATCTGGGCACCGTCGTGCACATAGGTCACGAAGTAGTCGGCCCACTCCTGCTCGATCTGAGCCTTCTCATAAGCGAGCTCTGTGGAATCCTGATCGAACTGGTCGAGAAGCTCGGCCCACTCTTTCATCTGGGCGTCCTCTTCGGGAACAACCAGCAGGAGGGCAGCGGCAACAGCCTGCTCAACCTCGGCGATCTTGATCTGCTGCTCATAGTACTCAACGGTATTCTGAAGTTCGTGGGTGATGTTGTTCCACACGGTGTCCGTGAAGCGCTCTTTCTCCATCTTCAGGGAGTCGACGCGCCACTCGTCCTTCATGACAACGATCTTCAGGGAGTCAACCTTCAGGAAAGCCTTCTCATAAGCCTTGGTGGCGTCCACCACGGCTTCGGCTTCCTGTTTGGTCAGCGCCTGGGAATACAGGGCGATGTTACGCAGGGTAACACGCAGAGAGTCCTTCGACAGTTCATACTGGCGCTCGAGGCTCTTCATGTTGATGGCATGCTTGGCACCGAGTTCTTCCATCTCCATTTCGAGGGCAGCGATCTTGGCAGCAAATTCAGCGGCCAGATAAGCGTTGGAGTCCTCGCGGGCCTGGTTCATCAGATCCTGATACTCGTTCAGGAGAGCCTGGTTGGCAGCAACCTGCTCCATCCATTTCGTCTCGGCGTCGCGATAGCGGGCGTTAGCCTGCTCGACGGCGGCCTTGGCAAGCTGCAGCGCGGCGTCAGCGGAACGCAGCTCTTTCAGCGCGCGGATGTATTCAGCCTTCGCGAAGCGCAGGTCCTGAAGACCCACAGGCTCCAACTGCTCAATACATGAAGTGAAGAGACTGCCGGCAGCAATCATAATCACCAGTGAATAAATAATCTTTTTCATAAAAAAATTTGTTAAGTGTGTTTATTATTTATTGGTTAAACATTAAAAATTTCCACACAGTTTATCGCCTCAAAATTAGACATAATATTTTGATTGTCCAAATTTTTGAGGAAAATTTCAACGGATTGTTGAAAAAATGTTAAAAAAATCTGGCTCGATTGTCTTTAATCTCTGCTTCATTGGCAATTACATCCTGTAAGATGCGGGTATGATAAGAGGCTGTCCGGGCCCGTTGGGTAGCCGCATCTGCGTCGGTGAAGAAGTTCCCAGTCGTACGGTTTGAAACCTCGAACACATAGACACCGATGGTACCCTTGACGGTATTGATAGTCCCTTCGTCGGCCACCGATACGGCACCGACAAAGGCCGGATCGGCCTGTCCGTATTGCGTGGAACCGAAGGACACGCCGGGATAATGGCTCACCGTCGTACCGAGGGTCTCGGCAATCTGCTCAAGCGAGGACATACCGGCAATCTTCTCGGTAACTTCGTCGTAGAGCTTCTCCACGGACTTTTCGCCCTGGAGTATGGTCCGGATGTCGGTAGCCACATCCTTGACGTCGGCATAGCCTTCCTTGCGGGTCTTGGTTACAGCTGTAACGAAATAATATTTGTTGTCGACAATCTTGAGGTCGGACACGTCGCCCGCCTTGGTCTTCTTGTCGAACACCCATGAAACCACTTCGCGCGCGTTCTCGGCAGGACCGATGCGCCGGTTCCCCTGCACCATATTATAAATAGGTACAACGGGCAGATTCTGCTCCAGCGACAGTTTCTGGAAGTTTTCCAGCTTGCCGTCACAAGCGTCGGCAAACTCGACAGCCTTCATCTGGTATTCACGATACGTGTCGTCGGAAGGCAGCACGTTCTTGAGGAGCGTTGCTATCTGGACCTTCTTGAGCGGCTTGGTCCGCTCCGGAATATAGAGGGCGAAGACCGCCTGATTGTTTACACTTTTCACCTTGATGACTTTCTGGGCGGCATCGAACACCGGGTCGAAATCACCCAGACCGTTCGACAGGATAGCCTCCTGGGTCAGCCATCCCATCTCGGTGAAGGCCGACGGGTCGACCTTCTTGTTCTGGGCGGCGACGAAGGCATCGGCCTCCGCTTCGTCAGAAAGCGAATATACCTTATAATATACGTGAGCCGAATCGGACATGTTGCGGACAGCCGCTACGCGCATGGCAGCATAGGCGCGGTCTTCGTTGACCACGGGGCTGATGGTACCGACCGGAGCATGGAATGCCGTCTCCTGGAACTCAGGCGTGGCGGAGAGCTGGTCTTCCGTGAAGAAATAGGGATTCCACTTGCTGTCGGAGTTCAGCGTGACGAAAGCCTTCAGGTTGTCAGCCTTCGCAAATTCTTCGTAAAGGGCGTCGAATTCTTCCTTCGCATCGGCATAATCCTGCGCGGAAGGAACCACTTCCCACATCACATATTCGATGTCGCGGTTGGCGGGCTGTTTGAACTGCTCCTTACGATCGTTATAATAGCGACGGATCTCGTCGGAAGAGACGGTGATGGTGGAGTCAGGTGCGAAAGAGACCGGCTGGAAAACGTATTCCACATCGGAGGTGGTGTTGCTTTCGGCCATGAGGCGGGTCTTTTCGAGCGTCGTCAGGACGTCGCTGCTTTCGATCAGCGAGCCGTACTTGCTGTAAAGTTGGTTGCGATAGACACTCTCCTCGAGGAACGACCAGTAAGTCGCGGCGTTGCCCGACTCGTCGGTATCGATGGACTGCACGAAGTTCACGAGGGCCTCGCGGCTGAAGTTGCCGTTCGCGTCGGTGAAGACGCCTTGTTGGAGAAGGACCGGAGAGATGTTGGCGCCCTGCGTGAGGTCGAGCATTTCCTGCTCACCGACATACAGGCCGGCTTCCGTAGCCTTCGGAATGAAGACTTCATTGTCGAAAATGGACTGCCAGGCTGCATCGCGGAGCTGGGCGTGCTCCTCTTCCGTGTTGGGGTTCTGACCCATCATCTTGGCTAATTCCGTGTAGTTGTTGAGCTCCTGGTAGTACTCACGATATGAAATGGACTTGCCATTCATGGTGCCCACTTTGTTTTCTGATGAAAAGCGATCGGCGGCCGACCGAAGAGTCTGAGGATCAAGGATGAACGACAGAAGAGCCAGCGCGACGAGTACTGTGATTAAAATTCCGAATTTGACGCGAATTTTCTCTAATACCGCCATTTTAAGTTTAGTTTTAGTTATTAATTTTTGTGTTACTTTCAGTTATGCCCTTTTAGGGACGAAGTGCAAAAGTACACAAAAATCAGATATTAGATGCAAAAAGGCGGTAAAACGTTGCGTCCGCGCAGGAACTTTTTTTACTTTTTTTGCGGCATTTTCCGGGGACCCATGAAATTCATGGTATCGATGTAGGCGTAGGTAGAATCGCGCTCGATGGCGTACCAGTCGAAGGGACGAAGAATCACAGAGTTGCGGGCGCGCTCGTCGGATGTCATGCCGAAGCCTTGCATCAGGCCGCTGTCGGAGGTCAGGCGGACGTAGCAATCCGTGTATATCTGCTTCTCTTCCTTGTTCCAGTAGATGGTGTCCGTCTCCATCATTTCGCCCTTTATGTGATTGGTTATCACCACGTCGCCGAAGGCGCTCCAGGATTCCCGGCCCTGGGTGGTGATGTGTTTTGCCTCGCGTGAGACGATGGTGGTTTCGAGTTCGCCGTTCTCCGTATAGGCATCGACGAAGAAACCTTCGGGATAGAGTTCGTAGGATTGCTGGGTAGAATCCTTGAAGAAATCGAATTTCTGCATGAGCGGTGCGCGCATGCGCATGACCGCTTCACCCCCTTCAGACTGCAGGATGTTCAGGTCGTGGACCACCTGGACAGGGGTATGTTCAAAATCGATGGCCTCTGTTTCCTGTTCCCGGCACGCCGGGAACAGGAACAGGGCCATGATCATCAGCCAAAGTGAGGGTTTCACTTATTTGTTGGTACGGACCGTCGTGTGCTCGGACATGCCGCCGCAGCTCACGGTGTAGCCGCTGCCTTCGGTGATATCGAGGAAGAAGGCGTCTTCCGTCTTCGGGAAGTAACGGCGATACTGGGCCGCCATGCTGTTGGCGTCTTCAGCCACGGCCGGGTCGGCCGCTGCGGCACGCTGCAGATAGTCGACGGCCACCCAGAAGTTGGCACGGCTGCTCACCTCGTCGCCGCCGCACTTCTGGCCACCCCAGATGGTGCCGATCAGCAGGTAGGCCTTGCCCTTGTAGGACTCGTCCATTTCCACCACTTCCTTTGCCTTGGCCACGGCCGGAGCCGCCTTGCCGCACTTCTTGAAGTAGTAGGTGGCGAGCTCGAAGGTGTAATCAGCCTTCGTGGCCACATCTTCCGGGTTCAGGAGGCTGATGGCGCGCTCGAGGGTCTCGGCGGCCTTCGTGTTCTCGTCACGCGAGGAATACAGCTTGTAGAGGCCGTAGACCGAGCTGGCAGTCGGGTTGATCTCATTGAGGGCCACGATAGCCTTGAGGAAGAGCTCGGTGTTCATGCACTCGCTCTTCGACATCATCTTGACCATGTTGGTCAGGAGCGCCTCGTCGGTGGGGTTCGCCTCGAAACGCGGGGTATAGAGGGCTACCAGGTTGTCGCAGGAAGCGACGCCGCTGTCGATGAGAAGGCTCTCGACATCCTGCTTGGCACCGCGGTACTGCGGATCGTTGCTGGAATCGATCTTAGCATCGAGATAGCCGGAGATGGTGGTGTAGTTGTTCATCACGTCTTCCGGAGAGATTTTCTCCTTTCGATACATCTCCACGCAGGACTTCATCTGGTTGACGAAGACCACCGGGCTTGCGTTGCCCTGGATGTTGTTCAGGACCTCCGTGAGGACCTTGTACTGCAATTCGTTGTCGGAAGCGCAGTAGTTGATCACGTCGATGGCCTTGTTATCCATGCTCTTGACCGCATACTTGGGGAAGTACTGGGCGCGGATGTCGTGGAGCATCAGCAGGGTGTCGACCAACTCCTTGACGCGGGCCGGATTCTTCTTGTTCTGGTTGATGTCATACCGCATGATGGCCTGGCCATCGATGAGCATGTTCTGGCTGGCCGTGGGCGGGCACAGCGAGAAAGCCTGGCGCCAGAAGGGAGACGCCTCCGCCATATTCTTTTGTTTGTACAGCTCCTTGTAGTAGGAGAGGTACTTCGTGCATTCGGCGCTGTCTTTTCCGAATCGTCCCTGGGCGAAGGCCGGTACCATCAGGACCAGGGTCAGGAGAATGAGGGCAAACTTTTTCATATCTTACGCAAGTTAGTTGGCAAATTTAGTAAAATTTAGTTGTACAACGGTTTGATGAACCAAATATCGTGCAAACTGAATGAAATCGTGAACAAAAAATACCTTTCCCGGATCTGGTTGCTCCTCAAAGTGCCCCGCTGGCCTACGTCAATGCCGAAATTGATGCTGTTGTAATAGCGGAACACGGGGATGCCGAAACCCAGCGTCAAGCCGGTCGCCGCGACGGGACTACCGTTGAGTATGAGATAGGAACGCTCGTGGTAGACGCCGCCCCGGTAGGTGATCCTGCGCAGATAGTGGCCGAAGCCGCTGCGGACGTCATATCGGTTGGGCGTAAGTTCGAAGCCCAGCCGGAAGTTCTGCGCTACGCCGGTCTGGAAATCCACGCCCGGATAACCGCCGAAATCAACCCCCTTCCAGTTCTGGCGGGTGTAATCGAAGCCCACCATCCACTGGTCGGCGTAACGGAACGAAATGCCTGCGCCAAGCTCGCCCGGAATCGAATAGTTCTCCAGCTTGTAGCTGTTGTAGGCAATGGTGTCTTCCGCAGCTGCGGATGTGCCAGTGGCAAAACGCGTCTCGGAGCCACGCAGCTTGGTGTTGAAATCGTAGGTCACGCCCACGATCGCATGGAGGGCGTTGCTCAGCGGCTGGTCGTACTGCAGGCCCACTTTAGCACCAAAGCAGCTCACGTTGTAGGACCAGCCTGACTCCAAATAGAGGTAGGAAGTGGCATCGTTGAACGTGGCTGAACTGGTTTTCGTGAACTTGCCGAAATAATAGTTGGCATCTGCACCGAGGCTGAGCCGGTTGAACAACGTGACGCCCGCACCGATGAACGCTTTGTAAACACCGCCCCGACCCGTACGGTCATAGGAAATGTCGCCCACCTTGGACACCAGTTCATCGGACGTCTCCAGCGACTGGAAGTCGTAGTTCATCGAACTGTACGGCATGACGCCCAGCTTGAAGGCGCTCTTCGTCGTGATAGGGAACGAAACCACAAGGTGGTGCATGTTGAAGGTATTGCTGCCTGAACGCTGGACACCCACGGCCGATTCACTGAGCGACAGCGCCGCATTGCCGTAGTAGATGGTGTTGCGGTTTTCCAGGCCGAAGTCCAGCATGAAGGACTTCACTTCACGCGCCGTGATGGCAGCCGGATTGATAATATTGATATAGCGGACGTTACGGTCAGCGATGCCGATGCCACCCATCGTGGCGTTGTAGGTCGTGCCCTGACGGATCAGGTCGCCGAAACCGTAGAGGGAATACGGCGTGTAGCCGGTCCCCGCCAACGGATCGTCATCCTGCGCATACAGGGTCTGTGCAGGCAGGCACAGCAGCACGACGGCCGCCACCCACAGAATCTTCTTTACCTTTACCTGTTTCATAGGACGTATGAACTGCAAAAGTAATAAAATTCAAACATTATACCAAAAAGGGAGCCAGAACCCGCGCCGCTGCCTGCACCGAGCCTACATCCGGCACTTTGAAGTAGAGTTTTCCGCCCGATTCCAGCAGGTTGAACGCACTCTTGCGCGTGGCCATCTGCTGCAGGATGGCGCCGAACTGGTCGGATTCGAAGAAGGGGTGCTTGCGGTCGCCGATGAAATAGGCCAGCATCACGCCATTCTTCAGGACGATGCGTTCGATGCCCATGCGGCTGCCCATCATCCGGAGCCGCACAACGTCGATCAACTCGAGTACAGGAGTGGGGATGGGGGAGCCAAAACGATCGGCCAGGTTGGCCGTGAAGCGCTTCAGCAGGTCTTCCGACTTGATGCTGTCGAGCTCCTTGTAGAGGCGGATCTTCTCGGACGGTACGTTGACGTAGCTGTCGGGAATCATGATTTCGAGGTCGGTATCGACCTGGGTGTCAAGTTCATAGGCCAGGCGGGGGAGCGGTTCGGGGCTGGACCCGGAAGGTCGGTCGTCTGCACTGGCGTGGCTCAGCACCAGCTCGTTCATAGCTTCCCGAAGCACGCGCATATAGGTCTCGAAGCCCATCTCGGCCATGAAGCCGGACTGCTCTGCGCCCAGCAGGTTGCCTGCGCCACGGATGTCGAGGTCCTGCATGGCGATGTTGAAGCCGCTGCCCAGGTCGCTGAAAGCCTCCAAAGCCCGGATGCGACGGCGCGCGTCGTCGGTGAGACGCTCCTCTTCCGGCACGATGAGGTAACACCAAGCCTTGACATTGCTGCGGCCCACCCGCCCGCGGAGCTGGTGCAGGTCGCTCAGGCCGAAGCGGTGCGCCCGGTCGACGATCATGGTGTTGGCGTTGGGAATATCGATGCCGTTCTCGATAATGGTGGTCGAAAGCAGCACGTCGTAGTCTCCTGCGATGAATTTCAGGATCTTGCCCTCCAGCTCGCGGGCCTCCATCTGGCCGTGGGCCACGCAGATTTCCGCTTTGGGGCAGATGCGGTGCAGCACGTCGTAGACCTTATAGATATCCTCGATGCGGTTGTGCACGAAATAGACCTGTCCGCCGCGTTCGAGTTCCCGGTTCAGGATATCGGCCAGATAGTCTTCATCGAATTGGATGACCTCCGTGGTAACGGGGATGCGGTTCGGCGGCGGAGTATTGATGATCGACAGGTCACGGGCTCCCAGCAGCGAGAACTGCAGGGTCCGCGGAATAGGGGTTGCGGTGAGAGTGAGCGTGTCGACAGACGTCTTCATCTGGCGGATCTTCTCCTTGGCTGAAACGCCGAATTTCTGCTCCTCGTCGATGACAAGCAAGCCCAAATCCTTGAAAACCACTTGTTTTCCAAGAATACTATGGGTTCCGATGAGGATATCGACAGTTCCATTTTTGGTTGCTTCGAGGATGCGTTTCTCATCGGTCTTGGAACGGAGCCGGCTGAGGTATTCGACCGTGACCGGGAAATCCTTGAGCCGTTCGCTGAAGGTCTTCCAGTGTTGCAGGGCCAGAATAGTGGTAGGTACGAGCACCGCCACTTGCTTGCCGTCACAGGCCGCCTTGAAAGCAGCGCGGATAGCCACTTCTGTCTTGCCGAACCCCACGTCGCCGCACACCAGGCGGTCCATGGGGTGCAGGCTTTCCATGTCGGCCTTTACGGCCTCGGTGGCAGCAGCCTGGTCGGGCGTATCTTCGTACAGGAATGAAGATTCGAGCTCGCGCTGCAGGTAGGAATCCTCCGAAAAAGCGAAGCCGCGTGCCTGTTGGCGCTCGGAATAAAGCTTGATAAGGTCTTCGGCAATATCCTTGACTTTCGATTTGGCCGAGCGCTTGAGATTTTCCCAGGCCTTGCTGCCCAGTTTGTAGATTTTCGGCGGCTCGCCGTCGCGGCTCTTGAACTTGGATATCCGGTGCAGGGAGTGGATGGAAACGAACACCACATCGCCGCCCGCATAGATCAGTTTCACAGCTTCCTGGGTACGCCCGCCGACATGAGTCTTCACCAGGCCGCCGTACTGCCCCACGCCATGATCGATATGCACGACATAGTCGCCCATCCGCAACGCATTCAAGTCGTTGATGGTCATCTGCTCGGCCCTTTCCACCTGGCGGCGGATGCTGAGCTTGTGGTAGCGCTCGAAGATCTGGTGGTCGGTATAGTAGCAGTTCTTCGACTCTTTGTCTATATATCCTTCGTGTAACGAAACGGGCAGGAAAGCAGGCTGGATGCCGCGCAAAATCTCTTTCAGGCGTCGGGTCTGGCTTTCGTTGGGAGAAAGGATGGTCACTGTGTAACCCTCTATCTGCCTGTGCGTTATATCGTTTGAAAGCAACTCGAAATTCTTGGCGAAAGCCGGCTGCGGCAGGATGTTTTCGTCGGCTTTGCGATGGATGTCGTCGCGCAGGTCCCAGATGGTCGTGCCTTCCGGCAGGATATCCATGAAAGCGGCATATTCCTGCTCCTGGCCGATTTCATCCAGGTTGGGATAGATAGAAATCTCCGGAATCGGATCGCCTTGCGAGAGCTGGTTGTCGGGATTGAACCAGCGGATGGACTCGATCTCGTCGCCGAAAAAGTCGATACGAAGCGGTTTTTCATCGGCAAAACTATAGATGTCGACCAGGCTGCCGCGCAACGCGAATTCTCCCGGCATCGTCACGAAATCGACCTTTCGGAAGCCTTCTTCGAAAAGCACATCGCTGATGACGCTGTGGGACAGGGATTCACCTTGTCGCAGGGTCAGGAGGGATTCCCGGATCTTCTTGGGGCGCAGCACACGTTCTTGCGTAGCCTCGGTATAAGTAACCAGAAGGGTTGACGGGACTGGATTCTTTAATAACAGGTCTTTGGTAATGACATACGATCCTTCGGTGGAAACGATAGGAGATGATGTCCAGCGGGTGAGTACAGAGAGGGCGGAAGTGCGCTGAAGAAGCGCTGTATTCTTCTTATACTCAGACTTTTCACTGGTAGCGGGGAGAAAAAATAGATTCTCTTCGCAGAAGAAGTTGTCGAGGTCGGAAGCCAGGTAATAAGCTTCTTTCTTATTGTCGGCAATCACAACGTGAAGCGCACCTTGCGGGGCACGCTTCACGGCATTCGCGATATATACGGCTTTTGCAGAAAGGTTCATGGATAAAGACGGAAATACGCCTCTTCGATCGGAGCCAGCGCCCGCATGTATTCCTGCGCTTTACGGACATTGAAATAGTATCTGCCGTTTCCACGGGAAAGCGGGAACACTTCCGCCCGGCGGGCGAGCGCCTCGTCGCAGATGCGGCAATTGTCGCTGTCTTTCTGCTTCAAAACTCCCTCAGGTTGGTTGGATCCGTCTGCAACGCGTAAAGGCACGGCGACACTTACCGGAGGATATCCCAAAATGGTCCACATGACCGTCAAATCTGGATTTTCACCAGGTTTTACACCCTTTACCACGATGGAAGCGCTGGTGCTGCGGCGCGGAATGAAGTCCTGGTCCACAAACCAGCCGTCCGGCGCTAATTCCGGATTCTGATTCAAGTCAATACCCAGCAATGAGTTATAATAACTGCGCGACAGGTTGTTGAAAATCCACTGAGGAGTGAATTTCTCTCCACGGATCCAGGCACGGTGCGTAATTTCATTGGCCGTGTTATAACGCACATAGCCCATGCCTTCGTCTTTGCGACCCGTATAGGAATGATTCGTATAGATCAGGAAGCCCTCAGGAGCAATCTTCGGGTCGTTCACATCGATCTTGCGCCATTCCGTATTGTTGACTTCATAATAAGCCGCACCTCCTTCTGCATCGATAACGCCAAAATTGGCTTCCACGCCGCGCGGTTTCTTCATTTTGTCGAGAAACTTCTCAAAATCCTTGAGGGTCCTGCAGCTGCCCAGCGCCTGGTACATCAGGACTCCTTCCTGATCTTCAATATCTGCTTCCACATCCTGCAGGTTGTAGGAAGCCGTATTCATGATGGAAAAACCGGCTTCATTCGTTCCGGTCCACACTTCTCCATCCTGCACAGGGCTGTTTACCAAGCCGATAAAGCTGTATTTGCGTCCGTTTCCAGCAGGAAAGAATTCAATCCGGTTGTTGAGTTCATCCGTATCGCGATGCTTCCAGAGCATCGGCCTTCCGTCCGGGGTGGATTTTCCCGTCCAGATACCGGAAGTACAGGCATCAGAGGGCAGCACGCTGGCGAGTAGGAACACTACCAACAGGCTAAGAGAAAAGATCTTTTTCATGATTCGGATTGAATTTACCTAAATGTTTATAAGCCAGTTCTGTAACGACACGACCACGGGGTGTGCGCGTGAGGAATCCTTCTTTGATCAGGAAAGGTTCATAGACTTCTTCCAACGTACCGACATCTTCGCTGATGGCCGTGGCAATGGTGCCGGCACCCACCGGACCACCATTGAATTTATCAATAATGGTGTTGAGAATCTTATTGTCTATGGCGTCAAGGCCACGCGTATCGATATTCAGTGCGTTCAACGCAAAACGGGTGATTTCCAAATCAATAACCCCGTTTCCTCTCACCTGTGCGAAGTCGCGTACCCGGCGCAGCAGCGAATTGGCGATACGCGGTGTGCCACGGCTGCGAAGCGCAATCTCCTTGGCAGCAGCATCTTCTATCTCAATATCCAGGATACCGGCACTGCGCTGGATGATATGGAACAGCACGTCCGCATCGTAGTATTCCAGATGGCATTGAATCCCGAATCGGGCCCGGAGCGGCGAAGTCAGCAAGCCGCTGCGCGTCGTAGCTCCGATGAGCGTGAAGGGATTGAGCGATATCTGTACACTGCGGGCGCCAGGTCCCTTGTCTATCATGATATCGATGCGATAATCTTCCATTGCAGAATAGAGATACTCTTCCACAATAGGACTCAGACGATGGATCTCATCTATAAATAAGACATCCCCTTCTTCCAGAGAAGTCAACAGACCGGCCAGGTCGCCCGGCTTGTCGAGAATGGGACCGGATGTAATCTTGAGGTTGACGCCCAATTCAGCCGCCACAATGTGCGCCAGGGTGGTCTTTCCCAAGCCCGGAGGCCCGTGAAAGAGTACGTGGTCAAGAGCTTCGCCCCGCAAAAGGGCCGCCTTCACGAAAATCTTGAGATTTTCCAACACTTTGTCCTGTCCCGAGAACTGGTCGAAATTCTGCGGGCGGATCACCTTGTCGAAATCACTCTCCTTGAAGGTCGTTTCCGTACGGGGATTGAAAGAGTCAGCCATAACACCACAAACTTTGTCAACAACACAAATTTAATTAAAAATAAATTTAAAAAATGATTTTCCCGGTATTTCTAAGCCTGTTGAAACTGTTGAAAAAAAGGATTTGTAAAGATATCCATAACGCTGTCAACAGAAAACGAACACCCATTTCTCGAATCCGATAAAATGGGTGTCCATTTGTTGATAAGTGGCACGGGTAGCCGTGTTGATAAGCGGATTGTTAAAAAAGTGCGTGGAAAAACGGGATAAAAATGCGTTTTATAAACACCCCTTTCTTTTATCAACAATCACTGAAAGATATCAACTAATCTTTCAACTTCGCTTTGAGGAATTCCCGGTTCAGGCGAGCGATATGACTCACCGTGATGTGCTTCGGGCACTCCATCTCGCAAGCGCGGGTATTGGTGCAGGCGCCGAAGCCCAGTTCATCCATCTTGGCCACCATAGCCTTGGCACGGCGAGCGCCTTCTACCTTGCCCTGCGGCAGGAGAGCCAGCGAACTGACGCGTGCGGCTACGAACAGCATTGCAGAGCCGTTCTTGCAGGTTGCTGCACAAGCACCGCAACCAACGCAAGATGCCGCGTCCATGCTTTCATCCGCATCTTTCTTCGGGATGGGGATGGCATTGGCATCCGGCACGCCGCCCGTATTGACACTGATGAAGCCACCAGCCTGCAGGATCTTGTCGTAGGCACCACGGTCGACCACGAGGTCTTTAATCACCGGGAAGCCGCGGCTACGCCAGGGCTCGATGGTGATGGTGCTGCCATCCTTGAATTTACGCATATAGAGCTGGCAGGTGGTAACGCCGGTTTCCGGGCCGTGTGCACGGCCGTTGATGTAGAGCGAGCAAGCACCGCAAATACCTTCACGGCAGTCGTGGTCGAAACTCACCGGACCGCTCTGGTTGCCGTGGCAGCCCTTGTCGAAAGCCACCGGGTCGATTTTCTCGCCGATCAACTGTTCGTTGAGGATATCCATCATCTCAAGGAAAGAAGTGCCTTCAGAGATGTCTTTTACCTGATAGGTCTCAAAATGTCCTTTGCTTTTCGCGTCTCTCTGACGCCATACTTTCAAAGTGAAATTCATAATACTTTATTCCTTAAGAGATTAGTCTTTATAGTTACGGGTTGCAACGTGAGCGAATTCGAATTTAAGAGGTTCCTTATGGAGTTCCGGGTTCTTGTCTTCACCCTTGTACTCCCAGGCGGCGACGTACATGTAGTTGACGTCATCGCGTTTGGTTTCGCCTTCTTCGGTCTGCATTTCCTCGCGGAAGTGGCCACCGCAGGATTCGTTGCGGTTCAGGGCATCGCGGGCCATCAGCTCGCCGATTTCAAGGAAGTCGGCCACACGGAGGGCTTTTTCGAGTTCCTGGTTGAAGACGCCCGTCTCGCCAGCCACGTAGACATTGCTCCAGAAGTCCTTCTTGAGAGCCTGGATGAGTTCGATGGCTTTTTCCAGACCGGCCTTGTTGCGGGCCATGCCCACATATTCCCACATGATGTGACCCAGTTCCTTATGGAATGCGTCGACGGTCTTCTTGCCTTTGATGTTCATCAGCTTGTCGATCTTCTGCTGCACAGCTTTCTCGGCCGCTTCAAACTCAGGTGCATTCGTGTCGGTCTTCGGCTCCTTGAACTTGCTGGCCAGGTAGTCGCCGATGGTGTACGGCAGAATGAAGTAACCGTCAGCCAGGCCCTGCATCAGTGCGGAAGCACCGAGGCGGTTTCCGCCATGGTCGGAGAAGTTGGCCTCGCCGATAGCGTAAAGACCAGGGATGGTGGTCATCAGGTTGTAGTCCACCCAGAGGCCGCCCATGGTATAGTGGATGGCCGGATAGATCATCATCGGCTCTTCATGCGGATCGACGTCGGTGATTTCCTTATACATGTCGAAGAGGTTGCCGTAGCGGGCGTCGACGACATCCTTGCCGAGGCGGTTGATGGCATCCTTGAAATCCAGGAAAACGGCCTTGCCGGTGTTGTTAACACCGTAGCCGGCGTCGCAGCGCTCCTTGGCGGCACGGGAAGCCACGTCGCGCGGAACAAGGTTGCCGAAGGCCGGGTAGCGGCGCTCAAGGTAGTAGTCGCGGTCCTCTTCAGGAATCTGCGAGCCTTTGATCTTGCCTTCCTGCAGTTTCTTGGCATCTTCCAGCTTCTTCGGAACCCAGATGCGGCCGTCGTTGCGGAGCGACTCGGACATCAGGGTCAGCTTGGACTGCTGGTCGCCGTGGATCGGGATGCAGGTAGGGTGGATCTGTGCGAAGCAAGGGTTGGCGAAGAATGCACCCTTCTTGTAGCACTGCCATGCAGCGGAGCCGTTGGAGTTCATGGCGTTGGTGCTGAGGAAGTAGGTATTGCCATATCCACCGGAAGCAAGCACCACGGCATGGGCGCCGAAGCGCTCGATCTTGCCGTTGGTCAGGTTGCGGGCGATGATGCCTTTGGCTTCGCCGTTGATGATGACCAGGTCAAGCATTTCATGGCGCGGATAGGACTTCACCTTGCCGTTGGCCACGGCGCGGTTGAGGGCGGCATAAGCACCGAGCAACAGCTGCTGTCCGGTCTGGCCGCGCGCGTAGAACGTACGCGATACCTGCGCACCGCCGAACGAACGGTTGTCGAGGAGTCCGCCATAGTCGCGGGCGAAGGGAACGCCCTGGGCGACACACTGGTCGATGATGTTGTTGCTCACCTCGGCCAAACGGTAGACGTTGGCTTCACGGCTGCGGTAGTCGCCGCCTTTGATGGTGTCGTAGAACAGACGGTAGATCGAGTCGTTGTCGTTCTGGTAGTTCTTGGCAGCGTTGATGCCACCTTGCGCAGCAATGGAGTGGGCGCGGCGGGGCGAGTCACTGATGCAGAAGACCTTGACATTGTAACCGAGTTCACCCAGCGAAGCGGCTGCAGAAGCGCCGCCGAGGCCGGTGCCGATCACGATAATCTCCATCTTGCGTTTATTGGCAGGACTCACGACTTTGATGTCCGCTTTGTGCTTCGACCATTTCAGCTCGAGCGGTCCTTCCGGAACCTTAGAAATCAATTCAGTCATATAACGTTATATTAGTTGTTCCAAAAACATACAAATGTCGCAAAAATCAAAGATATTTGCAATTATTTGTATCTTTACTGATGAATTTTTAATGAAAGGCATATGAAAAGCTTGCAGAAAATCCTTACGGCAACACTGATGGTACTTCTAATTACCTCTTGCGGTGCCGCTTACAATGAAACCAAAGGCCAGCGTAGTGCGCAGGAAGCCATTGAACAGGCCGTGAATGTCAAAGCGCTGGAAAATGCAAACTTCATCCTGGAAGTGACCCAGATCATTCCGGTCGGATTCCCGTCCAAGAGTTCTCTTGGAGAGTATGAACTGCGTCTTGATGGCAATATCGTCACAACGCGCCTGCCCTTCATCGGGGTCGCCAAGGAACCTCAATTCGGCAATAATGATGAAGACATTTCCATCGTATTCGACAAGGAAGAAGTGGATCTGTCCAAAGATTTTTCCAAGGCATCCAAAGGTGAATACCACTACAAGTTCAAAGGTGGCAAAGGCAAACGCCCCTGGACGGTGCATCTGACGGTCTTTGATAACGCAACAGGGTCTATTGACTGCTTCTGCGAAGACGGCCGTGCCATGCATTATTTCGCCAACATGAGAATTCCCAAGAAGAAATGAGAAAAAAGAATATCCTGACGCTCGCCGTTGCGTTTGCTTCTTTCATCCTTCCCGCGGCAGCCCAGGTCGATTTCGTCCCGCAGCCGGCCAGTGTCACCTGGCAGGAAGGCCAGTTCGTGTTCGACAAGAACGTACAGATCGAAGGCGGCGACGCCTTTAACGTCCGATATTTGAAAGAGCACCTGGCACGGGTGTTCGATCAGCGTGGCGACAGTTGGGTACCGAAAGGCCGTCGTATCTCGTTCGTGCGGACAAAGTCCTACCTCGAGGAGGGGTATGGCATCAAAGTCACACCACAACACATCATCGTGACGGCTACCACGCGGGCCGGCGAGTTCTACGCCATCCAGACCCTGTTGCAGATGCTTCCGCCGCAGGTGTACCGGCGCGCTACGGGTCCTGATGCCATGCTGTTGCGGCAATATGCCGTGCCGTGCGTCAGTATCGAGGACCAGCCCCGCTTCTCCTGGCGAGGCAGCATGTTGGATGTATCGCGCACCTTCTTTGACAAGGATTATATCCTGCGCCACCTTGACTGGCTGGCCTATCATAAGATCAACAAATTCCACTGGCACTTGACCGATGACAACGGCTGGCGCATGGAGATCAAGAAATACCCGAAACTCACGCAGGTGGGTGCCTGGCGCGGTATCGGCGAAGCGCTGGAACCGGCTTTCGACTCCGGCGAGGAGCGCTATGGCGGCTATTACACACAGGAGGAAATGAAGGAAATCGTGGCGTATGCGGCAGACCGGAACATCGAAGTCATTCCGGAATTTGACCTGCCGGGTCACTCCAAGGCCCTGGCGGTGTCCTATCCTGAAATGGTGTGCCGGCACGATACGGATGTCCAGAGCGTGCAGGGAGAGGTCCACAACGTCCTTTGTGTAGGTCGCGAGAAGAACTACGTGATGCTCGAAAACATCATCAAGGAAATGGCGTCGATCTTCCCGTCGAAGTATTTCCATATCGGCGTGGAGGAAGTCGCCACGGAATCGTGGAAGCACTGTCCGGACTGCCAGGCCCTCATGAAGAAGCTGGGTTATACGGAGGAAACTCAACTGCAAGGCTATTTTGCGCAGCGGATGGAAAACATCCTGGCCAAGTACGGCAAGACGCTGGAAGGCTGGGAAGACATCATCCCGACCGAAACCCTTTCGCGCAATGACCTGGTGCTCGTGTGGCATGACCAGAAAGTGGTGCAGAAAGCCCTGGACGCCGGATTCCCCGTGGTGACGCAGAATTGTTTCTACCTGTACTTCGACATGAAGCAGACGGCGGCCGAACGCGGCCATACCTGGGCTTCCATCATCGATGTGGAGAAAACCTATTCGTTCGACCCGCTGCAACATCTCGACCTGTCGGGCGACAAGCAGCGCCTGGTGAAGGGCTTGCAGGGCGGCCTTTGGGCGGAGTTGATGTATTACCCGCCGCATTTCTCAGAATATCAGTTATATCCTAGAATGTGTGCACTGGCCGAAGTGGGCTGGACGCCGCAGGAGCTGCGCGACTATAAAGATTTTGACGGACGCCTGATGCGCACGCATTTCGAGCGCCTGTGGAACATGGGTATCCGGTTCCGTATCCCGGCGCCGGAAGTGGATGCATCCTGCCAGGTGAAGAGCCCTTATCCGAATATGGTGGTGCGCTATACCTTCGACGGCAGCACTCCGATGCCAAGTTCTCTTGTGGTTACGGGTCCCATCATCACCGACCATCCTGAGAACCTGCGCTTTGCGACCTTCTTCCAAGATCTGAAAAGCATCACCGTAGAGGTGCCGGGCAGCCGGAAATACCTCACTCCCGCCACGAAAGTGACCACCACGATGACGCTCAATCCCCACTATCCGATTGAAAATCTGGAAGGGTACGAGCCTGGCAGATACGTGCGGACCACCGGTGCGCCAAAGAAAGGCGATGAAATGCTCTTTACCTTTGCGGAGCCGCTCTCCTGCAAACAGATAACCGTGCAGACGGCCGACCCGGTGAACAACTTCTATGGGATTACCCAAGGTCATGTGGAGGTCAAATATGCGGATGAAAACGTTTTTACACGGATAGAATCGTTCGACATGCATAATCGCGTGGTCGTCACGCCGAATAATCGGCCGGTCGAAGCCGTGAAGATCGTCGTTGACGGTCCTTGCGAGGGCAAGGCGGTATTCATCCAATGGTTAAAGATTGAATAAATGGAATTCTTTACGATTGCTGCCGGTATTTCGGTGCATGTCTGGGATACCCAAGATACGGAGGCGCAGCCCGAAACCCAGCCGCTCCCTGTCCTCATGCTGCTGCACGGGTACCTTGAAACGATGTACGTATTCACCGAGCTGGTAGAGGAGCTCAAAGACCGCTACCGCCTGATCGTCATTGACTTACCCGGGCACGGGCTGACAGATTCCGCACCTGCCGGTCCGGACGGACAACGCATCAACTCGCTGCCTTTCATGGGCGATGTAGCTGTGGGCGTGCTCGATAAATGCGGTGTGGACAAAGCTTTCGTAGCCGGTCATTCATTGGGCGGCTACGTGACGCTGGCCATGTTGCGTGACCATCCGGAGCGGGTGGAGCGCGCCATCCTGCTTCATTCACATCCCTATCCCGATGTGCCTGAAAAGGCGGCCGACCGCGCCCGTGAACAACAATTGATCGCCGCCGGCAAGTTGCAGATTATAGCCGCAGCATCGATCCCCCGTATGTACGACGAGGAGAACCTGCGCAGTTGTGATGAAAAGATCCGCGAGACCATCGAGCTTTGCGAGATGCACGACCCGGAAGGCATCATCGCGACCATCGAGGGTATGCGCACGCGGCCGGATTTCCAGGAAGTGATGAAGCAGCCTCCTGTGCCGCTGCTGCTGATCCACGGCGATCACGACAACTTCCTCCCGCTGGAGCGGGTGGCAGAATTGAAGCAGCTGTTTCCGAAGGTACAGTATCAGCTGATTCCGGAAACGGGGCACAATTCATTCATCGAGCGTCCGCAAGCAGCACTCGATGCGATATGTGCCTTTACCACAGAAAGTTGTTAAAAGGATAACGTCCGGCGTGAATCTCCGCGACCATCTTGTAGAGGTCGTTGCGGAGTTTGTCGATGCCTGTCTTTTCGAGGGCCGACAAGAAGATGCAGGGCGTGTGTTCGCGTGAAATCCAACTGTTTTTCAGCTCATCGAGCGTGAAATTCTTTTCCGTTTTTTCCTCCAGCGAGAACTCGTCGTAAGGCTCGTACCGATAAGCGTCAATCTTGTTGAACACCATGAAAACGGGTTTGTCCTGTGCGCCGATGTCTTTGAGCGTCTGGGTGACGACCCGGATCTGGTCTTCGAAGTTGGGGTGCGAGATGTCGACCACATGCATCAGGATATCGGCTTCGCGTACCTCGTCGAGCGTGCTCTTGAACGACTCTACCAGCTGGGTGGGGAGTTTGCGGATGAATCCTACGGTATCGCTCAGCAGGAAGGGTACGTTTTCAATGACAACCTTCCGGACCGTGGTATCGAGCGTCGCGAACAGCTTGTTTTCCGCAAACACATCACTTTTGGCCAGCAGGTTCATGATGGTGCTCTTGCCGACATTGGTATAGCCCACCAGTGAAATGCGGACCATGCCGCCGCGATTGGAGCGCTGCGAGGCCATCTGGCGGTCGATTTTGTGGAGCTGCTCCTTGAGGCGCGTGATCTTGTCGAGCACGATGCGACGGTCGGTTTCCAGCTGGCTTTCACCCGGACCACGCATGTTGAGGCCGCCCTTGCCGCCGCGTTGCCGCTCCAGGTGGGTCCACATGCCGGTCAAGCGCGGATAGAGATATTGGTATTGCGCCAACTCCACCTGCGTCTTGGCATAGGCAGTCTGGGCCCGGTCGGCGAAGATATCGAGGATCAGGCCGGTGCGGTCTACGACGCTGCAGTGGTGGTCGGGCCAGTGGTCGTTGATCTCGCGCTCTACGTTGCGCATCTGCGAAGGAGAGAGTTCATCGTCAAACAACACGTAGTCAATCTCGTTTTCGCGGACATACTGCTTGATTTCCTGAAGTTTACCCGAACCGATATAGGTGCGGGAATCGGGATGGTCGAGCCGCTGCGTGAAGCGTTTCTCTCCTTCCACGCCAGCGGTCATGGCCAGGAACTGGAGCTCGTCCAGATACTCCTTGACCTGCGTCTCGTCTTGCTGGCGTGTGATCAGCGCCACGAAGACCGCTTGTGGAATACGGGTATCTATTGTTTCGTACATTGTCTTATGTCGCTCCGCTACACTAGAGATAATTCGCAAAATTAAGACTATATTTGTAAAAAATCTATCAGGCATGAAAAGATTGTTCTTAATTATCGGGCTGCTGGCGGCTTCCGCCTGCTCTTTTGCACAGGATAACGAACGGGGCCGTATTCGCGATTTCGGCATTGAACCGGGTGTGTTCAAACCAGGCACCTGGAATGCCATCACGGATGTACCGGGCGTGAAAGTGGGTCAGGTGACGCTCATCCAGGGTAGCGACGTGCGTACCGGCGTGACGGCCATCGTACCCCACGAGGGCAATCTTTTCCGCAAGAAATGCCCCGCCGCCGTGTATGTAGGCAATGGTTTCGGCAAGCTGGCCGGCGTGACCCAGATTCGCGAATTGGGCAACATCGAGACGCCCATCGTGTTGACCAACACGCTTTCCGTGGCGCAGGGTATCGAAGGGGTGCTTTCTTACACACTCAATGTGAAAGGCAATGAAAACGTCCGCAGCGTCAACGCAGTCGTGGGCGAGACCAACGACGGTCAGCTGAATGATATCCGAGGCCGGCACGTCAAGGCCGATGACGTGGTGGAAGCCATCTTGAACGCCAAGAGTGGCCCGGTGGAAGAAGGTTGCGTGGGCGCTGGTACCGGCACAGTCTGCTTTGGCTGGAAGGGCGGCATCGGCACGTCTTCGCGTGTGCTCCCGGCCGACTTGGGCGGCTATACGGTGGGTGTTCTGGTGCAGAGCAACTACGGCGGCATCCTGGAAATCGACGGTGCGCCCGTGGGACGGCGCCTGGGCCGATACAGTTTCAAGAAAAGCGTGGAAAACCCTGATTATCTGCTTAATCCGGATGGTTCATGCATGATGGTGGTCATCACCGATGCACCGCTCGATGCGCGTAACCTGGAGCGTCTGGCCAAGCGGGCCATGCTCGGCCTTGCCAAAACCGGCGGCATCGCCTCGAATGGCAGCGGCGATTATGTGATTGCCGTCAGTGTCAACCCCGAGAACCTGATTGACGAAAGCACCGATAAATATTATCCGACACTCTTGCACAATGACGACATGAGTCCCCTTTTCGAGGCGACCATCGAGGCGACGGCCGAAGCGCTGTGGAATTCGCTTTTCATGGCTACAGACATGACTGGCCGCGGCGGTGCGACGGTTGAAGCGCTCCCCATCAAAGCAGCGCTGGAGGTGCTGAGGAAATAAAAAAAAGGCCGCCCTTTTCAGGAGCGGCCTTTCGTGTGTAAAAACCCTTGAAGCTTAGCGGAGCTGGAAGACCACCGGGAAGTTGTAAACCACCTTCACCGGACGCTCTCTCTGTTTGCCCGGCGTCCACTTCGGAGACATCGAGACGATACGGACAGCTTCCTTGTCGAGCGAGGAGTCCACGCCACGCAGCACCTTCACGTCGCTAACGGAACCGTCGGTGTTGACCGTGAACTGCAGCGTCACACGACCCTGAACGCCGTTTTCCTTGGCGATTTCAGGATACTGGAGGTTTTTGTTCACCCATGCGGAGAACGTATTGGCGTCACCGCCCTGGAATTTCGGTTTCTCCTCCACGAGTGCGAACGGGATAGCTTCCTCTTCGACCACTTCTTCCTCGACGGCAGCATGGTAGTCCATAATCTCCACACCAAGGTTCGCGTTGTCCTCCATGTCGATGAACAGGTCGTCGTTTACTTGGATGTCATCGTCGACAATGTCGATGACGTCGGAAAGAACCGGGATCTTAGGAATCTCCGGGGGAATTTCCTGTTGCTCCTGGGTGTTGATGATCTCTTCTTCTTCGATGACCACGGTCTGAGCCGTGAGGTCCATCGTTTCAACCTTCTCGGAAGAAGACCACTCGAATGCGAGCAGGCAGATCGCCAGTGAGGCAATCAGACCAATCTCGAGGAACATAGCGTTCTTCTTCTGCAGGTCTGCTTTGGGAGAAATTTTGCTTTCCATATCGTTACGTTTTTTTGTTGTTTCTATCAACTATTGCGCCGTATGTTACAGTACAGTACCCAAAATTAAGAAGAAAAAATCAATTAATCCAATTTTTCTTGCAAAAAATTGTTCAAAACTTTCCGGGCTTTCTACGCAAATGGCTATAAATTAGCGAGATAAGATACCGCTATCGTATAGCACGTTATTAACACTCTTCACAGCGGCGGCGCTCTTGTCAAACTTTGCTTTCTCTTCCGGAGTCAGATCATACTTGAGCACTTTCTCGCAACCCTTCTTGCCGATGACGGCCGGGACGCCGATGCAGAGGTCTTCCTGGCCATATTCGCCTTCGAGGTAGCAGCAGCAAGGGAACACCTTCTTCTCGTCAAGCAGGATGGATTTGACCATGGCTGCGCAAGAAGCACCCGGAGCGTACCAGGCGGAGGTGCCCAGCAGCTTGGTCAGCGTAGCGCCGCCCACCATGGTGTCGGCCACCACTTTCTCAGCGACAGCTTTGCGGAGGAGTTTTGTGACAGGCATGCTCTTGCAGGTAGCCTTGCTCAGGAGCGGGAGCATGGTGGTGTCGCCGTGACCGCCGATAACGATGCCTTCCACATCACTCGGAGCTGCCTTGAGGGCCTGGCTCAGGTAGTAGCAGAAACGGCTGCTGTCGAGCTGTCCGCCCATGCCGATGACGCGGTTCTTCGGGAGACCGGTCTTCTTCAGAGTCAGGTAGGTCATCGTATCCATCGGGTTGGAGATCACGATGAAAATGGCCTTCGGGCTGTATTTGAGTGCATTGTTGACCACGCCACTGACGATGCCGGCGTTTACGCCGATGAGTTCCTCACGGGTCATGCCCGGTTTGCGGGGGATACCGGAGGTGATGATGATCACGTCGGAATTGCGGGTAGCCGCATAGTTGCTGGTGACGCCCACGACGCGGGTGTCGAAGCCATACATCTTGGCGGTCTGCATCATATCAATTGCCTTACCCTCGGAGAGGCCTTCCTTGATGTCGAGGAGGACGAGATCCGAACAAACCTTCATGTGTGCAATGGCGTTTGCACAGGTAGCGCCCACGTTGCCGGCGCCGATGACTGTTACTTTAGACATAATGTTATTTGTTTGAGTAGTTTTTTATGTAATTTTGTCTGCTGTTTTACAGATCAATCTGCAAAGTTAAACATTTTTATGATACGGTACTTCAAAGAAGATACGTCTTTCTCGCTAAAAGAGAAACGGCTGATCAGTAGCTGGTTACGCGAAGTGGCCGCCGCTCGCGGCTATGAGATCGGCGACCTGAACTACATTTTCTGCTCGGATCCCTACCTGCTGGAAATCAACCGGCAATTTCTGGGCCACGACTACGAGACCGACATCATTACTTTCGACAATTCGGAAGACTATTTTCTGGAAACCGGACAAAAGGGTGTCAGCGCCGACATCTATATCAGCGTCGATACCGTCCGGATCAATGGAAGGGCCTATGGCGAAGGTTTCGAACGCGAGATGCGCCGGGTCATCGTCCATGGTCTGCTCCATCTGATCGGATACGACGACAAAGATGCCTGGCACCAGGTGCGGATGCGTGCGGCAGAAAACCGGGCGTTGGCCCGTTTCGACCAGATGAAGGCGGCTGGCGTGAATGGTCGCTGAGTACGATATCATCGTAGTGGGTGCCGGCCATGCCGGCTGTGAGGCTGCTGTTGCAGCGGCTCGTCTGGGGTCGCGCGTCCTGCTCGTCACCCAGGACATGAACAAGATTGCCCAGATGTCCTGCAATCCGGCCATGGGTGGCATCGCGAAAGGACAGCTTGTCCGGGAGATTGATGCGTTGGGCGGATGCTCGGGTGTCGTGACAGACGCTTCGACTTTGCAGTTCCGTATGCTCAACCGGTCCAAAGGGCCGGCGATGTGGAGTCCCCGCGCACAATGTGATAAAGCGGGTTTTTCCGCAAACTGGCGTTCGGTGCTCGAAAATACCTGTGGCTTAGACATTTGGCAAGACACAGTTACCGAGATAACGCGCCGAGAATCGAAAATTTCGGGGGTGCGCCTGCTGATGGGTGCTGAGTTTTCAGCCAAAATCGTGATTCTGACAGCCGGTACTTTCCTGGAAGGTCGCCTTTTCGTCGGAACGGAGATGGCGGAAGGTGGCCGGATCGGCGAGTTGCCGGCGAAAGGCCTGTCCCGCAAATTGGCTGAAGCCGGCCTTACTGTCGGCCGGATGAAAACCGGCACTCCGCCGCGCATAGATGTTCGGTCGGTGGACCTGTCGCGACTCGAGCGACAAGAAGGTGATCCTAATCCGGCGCGTTTTTCTTATTTGCCAAGACCGACGGCTATCCAGCAAGGGCGTGAACAGAAGTGCTGCTATCTGGTGCACACCAACCCGCGGGTGCATGATATTCTCCGTACCGGTTTTGACCGTTCTCCGCTCTTCACGGGGCGGATCCAGGGCCTTGGTCCGCGATATTGCCCTTCCATAGAAGATAAGTTGCGTACATTTGCCGGCAAAGATTCGCATCAGTTGTTTTTGGAGCCGGAAGGTTGGAACACCTTCGAATATTATCTGCAAGGGTTCTCTTCCTCACTGCCGCTCGAAACGCAATTGGAGGCCCTTCGGGCCATCGAAGGCCTTGAACAAGTCCGGATATTCAGGCCGGCTTATGCCGTTGAATATGACTATTTCGACCCGTCACAGCTGAAGCCGACCCTCGAATCGAAAATCATTGACGGACTGTTCCTCGCCGGGCAGGTCAACGGAACGACCGGATATGAGGAGGCTGCTGCCCAAGGCCTGATGGCTGGCATCAATGCACATTTACAGCTGGCCGGCAAGGCGCCGCTCATCCTGAAACGCGATCAGGCGTATATAGGTGTGTTGATCGACGACTTGATTACGAAAGGTGTGGATGAGCCATACCGTATGTTTACATCGCGCGCGGAATATCGGATCTTGCTCCGTCAAGACGATGCGGATGCGCGACTGACTCCTATAGGCCGGGAGCTGGGCCTGGTCGACGATATCCGTTGGGAAACGTTTATAAATAAGTATAAACGGGTTGATGCGCTGGTGACGGCGCTACAGGAAACTTCCCTGAAGCCGGAGGAGGTCAATCCTTATCTGGAATCAGTGGGTTCCGCGCCCATCGATTCTTCTCGGCGTGCCGCTGATTTGTTGGTGCGGCCAGATGTGACGTTGGAAGGTCTGCTGCAGATTGTTCCACGTGGAACATCTTCGGATTGTTCTGCGCTCTGGGAACCGCTCCAGAACCGTCTCGCTTCGCTCGACCCCTCCCATGCTGAGCATGGGCCCCTGCCTCTTACAGTGCCGAGGGTGGCATGTGTTCTGGAGCAGTATCCCACCCGCACTGATGAACAATCCGAAATCAATGAAGTTGACGATCAAGAAGTTGTCGACGCGGCGGAGATCCAAATCAAGTATGCTGGTTATATCGAGCGGGAGCGAAAGCTCGCGGAGAAGATGCTCCGGTTGGAGAATCTGGCGATTCCCGATGATTTCGATTTCCAGCAGATCACGGCGCTATCCATGGAATGTCGCATCAAACTCAATCGCTATCGCCCGCGGACCATTGCACAGGCTTCCCGGATTTCTGGCGTCTCGCCGGCCGATATTTCGGTACTTCTGGTCTATTTTGGACGATAATGTTCCACGTGGAACACACGTTTCCCGGTCAAGACAGGAGCGACAATGAGAAATAAACTGTATATTTGTAGAATAATAGCAGATAATTATGGAGATTCTACGCACGTTTGACTTACTCGAGAACCTGAAATCGTATCCCCCGAAAGACGACATCTTGGCGCGACGGTCCCGCGGAAAATGGATTAAGTACAGCATTGACCAATACTATGAGATATCCCACGCCGTGGCCTATGGGTTGCTGGCCATGGGTTTCAAACCCGGCACGAAGGTGATAACCATCACCAACAACCGTCCGGAATGGAACTTTATGGATATGGGTATCAATCTGGCCCACATGATCCATATCCCGGTCTACAGCACCCTGAGTCGGGACGACTATCTCCATATTTTCAATCATTCCGATGTGGAGCTCATCGTTGTGGGTTCTGCCGCCCTGTACAAGCGAGTGGCGCCTATCGCAGCCGAAATTGACCGAGAGATCAAGTTCATGTTGATGGATGACAATGAGGAAGTCATGAGCCTGTCGAAGCTCTATGAACTGGGTCGAGCGAACAAAGACAAGTTCGCTCCGGTTGTGGAAGAGAACAAGAAAAACATCAGTCCCGACGAATGTGCCAGCATCGTCTACACATCCGGTACGACGGGCCTGCCGAAAGGCGTGATGCTCTCGCATCGCAATATGATGTTCAACTCGCATGGACATGCCATCCGCCAGACGAAGAACTACAGCCACAAGATGGTGAGTTTCCTGCCGCTCTGCCACATGTATGAGCGCACGATGAATTATGAGTATCAGGAACTGGCCATCAGCACGTATTATGCGGAAAGCCTCGCCACGATCGCATCCGACCTGAAAGATTGCCATTCCGACGGCTTCTGCGCCGTTCCGCGCGTGCTGGAGATGATGTATGGCAAACTCGAAGAGGCAGGCAAGAAACAGACAGGCATCAAAGCCAAGATCTATTGGGCGGCCTGGGATTATGCCAACAACTTCGACAACCAGAACACAAGATGGTTCTATCTGCAAAAACAGAAACTCTTCGATAAACTGATTTACAGCAAGTGGCGTGAGAACCTGGGCGGTCATGAGATGCTCGTGGTGAGCGGCGGTTCCTCCATCCAGGCGAAAATCGTGCGCTGTTTTAATGCGGCGAAGCTCTATATATTTGAAGGATATGGACTTACGGAAACATCTCCGGTGATTGCGGTGAACTCTCCGGCCGACAAATACAATGTAATCGGAACGGTGGGCAAAGCCATGGACGGCACGGAACTTTCGTTCGCTGAAGACGGCGAGATCCTGACACGTGGCCCGCACGTGATGCTGGGATATTACAAAAATCCCGAGGCGACGAAAGAGATGATCGACAAGGATGGTTGGCTGCATACCGGCGACATCGGTTATCTGCAGGATGGCATGTACCTGAAGATCACCGACCGCAAAAAGGAAATCTTCAAACTTTCTTCTGGTAAATATATTGCCCCGCAGGTCATCGAGACACTGCTGCGCGAAAGCGAATACATCGATAATGCATACGTGTTCGGTGCCAACGAGAAGTTTGCTTCGGCGGTGATCATCCCGTCGTACAATAAAGTGAAAGCCTATGCCGACGAACACGGCGTCAAGGCTGAAAGCAAGGAGCAGCTTCTTGAAAATAAGGAGATTGCGAAAATTCTGAACCAAGAGGTGGCGATAGTGAACGCCAAACTCGCCGCTCATGAGAACCTGAAGCGACCGACCTTCCTTTTCGATGAATGGAACACCGACAACGGCATGCTCTCGCAGACCCTCAAGTTGAAGCGCCGCAACCTGCTGAAGCGCTACGAGAAGGTGATAGAAGAAACGTACAAATTGGATAAATAAAGTACGACAATAAAAAAAAAGCGGCGCGAGCCGCTTTTTTTACACCTTGTGGATCTGCTTGAACAGCGGTTTGAAACTCACTTTCGCTGTTACGATTTCGCGCAGGCGACCGATCGGAATGCGTTCTTGCAACATGGAATCGCGGTCGCGCAGCGTCACACAGCCGTCCTCCAGCGTGTCGTGGTCGATGGTGATGCAATACGGCGTGCCGATGGCATCCTGGCGGCGGTAGCGCTTGCCGATGGAGTCTTTCTCATCGTACTGGCAATTGAATTCGAAACGCAGGTCGTCCATGATTTCGCGGGCCTTTTCGGGCAGGCCGTCCTTCTTGACGAGCGGCAGCACGGCCAGCTTGACAGGGGCGATGCAGGCCGGCAGGCGCAGCACCACGCGTTCCTCGCCATTATCGAGCTTCTCTTCCGTATAGGCGGATGAGAGGATGGCCAGGAAGGTGCGGTCAAGACCGATGGACGTCTCAATGACGTACGGAGTATAGCTCTCGTTGGTCTCGGGATCGAAATACTGGATCTTGCGACCGCTGAATTTCTGGTGCTGCGAAAGGTCGAAGTCGGTGCGGCTGTGGATGCCTTCCAGTTCCTTGAATCCGAACGGGAATTCAAATTCGATGTCAGTGGCGGCATTGGCGTAATGGGCCAGTTTCTCGTGGTCGTGGAAGCGATATTTCTCATCGCCCAGGCCGAGGGCCTTGTGCCAGGCCAGACGCGTCTGTTTCCACTGGCTGAACCATTTCATCTCTTCGCCCGGGCGTACGAAGAACTGCATCTCCATCTGCTCGAATTCGCGCATACGGAAGATGAACTGACGTGCCACAATCTCATTGCGGAAGGCCTTGCCGATCTGCGCGATGCCGAACGGCACCTTCATGCGGCCGGTCTTCTGGACGTTGAGGAAATTGACAAAAATGCCCTGTGCGGTCTCGGGACGCAGGTAGATGGTACCCACGCCGCCATCGACGTTGCCCAGCTGGGTGCTGAACATCAGGTTGAACTGGCGAACCTCGGTCCAGTTTTTGGTGCCGGAGATCGGACAAGCGATCTCGCAGTCCACAATGATCTGGCGAAGTTCTTTCAAGTCGTTGTCATTGAGGGCTTTGGTCATACGGGCGTGAATCTCGTCATACTTGACCTTGCTACGCTGCACATTGGGATTGGTGGCACGGAACTGCTCTTCGTTGAAGGCGTCGCCCCATTTGCGGCGGCCTTTTTCTACCTCCTTGTCCATCTTCTCCTCGAGTTTCGCGAGGTAGTCTTCAATGAGCACGTCGGCGCGATAGCGCTTCTTGGAATCCTTGTTGTCGATAAGAGGATCGTTGAAAGCGCCCACGTGGCCGGAAGCCTCCCAGATACGGGGATGCATGAAGATGGCCGAGTCGATACCCACGATGTTGTCGTTGAGATGGACCATGGCCTCCCACCAGTATTTCTTGATGTTGTTCTTCATCTCGACGCCCATCTGCCCGTAATCGTACACGGCGCTCAGTCCGTCGTAGATTTCGCTGGAGGGAAAGATGAAACCATACTCCTTGGCATGCGCCACGAGGGTTTTGAATACTTCTTCCTGTGTCATATCGTTATGTCGTTTAATAATTCTTGTACGTAAGGACGTTCCCATAGTTGTGGATGCGGGATGTCCAGGCGGTCGGTGTGTATTGTCAAGTCGTTGTATTTCAGTATGTCAATATCCATGGTGCGGTCGTGGAACACGCGGTGGCCCGCAGCGTCGAACTCCGGCTTGTGGCGCGGGCGGCCCAGCTTTTCCTCGATTTCCTGGCAGAGGTCCAACAGCGCTTCGGGGGCGATGTCGCTCTCAAAGCACACAGCCTGGTTGAGGAAGGACGGTCCGTTGAAACCCAAAGCTTCGGTCTCCAGGACGCGCGAACACAACATGTCCGCTTTCAATCCTTCCGCCAGCAGTGCCAGCGCCTGCTCGAGGTTCCATTCCCGGTCGCCCAGGTTCGATCCCAGCACCAGATAGATCATAGCAACCCCAGTTCCAGTTTCGCTTCCTCGCTCATCCGCTCGGTGGTCCATTCCGGCTCAAAAACCAGCTCCACCTCCACGTGCCGGACGCCGGGCACATCGGACACGGCTTCGCGCACCTGCGCCACTACCTCATCTGCGATGGGGCAGTTGGGGGCAGTCAGTGTCATCTTTACGAACACCTCGCCGTCGGCATCTGCCTGGATGTCGTAGATCAACCCCAGATCGTACACGTTCACAGGAATTTCCGGGTCGTACACCTGCCGGATGGCCGAGATGATGTCAGCTTCCAGGCTGTCCATGCTTTTCGGAGTCGGTGTCGGAGCGTCCTTGAAAGCCGCCGCATAGGTTTTGATGGTGGCGATCATCGATACCAAGCCGTTGGCACGTGTAGGCGACAGGTTTTCCTTCAAGCCGATCTGCTCGATAAAACCTTCATCAGCAGCGAGGATATCGGCGGGTGTCTGGTTGTCGTAGACCCTGAGCAGCAGCGAGATGATGCCTTTGGTGATGATGGCGTCGCTATCTGCCGCGAAGCGCAGTTTGCCGTTCTCTTGGCGGCAAGACAGCCATACGCGCGACTGGCAGCCCTTGATGAGGTGCTCTTCGGTCTTGTCTTTTTCATCGATGAGCGGCATGCCTTTGCCCAGCTCGATCAGGTATTCGTATTTATCCATCCAGTCGGAGAACACGGAGAATTCTTCGACAATGGCGGTTTGGATCTCTTGTATCGTGTTCATTTATCGCAACATATTGATGGCCCGACGGAGTGCGGCCACGAAGGCCTCACATTCCGTGAGGGTATTGTATGGAGCCAGGGAGGCCCGCAGCATCGAAGTCTGCCCATAGCGGGCCAGCAGCGGCTCGGCACACATATGGCCCGAGCGTACCGCAAAGCCCATTTTGTCAAGGATCTGGGCCAGGTCGCCGGCAAACGCGCCCTCCACCGCAAAGGAGAAGAGCGGAATCTTGCGCTGCGGATCGTCCGGGGTGCCGTAGAGACGCAACCCTTCGATACGGGAGAGTTCTTCTGTCAGGAAGGATTTCATCTCGCGCTCAGCGGCTTGCAGTGTGGGGTCTGCTGCCATCCGGCGGGCGGTTTCCAGGGCCGGCGCCATGCAGGCGGCCGCCACGAAATTCTGTGTGCCCGCCTCGTATTTCAGCGGCAGCGGGGCGTAGGTGGTTTTCTCGAACGAGACGCTCTCAATCATCTCGCCGCCACCCATATAGGGCGGCATTTCGTTGAGATACTGCGATTTGCCGTAGAGGACGCCAATGCCGGCAGGCGCGTAGACTTTATGCCCGGAGAAGGCGTAGAAGTCACAGTCGAGCGCCTGCACGTCGACGTCTGTGTGGACGATGCCCTGTGCGCCGTCGAGCAGTACGGGAATGCCGTACCGGTGGGCCAGGGTGATTACTTCTCGTACGGGATTAATGATGCCGAGCACATTGGATGCATGCGCCAGTGCTACCAGTTTGATGCGGCCTTTCGCGGCTTCGAGGCGTTGTTGCAGGTTTTCCAGCGCGATTTCCCCCGCTTCGTCGACAGGCAGCACCTCCAGCGATGCCCCGTGGTGCGCACAGGCCATCTGCCAGGGTACGAGGTTGCTGTGGTGCTCCGCAGCGGAGATGAGGATACCATCTCCGTTACGAAGGTAACGCTCGCTGAAACATGTGGCTACCAGGTTGATAGCTGCCGTAGTGCCGCTGGTGAAGATAACATTTTCGCGGGCTGGTGCGTTGATGTGTCGACGTACCGCTTCACGGCCGGCTTCATAGGCTTCTGTAGCGTCGGCACTCAACTTATGGACGGCACGATGGATATTGCCGTTGGCTTCCACGCAGAGGCGCTGCTGTAGTTCGAGCACGGCGCGGGGCCGCTGTGCGGTCGCCGCGTTGTCGAAGTACACCAGAGGCCGTTCATAGACGGTCCGGGCCAATGCAGGAAATTCGCTTCTAATGTCCATAATCCTGCAAAAATAACTATTTTTACAGAAATTTTAGAAAAATCAGCCCCATGTACGAATATATCACCGGAACGCTTGCCGAAATCACCCCCACTGACGCCATTGTGGAAGCCTATGGTGTTGGTTATGACCTGTTCATCTCGCTCAGTACTTTCTCCCGCCTCCAGGGGGCCCAGGGAAAGACGGTGAAACTCTACACCTGCCACCTGGTCCGTGAAGACGATGAAGCGCTCTACGGCTTTGCCGACAAAGCGGAAAGGGCCGTGTTCCTGCAACTTATCTCGGTCAGCGGCGTGGGCCCCGGTTCGGCCCGCATGATCCTGTCGGCCATGACAGCCGACGAGGTACGCGAGGCTGTGCTCTCGAACGACGTGGGTAAATTCAAGGCTGTCAAGGGCATCGGGCTCAAGACGGCCCAGCGCGTGATCCTGGATCTCAAGGACAAGATCGGCAAAGGCAGCGAACTGTTTCCGTTCGAAGCGACGACCGGGTCTTCCGCGGTGCGAGACGAGGCCATGGGCGCGCTCACCATGTTGGGTTTTGCCAAACCGGCCGTGGAAAAGACGCTCAATGCGCTGCTTAAAGACCAGCCAGACTGCTCGTTGGAGGACCTGATCAAGCGTGCGCTCAAGATGATGTAATTATTTACAAAAAAAGCTTTGCAAAACGAAATAAAATTTTTATATTTGCGCGTTGAATAGTATATTTGACAAAGACTATGAAGACACCTGCTGAACTGAAATATACGAAAGATCACGAATGGGTACGCGTCGAAGGCGACGTGGCCATTGTCGGTATCACCGACTTCGCCCAGAGCGAATTGGGTGATATTGTGTTTGTCGACATCCAGACGGAAGGTGAGACGCTCGCCAAAGAGGAAGTTTTCGGTGCTATCGAGGCTGTCAAGACGGTGGCGGATGCGTTCATGCCGGTTTCCGGCGAGGTGGTGGAAGTCAACCCCGCCCTGGAAAGCGCTCCTGAGCTGGTGAACTCCGATCCGTATGGTGAGGGGTGGATGATCAAGGTCAAATTTTCCGATCCTTCGGAATTTGATACCCTCCTTTCTGCTGCGCAGTATGAGGAAATAATCTGATTTGTAAAAATCAAAATGTGATGTGTTCAAGGGGAGTCCCAGTCGGGATTCCCCTTGGTTATTTGTGTTAAGGGCTCTGTCCCTAACAGACTGATTATTGTTGTAAACGACGGATGTAGGTACTGAGGGTGATGTTGCGGTCGTTTTTCGCCGCGTAATAACCCGTCTTCTGCGAAGTATCCAGCCCCTCGATGATGGTCGTCAGCGGCTGGCATTCAAGAACTTCCGCGTATTTTCGAATCGTTTCGACATCATAGTGGTTGACGGCGTCCCAGAGGCCTTTCAATGCCGGCAGCTTTTCCATCTCATCCCGATTCCAGCGGTTGTGCTTGGTCAGGTAATCAATCCCTTCGCGACGTTCTTTCCGCGTGCTTTCCGATACCTCCGGCACCGTGTCACGCACCGGCTCTACGACTGCAGCCGTGTCAGGCAATGAAACAATGCCCAGCGACAAGGTGTCCACCACGGTCACAGGCTCTTCCGGCCGGCGGTTGCGGTCGCCCACCCACAGGCCCAGCACGAAGCCCACGAGCACGGCTGCGCCGACCGCCACGGCACCCAACAGGTGCTTGAATACGCTGGAATTACGTCTTTGTTCTTTGACCATGCGCCGCAAATGTACAAATAAATTTGGCAAATCTCGGAAAACCCCCTATCTTTGTAATCCTTTTCGGTGAGGTGGGTGAGTGGCTTAAACCACCAGTTTGCTAAACTGACGTACGGGATTACCGTACCGGGGGTTCGAATCCCCCCCTCACCGCAAGGCAAAAAATAAGCGTGACGAGCCCGCTCGATCACGCTTTATTTTCCCTCGGGATGTGGCGCAGTTGGTAGCGCACTTGGTTTGGGACCAAGAAGTCGCACGTTCGAGTCGTGTCATCCCGACTTAATTCACGGGGCGCTGCCCCGAACCCCGCCGCTCCGACCGGCTATTACACGGGGCCCTCCCGCTCGGTCTCCGCTAGCGCCTGATGGCGCCGGGGCGCTGCCCCGAACCCCGCCGCTCCGAATACGCCGCAGGGTTATTCGTAGAATTTGGCGGTAAAGGCGTTGAAGTCGAAGGTTTTGGCCTTCTCGAATTTGTTGCGCTCCCTGAAGATTTCGCGTTGTTGTTCAGAAGGGTCGTACGAGATATCCCAGCTGTCTACGTGTTTCCAGTAGAAATGATCCGGATAATTCTTGCGCTTGTCCTTGGCGTCGGTGAAGTGTTTCTTCTCGGCTTCCACAGCCGTCGCATAGCGACCTAAACCCTTGGGTGCCTGCGTAATGCCGGCGTACCAGGGAACATATACCTCGCAGCAGGGATGGCCCATCGCATTCCACATCACGCACCCCAGGTCGTAACCCATCGCGCCGCGGAGCTGGAAAATGGACGATAAGACGGTGTTGTCCTGGCAGATGCTGTTGACGAGGTGTCCGTCGGGCGTCGGGTATTCGTGGAGCGACATGACGTTCATCATGTCGCGCAGCGAGATTTTCTTCATGGGGACGGACGCAAACTCGCCGGGCCGTTCGCTGCCGAAGAAATACATCCAGGCCTCGCGGTGACGGACAGTGTTGTAGTCCGACGTGAGGGATTTCTCTGAAGCATATGCGCGGGCGAAATTGAACTCCCCGTCCTTGGCCGGGTCGTACCAGCCGCGTTCACGGGCATATTCCACCAAGTCCTCGCAGCAGGCGAAATTCTCTTCGTCCTCCATGTCGACCGCGCCGATGACGAAGTAATTCGGAATGGTCATCACCTGGTCGTCAGGGACCCGCTGGGCGACCCAATGCTTACCCTTGACAACGGACACGACCCAGCCTTCCATCGGGTCTGCCACGATGTAGGAACGACCGCTGCCCTGGTAGCCGAAAGTTTCGACCATAGAACCGATGATGGCCACGGCTTCACGGGCGGAGTGCGCATATTTGGCCACGGCGACACGCACTTCATAAAGAACGCCCTTGCCTGTGAATTCTCCCTTGTCCTCGCGGGACGGACAACCGTTCGAAGCGATGGAGACGCCGAACTGGTTCATGAACACGTCAGCCACCTCCATGCCCGGGAATTCACACCAGATATAGCGCAGATTCTGCTTGGAGGCGGGCATGACATAAAGGTTGAGCATTTGCTCGCCGCTTTCGTCCTCGTTGTGGGCCATCAGGACGGAACCGTCGACTGTGGCAGCACGGCCGGCGATGACGGAGAAACAGTTGTTGTCCTGCGCCAGAAGGAGGCCGGATACGGCCAGCAGCAGGAAAAGGGAAGAGAGGATCTTTTTCATAACCCAAAGTTAGTAAAAATATCAATCACATTTTTGCTATCTTTGCGCGTTATAATCTTAAAAGCGTAAAATGGCACTCAAATGCGGCATCGTCGGATTGCCCAACGTCGGTAAATCGACGCTCTTCAACTGCATCAGCTCCTCGAAGGCGCAGGCGGCCAATTTTCCCTTCTGCACCATCGATCCCAACGTCGGCTCGACCACCGTGCCGGACCAGCGCCTGCAGGTGTTGACGGACATCTGTCATCCGAAGCGCACGATTCCCGCGACCGTGGAAATCGTGGATATCGCAGGGCTGGTGAAGGGCGCAAGCCGCGGAGAAGGGCTGGGCAACCAGTTCCTGGCCAACATTCGCGAAACCGACGCCGTGCTGCATGTGCTGCGCTGCTTCGACGATCCCAATGTGACCCATGTGGACGGCAGCGTCGATCCGGTCCGTGACAAGGAGATCATCGACATCGAGCTTCAGATCAAGGACTTGGAGACGGTGAACAATCGCCTCGCCAAGCTCCAGAAGCAGGCCCAGACAGGTGGCGACAAGCAAGCGAAAAAGGCCGTGGACGTGCTGTTGCGCTATAAGGAGGTCCTTGAGCAAGGCCGCAATGCCCGCGAAGTGGCGCTCGACAATGCGGAGGAAGTGAAGATCGCGAAGGAATTCTGCCTGCTTACCAATAAGCCGGTGCTGTATGTCTGCAACGTGGATGAGTCGGCGGCCGCCACGGGCAATGCCTATGTGGAAGCCGTTCGCCGTGCCGTGGCGGAGGAAGACGCACAGCTGCTGGTGATTTCTGCCAAGATCGAGTCGGAGATCGCGGAACTGGAAGACCCCGAGGAACGGGAGATGTTCCTTTCGGAGATCGGACTGGCGGAATCGGGCGTGGTGCGGCTCATCCAGTCGGCTTACGCGCTGCTCAACCTGCAGACCTTCTTCACGGCCGGTTCCGATGAGTGCCGTGCGTGGACCATCCGCCGCGGCGACAAAGCCCCGCAGGCGGCTGGTGTGATCCACACCGACTTCGAAAAGGGTTTCATCCGGGCCGAGGTCATCAAGTATGAAGATTTCGTTTCCCTTCGCAGCGAAGCGGCCTGCCGAGCAGCGGGCAAGCTGGCGAGCGAGGGCAAGGAATATGTGGTGCAGGATGGCGACATCATGCACTTCCTCTTTAATGTGTAATGTAACAAGTAACTGATAATGAAAAAAATCCTTTTTATCGTGGCTATGGTTTCGGTGCTGGCGGCCAGCTGTTCCAAGCCGAAGGCACCCGTAAACCCGTATGCCAAACCGGAATGGTTTACCAATGCGGCGTATTTTGAAGAAAAGAACGGCATGTACGAAGAAATGCCCATATACCCCTCCAATATCGTGATGGTCGGTGACGACTATATCGACCGGGGTATCTGGAATGAGTTCTTCGGCGATACCACCATCAAGAACCGCGGCATCACCTACGATGCCTCCGAACACGTGCTGTACCGCATCCACAACATCGCCTTGCAGAAACCCGCCAAGATCTTTGTGAGCGTGGGCTGGAACGACGTGATCAACAATCGGCCGAAAGATACGACTGTCTTGAACATCGGCAATATCTTCGAACAGATCCACAAGCTCTCGCCCGACACGAAATGCTATTGGCTCAACATTGTGGGTTCCAAGTCCCTTTCCGACGAACAGAGTGCCGCGGTGGAGTACATCAACAACCAGGTGCAGGCTTTGTCCGCGAAAGGGGGTTTCGAAGTCATCGATGTCTGCAGCGCGCTGCGGGAAGGTATCGATAAGGGGGTTTATTCCTGGGATGAAGGCAAGCTCCTGAACGGCGCGGGCTACGAAGTGCTGGCCCGGACCATTGAACGCCAGATCGGCAAGCCGCACCTCAACACGCCCAACGACCGGAAATATCCGCTCGAGGTATCTGACTACTATCAGCACCGCGTGTCGCTCTTCCGTTCGCTTCCTGAAACGGAAGGCAAGATCATCATGCTTGGCAACAGTCTGAACAATAACGCATTGTGGACAGAACTCTTCCCGTTTGACAATATCGTGAACCGCGGAATCAGCGGCGATGTGGTGGAAGGCGTGTGCCAGCGCCTCGACGAGGTGGTGGCCGACAAGCCGGCGAAGATCTTCCTCATCACGGCGACCAACGATTTTATCAACGACACGACGGTTACGGCTTTCCAGGTCTGGGAGCGCTACGAGAAACTCATCAGCACCATCCGCCAGGAACTGCCTGAAACCGTGCTGTATGTCCAGAGCACGCTGCCGCTCAACCCGAAGTCGAAATTCTATCCGGGCTTCAACGAACGTGCAGCGGAGCTCAACAAGCTCCTCTCGGCCGGCATGGAACGGTATAACTATTTCTACATTGACCTTGCGGCCATTCTTTCCGACGGAAACGGCGACCTTGTCGACAACTATACGACCGACGGCATCCATCTTTCGGCAACGGGCTACTTCGTGTGGGCGACCGAACTGGCCAAAGGCGGTCGGATGTCCTTAGCACTTTAAACTACCATGTATCGTACACACACTTGTGGAGAATTGAGGCTTAGCCACGTGGGCCAGACCGTGACCCTGGCGGGCTGGGTCCAGAAGAGCCGCCGCATGGGCGGCATGAGTTTCGTTGACATCCGCGACCGCTACGGCATCACGCAGCTGCGCGTGGATGAAACCACCGACCCGCAAACCGCAGAGACCGTGGCGAAGCTGGGCCGCGAGTTCGTGATCCAGGCCACCGGCGTGGTGGAAGAGCGCCAGAGCAAGAACGCCAAGATTCCGACGGGCGACATCGAGATCCGCCTGACCGGCCTGACCGTGCTCAACGCATCGCTGACGCCGCCTTTCACCATCGAGGATGAGTCCGACGGCGGTGAAGATATCCGTGCGAAATACCGCTATCTCGACCTGCGCCGCGGTCCGCTGAAACGGGCGCTGATGCTCCGTCACCGGATGGCGCACGAGGTGCGCAACTATCTGGACGGCAAAGGTTTCATGGAGATTGAAACCCCGTTCCTCATCAAGTCGACGCCCGAAGGAGCCCGCGACTTCGTGGTGCCCAGCCGCATGAATCCGGGCGAATTCTACGCGCTTCCTCAGAGCCCCCAGACGTTCAAGCAGTTGCTGATGGTGGCGGGTTACGACCGCTACTTCCAGATCGTTCGCTGCTTCCGCGACGAGGACCTGCGTGCCGACCGTCAGCCGGAGTTCACGCAGATCGACTGCGAGATGAGCTTCGTGGAACAGGAGGACGTGCTCGATCTGTTCGAAGGCATGATGCGCCACCTCTTCAAGGAGGTCATCGGTGTCGAAATCGCTCCGAAGATTCCTCGGATGAGCTGGTACGATGCCATGGACAACTACGGCAGCGACAAGCCGGACATCCGTTTCGGGATGAAGATCCACGAGATCACGTCGCTGGTGCAGGGCTGCGGCTTCAGCGTATTTGACAGCGCGGAGTATGTGGGCGCCATCGCGGTGCCCGGTGCTGCCGGCTATACCCGCAAGCAGACTGACGAACTCACGGAGTGGGTGAAACGGCCGCAGGTGGGCGCCAAAGGCTTGGTTTACATCAAGGTCGGTGAAGACGGTTCGGTGAAATCGTCTGTCGACAAATTCTATACGCCCGAGCAGCTGCAGGCGGTGGTCGCCGCGGCCGGTGCCGAAAAAGGCGACCTGGTGCTGGTGCTGTGCGGTGCCAAGCGCAAGGCACAGACGATGCTGGGCGTGCTGCGCATCGAGATGGGCAACCGTCTTGGCCTGCGCCATCCGCGCGAGTATGCGCCGCTTTGGGTGGTCGATTTCCCGCTCCTCGAATGGGACGACGAGACGCAGCGCTTCTATGCCATGCACCATCCGTTCACGGCGCCGAAGCCGGAGCACATGGCCTGGTTCAACAGCAACAAGAAAGAAGACCTGGAGCGCGTGTGTGCGAATGCGTACGACTTTGTGCTCAATGGCGTGGAACTGGGCGGCGGCTCAATCCGTATCCACGAGGCAGATGTGCAGCAGCGTATGTTCGAGGTGCTGGGCATCTCGAAGGAAGATGCGGACTACAAGTTCGGCTTCATCATCAATGCGTTCAAGTTCGGCGCTCCGCCGCACGGCGGCCTGGCGTTCGGTTTCGACCGCGTCTGCGCACTGTTCGGCGGCCAGGAGACCATCCGCGACTATATTGCGTTCCCGAAGAACAACATGGGCCGCGACGTGATGCTCGACGCGCCTTCGCGCATCGACGACGTCCAGATGGACGAACTGTTCCTGAAATCTACTGCTCCGGAGAAATAATCTTTTCTACCGCAGATCGAATGGCATCGAACACCGGTCCGTCCGCAAGGGCGGCCGGTGTTCCTGCATCACCGCCTTCCCGGACGCTTTGCACGAGCGGAATCTGGCCGAGGAGCGGGATGTTGTATTTGTCGGCGATCTGCTGGCCGCCGCCCTGGCCAAAGATGTAATACTTGTTGTCGGGCAGTTCGGCGGGCGTGAACCAGGACATGTTCTCGAGAATACCCAGGATGGGCTTGTTCACCTGCGGGTTGCGGAACATGTTGACATTCTTTTCCACATCGGCGACGGCCACGGCCTGCGGCGTGGTGACGATGATGGCGCCGCTGAGCGGAATGTCGTTTACCAGCGATATATGGATGTCGCCGGTTCCCGGCGGCAGGTCGATGAGCAGGAAGTCAAGCGCGCCCCATTTGACTTGCAAAAGCATCTGCTTAAGGGCATTGCAAGCCATGGGCCCACGCCATATGAGGGCCTGTTCCGGCCTTGCGAAGTAGCCGATGCTCATCCATTTCACCCCATATTTTTCAATCGGAACGATGATCTCCTTGCAGTCGTCAGTCAGTTCCGCGTCAATGGGCAAGGGTTGGCCCAAGGCGTCGTACACCTCCACTTCGGGGATGGCATTCTCCGTTCCGGTCATCTTGGGAATGGAGGGGCCATAGACATCGGCATCGGCCAGTCCCACCTGGTAGCCCATGCGGGCAAGGGTGATGGCCAGGTTCACCGCGACAGTGGATTTCCCGACGCCGCCTTTCCCGGAGGCGACGGCAAAGATGTGTCCCACTTCGGACAGTTGCTCCATGCCCAGTTCGAGCGGACGCTTTTTTGGCTGTGCCTTCGGCGGGTTGGGATTATAGGGGCCTTTGATGTCGTAAGGATTCATATTTTTCGCTAATTTTGTGAAACGCAGTTGGGTAGTATGACAAAGATAAAAAAAATTCTGATAGTTCCCGACAAATTCAAGGGTTCTTTGTCGGCATCTGGTGTGGCTGACGCGTTGGAGGCTGCCGTTCGCCGGCACTTGGTCGGCGGTGTGCAGGCGGAGGTGGTGAAGTTGCCGATGGCCGATGGTGGGGACGGATCGATGGAAGTGGTTGAGGCGGCGTTGGGTTCCGGCTGCGAACGGGTGCTGGTCGACACGTTCGATGCGTTGATGCGTCCTGTCCAGGCACCGCTGCTGCTTTACGACGGGGGACGTGGGGCTTTCATTGAAATGGCCAAGGTCTGTGGCCTGGCGATGCTTTCGCCCGAAGAAAGAAATCCTGAAGAGACGACGACGTTCGGGCTTGGCGTCCTGATGGCTGCCGCCATGGCCCGAGGCTGCGAAACGCTGGTGATCGGTATCGGCGGTTCCGCTACGAACGACGGCGGAGAAGGCTTGTTTCAGGGCCTTTGTGATGGCGAAGACGCCCGGAGGCGCGTTGAGAACCCTCGCGGCTGTCGGGCACTCGCCACGAGGAATGCTCAACGCTCCACCGGGCTCGCGCACGTCTTCGCCTTGACGAAGACAGTAGAGATTATCGTTGCATGTGATGTTGACAATCCACTGTTGGGGCCGAATGGGGCGACGATGGTGTATGGGCCCCAGAAGGGTGCGGATGGATCCATGCTGGAGCGGCTGGAAAGACGAATGGAACACTGGGCCGCGGAGGCCGGGCTGGATACGGCACTGCCGGGAGGTGGCGCGGCGGGCGGCGTGGGCGCAGCCCTCGCCAAACTCGGCGCGCGGCTGGTGCCCGGCTGGCAACTGTTCGGCGAGATGGCCGGCCTGGAAGAAAAGATCGCAGCGGCCGATCATGTCATCACCGGCGAGGGATGCTTTGATGGACAGAGCCTTGACGGAAAACTCATCTGGGGCGTCCTTTCCCTTTGCCGGAAATACAAAAAGAAACCCGTGGTCGTCTGCGGCCAATGTTCACTGCCGGCAACGGTCTGGAAAAAGGCCGGCATCGGCGACGTTTTTGCCTTGAGCGAAATCGAGCCCGACACGCAGCGCAGCATAGTCGAAGCCGGCGCACTGCTGGCCGGTCATGGAATCCACGTGGCCGGTTGCGATGAAGCCGGCCGCGGTTGCCTTGCCGGCCCCGTATTCGCCGCGGCCGTCATCCTGCCGGAAGGCTTCAGCCATCCGCTCCTGAACGACTCCAAGCAACTCACGGAAGCCCAGCGCGATGCGCTGCGCCCCGTCATCGAAAAAGAAGCCCTTGCCTGGGCCGTGACAGCTGTCGAAGCTGAGGAAATCGACCGCATCAATATCTTGAATGCCTCCATCGAAGGCATGAAACGCTCCCTCGACCAATTGTCCGTACAACCCGACTTAGTTCTGGTTGACGGCAACCGTTTCTCCGGCTGGAAGGGCACACCGGCCCACACCGTCGTCAAGGGCGACGCCACCATCCAGGCCATCGCCGCAGCGAGTGTCCTGGCTAAGACGCACCGCGACGAGTACATGCGTGCCCTGGCCCGGGAATACCCCCAGTATGGCTGGGACCGCAACATGGCCTACCCCACGGAAGAACACCGCGCCGCCATCCGGCAGTTCGGCGTCACGCCATATCACCGAAAGAGTTACAATCTGTTGGGAGATAGCGCCGGTGTATTGTTTTAATAAAAAAGAATACTTAATTTTGCAGGCTATTGTAAGCATAGAAAATCAATAATATAAACGTTTATATCAACATGAAGAACTACACCACTGATCAGATCCGGAACGTCGTTCTGCTGGGAGGTACGCGGTCGGGCAAGACCACTTTGGCTGAAGCCATGCTTTACGAAGGCAAAGTGATTGACCGCCGCGGTACAGTTGAAGGCAAGAACACCGTCTCCGACAACACGGAAGTCGAACAGCTCTACCAGCGTTCCATCTATTCCTCTCCGCTGTATGCAGAATTCAAGGACCACAAGCTCAACGTCATCGATGCCCCCGGCGCCGACGATTTCGTGGAAGGCGTCGTCCTGGGTCTGAATGTTTGCGAATCGGCCATCATGCTGGTCAACGCCGGTCAGGGCGTCGAGGTGGGCACGGAGATCCACGGCCGTTATGCCGAGGATTGCCACAAACCGGTGGTCATCGCCGTCAACCAGCTTGATACGGAAAAAGCCAACTGGGACAACACCCTCGACAGCCTGCATCAGGCTTTCGGCGGCAAACCGGTCGTCATCCAGTTCCCGGTCAACGCCGGTGTGCCTTTCGACAGCATCGTGGACGTCCTGAAGATGAAGATGTACAAATTCAAGGACGACAACGGTTCCTGCGAAGAGTGCGAGATTCCTGCCGACCTGAAAGGCAAGGCTGAAGACCTGCGCGCCGAACTGATGGAGAAAGCCGCAGAGGGCGACGAGGAGCTGATGATGAAATATTTCGACGAGGGCGAGCTCTCCGAAGAGGAGATGCACCAGGGCCTGCGCGTTGGATTCGACAAGGGTGAAACCTATCCGGTCTTCTGTGTGTGCGCGAAGAAAGACATGGGTGTCCGCCGCCTCATGGAGTTCGTGACTGAGTTCTGCCCGGCCCCGTCCCTCGACGCCAAGGGCCAGACCTCGCTGTTCGTTTACAAGACCGCGTTGGAGCAGCACCTGGGCGATGTCACCTACTTCAAGGTGATGTCCGGCAAGATCACGGAAGGCCAGGATGTGGTGAACATGGCCAGCGACACCAAGGAGCGCATCACCACCCTCTATGCCGTGGCCGGCAAGAAGAAGGAGCGCGTGACCGAGCTCGTGGCCGGCGACATGGGTTGCACCGTGAAGCTGAAAGCCGTCAAGACCAACCAGACGCTCAATGCGCCGGGTTACGACAAGGTGGTGGATCCGATCACCTTCCCGCCGTTCAAGTATCGTTGCGCCATCAAGGCTGCGGACGAGAAAGACGAAGAGAAACTCGGTGAGGCCCTCAACCGCGCCGGTGCAGAGGACCCGACGCTCCGCATCGAGTACTCCCGCGAGCTGAAACAGACCATCATCAATGGTATGGGCGAGCAGCAGATCAACATCCTCAAGTGGAACCTCAACAACAACTATAAGATCGACGTCGAGTTCTTCGCGCCGAAGATCCCGTACCGCGAGACCATCACCAAGGTGGCCAACGCCATGTACCGTCACAAGAAACAGTCCGGCGGCGCCGGCCAGTTCGGTGAGGTACACCTCGTGGTCGAGCCGATCGTCGAAGGTGTGGACACCACCGCGAAATTCAAGATCGACGGCAAGGAAACCCAGCTCAACATCAAAGGCCGTGAGGAATTCGAACTTCCTTGGGGCGGCAAGTGGGAATTCATCAACTGCGTGGTCGGTGGTGCCATCGACGCCAGCTTCATGCCCGCCATCAAGAAAGGTATCCAGCAGCGTCTGGAAGAAGGCCCGCTCACGGGTTCCTACGCCCGCGATATCCGTGTCTTCGTGTATGACGGTAAGATGCACCCGGTGGACTCCAAGGAAATCGCGTTCATCATCGCCGGCCGCAACGCTTTCCGCGAGGCCTTCAAGAATGCAGCCCCGAAGATTCTCGAGCCGATCTACATGGTCGAGGTCATGGTCCCGGCCGACTGCATGGGCGACGTGATGAGCGATATCCAGAACCGTCGCGGCATGATTGAGGGTATGAATTCCGAAAAGGGATTCCAGATCCTCCGCGCCCGCGTTCCGCTCGCTGAACTCTACAAGTATTCGACGACCCTGAGCTCCCTGACCTCCGGTCGTGCGACCTTCACCCAGGAATTCATCGAATACCAGCAGGTGCCGGCCGACGTCCAGGACAAGCTGCTCAAGGCTTACGAAGCAGAGCAGCAGGAAGAGGACTAATCCGCTTCCGGATGATTCGAGCCGCTCATATCGACAAATCCTTCGGGGCCCTCAGGGTCCTGAAGGATATTTGTTTTACGGCGGCCCCTGCCGAGGTTGTGAGCATCGTGGGGGCTTCGGGAGCGGGCAAAAGCACGCTGCTGCAGATATTGGGCTCGCTGTCCCGGCCTGACGCGGGAACCGTAGAGATTGACGGGACAGACATTTTCTCCTTGTCCGACAAGGCGCTGGCGGCATTCCGCAACCAAAAGATCGGATTTGTATTCCAATTCCACCACCTGCTCCCCGAGTTCACGGCAGTGGAAAACGTGATGATTCCGGCATTGATCGCCAAGACGCCGCGGGCCGAGGCCCGGCATAAAGCCGAAGAACTGCTCAGCCTGCTGGGACTGGGAGAGCGCTTCACACACAAGCCTTCCGAACTGAGTGGGGGCGAGCAGCAGCGCGTGGCCATTGCTCGCGCACTGGTTAACCAACCCAAGGTGCTTTTCGCCGATGAACCTTCCGGCAACCTGGACAGCCGGACCAAGGAGGAGTTGCATCGGTTGTTCTTCGACGTGCGTGACCGTTTTGGCATCACCATTATCATCGTGACACACGATAAGGACCTGGCTGCCATGTCCGACCGGACTGTAGAAATACAGGATGGACAGATCCTTTAGGTGCAGTATTGAACGGATTTTGACAAAGTATTGTTGAGATTTGACAAACAATTGTATGTTTTTGACAAGGGTTGACCGATAGCAGACTAATTTTGTCATTGAAAACAAATCGGAAAATCATCATTAAAAACACTTATTATGAAAAAGAAAAGTATCATCATCCTTGCTTCCGTAGTCGTGGTTTGCGCTTTGGGTCTTCTGGCTTCTCATCTGTTTGACTGGCCGGTCAACACCAGCAGCACTAGCGGTAACATCGCCAAGTCTTCCCGCTTCTCCCGCAAGACCGCAGAGGGCGGTGCGAACAACATGCAGGAACTCCTCCTGGCCGATGAGGCTTATAAGAACGGTGTCGTGGCTGCCTATTATGTCATGCAGGCGCGCGCAGAGCAGTTCGACGTGCTCGTGGACAAGTCCAATGAAGTGGCTGGCGGCATCGAAGAATTTGGCGGTGTGCTGAAGGAAATGAACGAGGTCAAGCCGTTGATCGACAATGTCTGCGCTTCGATGGCCGATGCGTCAAGCAGCTTGAGTTCTGCTTTGAGTGGTGGAAGTTGCGACGACCTGGCACAGAACACCACCAACGCGGCGCTGGCTTATACTACCCTGCAGAAGCAGAACAAGATTGCCGACAAGTTTATTAACGTGGCCGACAAATATCTGGAGAAAAACGAAGGCAGCAACGAACTTAAGTTCGTCCGCGACCAGTGGATGGAATACCAGAAGATGACCGCTGCCTTGAACAACGATGAAAAGACTGCTGCTGCGCTCTCGAAGATGGGTTACCAGCTTTCGCCGGAGGAAACCGCGGCCACGATGATGTCGTTTGATGAGTCCATGAGACTTGTTGTCAGCCAGAATGTATTCATCGCAGCCAATAACGGTGTTGAAAACAACCTTTCCGAAAGTGTTACGGCCCGCATGAACGAACTGGTCGGCCAGCAGGCTACGGCCGGCATGAATGAAATCGTCGGTCAGCAGGCTACGGCCGGCATGAACGAAATCGTCGGTCAGCAGGCTACGGCCGGCATGAATGAAATCGTCGGCCAGCAGGCTACGGCCGGTATGAATGAAATCGTCGGCCAGATTGCCCGGGTCGGCATGAACGAACTGGTCGGCCAGCAGGCTACGGCCGGCATGAACGAAATCGTTGGTCAGCAGGCTACGGCCGGTATGAATGAAATTGTCGGCCAGATTGCCCGGGTCGGCATGAACGAACTGGTCGGCCAGATGTTCAAGGTCGGCATAAACGAGACTTTTGGCGAGGTGGCCAAGGTCGGCATGAACGAAATCGTCGGCCAGATTGCCCAGGTCGGCATGAATGAACTGGTCGGCCAGCAATCTACGGCCGGCATGAACGAGGGCGTCGACAAATAATATAATAATGAAACACATACGTATCACAGTACTGTTGCTGCTTCTCCTGCTTCCGACTGTTTCGGAAGGACAGAAACAGATCTATTACCAGTACAATACGGATGACGCCCAGTTTGTGTTCTTCGACAAGGACCTCTCGCGCTACATCCCCCACATGGTACGTATGTATCAGAACGGCAAGGCGCTGCACAATCAGATATGGACTACGGATTCCTTGTATGTCCCTGAAGCGCCCCTGCTGCTAGTAACAGACTGGGAGGACGACGGCAACGGCGGAGCAACGCCGCTGCCGCGTTCTTTTATTCAGATCGGCATGGCGCCTCTTTCCATGTCGTATTATGTCAACCCGTCGAGTGAGCGGTACCGCGAGCTTTTCTGCCACGAGTACACCCACATCGTCATGTCGGACAAGTACAACCGCCGCGACTTGGGCTGGCGCAAGTTTTTCGGCACCAAGGTCAGTACGGACAACACGCATCCGATCTCGGCATTGTGGAGCTACCTGAGCGTTCCGCGCTGGTATGTCCCCCGCTGGTACCATGAGGGCATCGCCTGCTTCATGGAGACATGGCTTGGCGGCGGCGTGGGCCGTTCCTTGGGCGGCTACGACGAGATGTATTTCCGCAGCATTATCAACGAAGGGGACAAACTGTTCTCTGTGGTGGGCCTCGAGACGGAGGGTTCCACGATGGACTTTCAGGTGGGTGCCAACGCCTACCTCTATGGTACCCGGTTCGTGAATTACCTGACCAAGGAATATGGGTACGACAACCTCATTCAGTTCTACAATAGGACAGCTGACAGCCGCACCTACTTTGGCCGCCAGTTCAAGAAGGTTTACGGGCGTCCGCTCCGAAAGGTCTGGAACGAATGGAAAGAGGATGAAAAGAAGCACCAGGAAGAAAACCTGGCTGCCATCCGGGAGTATCCGATCACGGAAACAACACCGCTGACCCAGGATCCGCTGGGTTCCGTTTCTCCGTTCGTGTATGATCCCGCCACGGGCAAGGCATACGCCGCGATGAACGCGCCGGGCGGATTCCCTCACATCATGGAACTGGACCTGAAAACCGGGAAGCGGAAGAACCTGGTGATACTCAACGGCGTCCAACTTTACAATCCGGCTTTCGTGGCACTGGACCGCAATGCAGGCCGCGTCATCTATACCTGGAACAACGCCAAGATCCGTGGCCTGGAAGTGTACGACCTCCAGAAGAAAAAGGTTGTCAAGAAAATGAAATACCAGCGTGTCAACAACATTGTATATGACAACGCTACGGATCGCCTCTACGGCCTGTTCTCTAACGGTGGCAAGCAATCCATCGTCCGGTATGACAAGAACTTGGAGAACCCCGAGGTCATCTATGGATTTCCGTTTGGTGTCAGCGTGTTCGACATCGACGTGAGCTACGATGGCACAATGCTGTCAGTAACCACGCAGGGCGACAATGGTGAGCATTCCTTGTTGCTTTTCCGCACGAAAGACCTGGACAATGCGTATTTCAAGCCGGAGACGCTGGCCAAATGGGAAGACGCCAACCTGGGCCAGTTCCGTTTTTCGCTCGACGACCGCTACCTGATCGGCAGTTCGTACTATACGGGCGTTTCGAACATCTGGCAGATCGAAATCGCCACCCATGAGACGGAATTGCTATCCAATACAGACATCGGCTTGTTCGCCCCGCTGGAAATCGAACCCGGCAAGCTGATGGCGCTGGAATTTGTACGGAATGGCATGCGCCCGGTGTCCCTGGAGAGGAAAGTGGTGACCGATGCCAACGCCGTGGAGCTGTACGGACAGCTCGCATACGAGAAGAACCAGGAGGAACTCTCTTCCGTCGGCCTGCTCAAGCAACCGCTGCCCCAGATTGAATTCGGCGATGTGTATAACAACATCACTCCTTACAGAGCAGTGAAGGAAATGCGATTTGCAGGCGCCTACCCCATTGTGACGGGCTTTACCGACACGGCGTCCTGGAACCGCGTCACGCCGGTGCTGGGCTATCGGTTCATCTTCAACGACCCGGTGAACCTGAGCAGCATCAAGTTGGCGGTAGGTATCTCGCCTTGGAGCCACAATGAGCTGAAACACAAGTTCCATGCGGACTTTGAGTGGAGATATTATTTCTGGAAACTGAAAGCGTCCTGGAACCATACGGATTTCTATGACCTGGCCGGCCCGATGCGTGCGAGCCGCAAGGGTTATATGGTCAGCCTGGCCTATGACTATACCAACAGTGCGATTGTGCCGTACACCCGCAAATGGGGCTTCTCCGTGGGCGCGTATGGCGGCATGGACGCCCTGCCGCTCTATCAGGAGATCCAAGTGGACATCCGTTCCATGCAGACCGCTTCGCTGTATGGCAAGATTTCCAAACTGCGCGGCTCCCTGGGTTCCGTGATGCGCGAACAGGGCTATGAACTGGGCGTGGAGGGATACACCTATCTGGCCGGCGGGAAATTCTATCCGTCGGTCGAAGGCACTGCAGATTTCGGTGTGCTGCTCCCCATCGACCGCAACAACTCGTTCTGGCTGAGGACTGCGGCCGGGCACAATTTCGGCAACCCGGAAACCGTTTTCGGCAACAGTTATTTCGGTGGCTTCCGCAACAACCGGGTGGACTACCGCCAGGCGTTCCAATACCGTACGCCGAAAGCCATGCCGGGTGCAGCCATTGATGCCATCTCCGCCCATTCGTACGCCAAGGCGACGGCGGAGCTCAACTTGCGCCCGATCCGCCTCAACAACTTCGGCTTCCTGTTCCTCTATCCGACCTGGATCCAGTGCTCGCTGTTCGGCACGGGCCTTTCGACTTGGAATCCCGTGGTCAACCAGAAGCCTTGGCAGCATGAGATGTATTACAGTGCCGGTGTACAGCTTACTACCGAACTGGTGTTCTTTAATTACCTGAAGACCACCCTTTCCTTCGGATACGGACACCTGTTTGCCCCCGAAGGGTTCCCGTCCGGGCGTCACGGCAATGAATGGATGGTTTCCTTAAAGCTTCTATAATGTCTTTCGTCGCTGCTCTGCTCCCTGTCGCAATCTACATTTTCGTAGTTTATAAGCTTGACAATTTCGCGTTGCTGAGCGTAAAACGGCTGTTGTTGCTGGTAGGATCTGGTATGCTGGCGGCACTGGTGTGCTTCGGGTTGTTTATGCTGACGGACAAGTTTGTCAGCGAAGCGTTTTCCAACTATGGATATCCGGTGCTGGAAGAGGCGGTCAAAGCTATTCCGCTGCTGATTCTGGCCCGTCGGAAAAAGATGGTGTTCTTCATCGACAGTGTGATTTGCGGAGCAGCGGTGGGTGGCGGTTTTTCCATCCTGGAAAATATCTTCTATCTGGTGCTGGGAGACAGTCTGGGCTTGGGAACAGTGCTGTTCCGCGGACTGGAGGTAGCGTTGATCCATATGGGCTGCAGCGCCATCGTCGCGGCAGGACTGATGTTCGCTGTCCGGCTGGTTGAGCGCCTCAAGGCCGGCCTGGCCATCAAGCGCACCGATACGGTGATGGCGGTGTTCCTGCTGGTTGCTGCGCCTGTCCTGCATGTCCTGCACAACGCTTTCCATTTCAATCCGATCATGCAGTTCGTCATGGTTTTCGGTTCGATGGCAGGGCTGCTGGTGTGGACCTACCAGTATGACGGCGACATGATCCACCGCTGGCTCGACCGCGGCCTTGACAAGCAGGTCGGTTTGTTGCGGTCGATTCGGGAAGGACAGCTGGGCGAAACCAAATCCGGCGAATTCCTGATGTCGGTCAAAGAAAATTTCCCTCCGGAAGTTTTCTTCGACGTCATCTGTTTCGTTCAGCTGCACGTGGAGCTTTCCGTGGCGGCCAAGAGCCGTTTCATGATGCGGGAGGCAGGCATGGACATGCCGTTGGATGAGACCCAGAAAGAGAAAATCCGTCTTCAATACGCAGAATACAAGAATTTGGAAAAGAGTCTGGGCAAGAGCACCAAGATGACGGTGGCGCCGATTGTGAAGTTCTATCCGGCTGACCGCAAGTCGCTTGATGACCTGCTCGCTGAATGCCAGGTTTCATAACGTTTGGATTTTTCGATGTAATATCCGAACTTTGTGTCGGATATGTACTCACTTTCTGACATCCTTCTCAGCGTTTCACTGACCGTTTACCTGACGGTCAGCGCGATGGGTGCCGCCGTTCGGTGGGGACACAAGTGCGATGTGTATGCAGCGCACATGGATTATTATTTCCCCGCCTGGAAGATTCTGATCTTCTGTTTCCTGTCCAATCTGGTGCTGCTGCCGGTCGTCTTCATGCCGCAGGATACCGATGCTTTGCTCCAGTTGCGCCTGGTGCTGATCCTGTCTTCTCCATATTTCTGCTCAGCTCTGATATTCAGTTACTTCGGCCGAATGTTGAAGGTGGGCTGGTGGAAGCGGCCCATCTATATCATGACCTTCAGCTATCTCTTGATGAGCTTGACGGCCTTGATCCTGACACTGATGCCCGGTACACAACTGGAAGGGTCGTTCCGCGACGCGTTCTTCTTTGTCGCGGCCGTGCTGGCCGTGATCTATCTGATAGCCTACGTGCTGGCGCTTTTGATGATCATCCGCGGTATCAGGCAGTTTTCTGAGGAGAACTACTCCAATCCCGAAGACTTTCCGGTGCAGTATGCGGAGGGCATTCTCTGGATTCCCGTCCTGCACCTGATCATGAGCTGGAGCATGATGTTCAACGGTGCCACATGGGCCTTGACCTTCGGTTTGTTCATCCTGTCCATCTTAGGCGCTGTTTTCCTTATCGGTGCCATGGCGACCCACCGGCAACTGGATGTGGACCGACTGGAAACGGGTGGCGTACCGATTAAGCCGGCGCCGCTGCCAATTGAAGAAATCGAGACGGAAGAACCGGAACCTGAGCCCGAAGAGACCCTCTCTCCGGAGCGGATCGATGAGATCTTGCTGGCTATCCGGCATACGGTGGAAGATGAGAAGGCTTATCTGGACAATCACCTCACCCTCAGTAGCTTGTCCCGCAAGTGCGGCATGAACCGCACGTATGTCTCACGTGTGCTGACCGATTGCTTCGGAGGTTTCTTCTTCTATGTCAACCAATGTCGCCTGGCCCATGCAGAAGCCTACAAGATCGCTCATCCCAAAGCCGATGTAGACGAGGTCGCCCTGGCTTCCGGATTCAACAGCCGCCAGACGTACTACAACGCCCGCAAGCGGCTCAGTTAGCAGTAAGCGCTTCCAGGATTTCGTGGCGTGCGGCGCGGAAATGCGCCGTTGACAAGTCGTAGACCGTCCAGTCGTACACCATCTGGCGGCAGAGCTCCCGGGCCCGGGCCTCGTCTTTCCGGGCGAGCATCTTTAACAGCGTATAGTCGGCGATACCGTCACGCATGGCTTCCAGGCGGAGAGAGCCGTAGAGACGGCCTTCGCCCGGATAGATGATCCACGAATCGCCGCCCGGCAGGATATTTCCGCTTTCGGTATTGATGCTGGTGGTTTCCTTCCAGGGATCGCCTCGGCGCCACTGGTTGAGGCCCCAGTGCAGGTAGCCCGTCGCACCGTAACGGAAGTTGATCCAATGGAGCAGGCGGGTCTTGAGCAGCGGTTGCTCGATGAAGCGGTTGGCAAAGTCTCCCTGCGGAGCCAGGCACGTATAGAACCAGACCTCGTCGCCGGCCGCCTGCCGCTCGCAGTAGAACGCATAATCCTTGGCGTAGAAATCCAGCTGGGGCACCCAGATATCCACGACGCCGGTCAACTCATGGGTGTGGCAGGCCTCGATGATCCGGATATCCGGACAAACCTGTTTGACGAAGCCGGCGATAGCCCGGTAGGAAGCTACGTTGTCGGCAATGGGCTCGTCGGCGATGTGTTGGCAATAAAGGGCGTCCCATCCTTTCTCCCGAAGATGGGCCATGAGCGCGGGGAAGAACTGGCGGTAATAGTTGCGGGCCACCGGATCTTCGATGGGCAACAAGTCGTCCCGGTTCGGTATATGGACGCCAAAGTTGCTGTTCCACAGCCCGGTGCGCGTGCCGATATGCCCCATTTCAATCCGTTTGAGCACGCCTGCTTTCTGGAACGTTTCGATGAAAGCGTCGAAGCGGGAGAAGTCAAAGGTCCAGGTATTGTCCTCCTCCTGCGCCTGGATGGCAGACAGCGGCACCAGCACGGTGTTCTGGCGGCCAGCCTTCATCTGTCCGGCCAGAGCGCTGAGGAAGTCGTGATATGCCTCCGAATACATCTCCGCTTCCGGGTCGAAGCAGTGCAGGGCGCTTTCGCTGGCATCGAACCAGTTTGTCACCCAGAGATCCTGTTCTTCAAGAACGACGGGCCAGACTTTTACGCTGAAGGGCTCCCGCAGGTCCAGTCCGCGGCCGCTGACCCGAACGGTACCGGTATATGTACCGGGTGTGGCGTCGGCAGGGATGGCAATGCTGACCCAGAGGGGCTGGGTTTTCTCCGCCGGGATGTCTTTGGGCTGCCCGTCATCGACGATGGGGTCGGGATACAGGCCGGTGACAGAGCGGATGGCATCGCGACCGGGCCTGGGTGTCGTACGGCCTACGTGCACGTATTCGACGAAACCGGCAGTGAAGGCGGTGAGCTGGTGGCCGGTCTCGTCCGTGGGCGCGCTGACCTGGATGCGGACATCCTGCAGGTCTTCCTGTCCCCGCAGCGCGAATTGAAACACAGCGTGTTCCCCGGCGGCCACATCTTCGGTTTCGGTGAAAGGCTGTACCCAGGATGTCTCCGGGAGAAGTTTCTCAAAGGGATCGACGCGCGTGAGCGTGGCGTGAGGTGCCTGGGTGCAAGCGGCCAGCAGCATGGCTGTGGCAAGGACGGAGAAGAGGGCGGGGAAACGTTGCATGGGGAAGCGGGTTTATTTGGGGAGATGGAATACGTCGCTGAGTTCCTGCATCTGGGCATCGGTCATGCCGTCGGGTTCGAAGCCCATGTTGCGGGCGGCGATGTAGATCTGCGCAGCCTTGTTGAGGACATCCACCTGGTCGAAGGCGTCCATGATATCGACATCTACGGCGAAGACGCCGTGTTTTTCCCACATCACCACGTCGTAGTCCTGGTCGATGGTCCGGATGGTGGCTTCAGCCAGTGCGACACTGGAGGGCAGCAGGTAGGGCACCATGCCGAGCCCGCGGGGGCAGAAGGCCTTGGTTTCGGGAATCATGGACCATAGCATCCGTGTGGCGGCGTCTTTTTCGAGCCATTTCGGGCTGTGGGTCAGGGCGACGAGTTCAATGGGATGGGTGTGCAGGGAGGCGCGGTAAGGGGATCCCTTAGCGAGCAGATAGTCGTGGACAGCCAGGTGCGAGGGGAGTTCCGACGTGGGGGCGACGATGTGGTCGGCAACGATTTCATAGTGGGCGCAGTCGTCGGTGATGCGGATGACGGCGCCGTTGGCCATCGGGTCGCGAGCGAGGTCGCGCATTCGTCGGCCGGTGCCTTTGCAGTAAAACCAGGTGCCTTTCAGGTGGGGCAGGGTTTCGCCGATGGGATGGATGCCGTCGAGGGCGGGCATGGCCTTGATGGCTTCGTCCACCCATTCGGTGACATTGATGGTGATGTTGCCGCCGTTGCGTTCGGCCCATCCTTTCTGCCATAGGTATCCGGCGACTTCGGCCACCTTTTCTATTTCGGCTTTGAGGGCTGGTCTAATGTCTAAAATGCTTTTCATTATCGTCTTTCTTCGCTTAGCTCTGGTATTTTGGTCTGCTCGCAGGGAAAATGCTCGCATCCCGAAATACCACCCGCTCCGCTTATATCAGTTGTGGTAAGAAGGTACTGAAAATCAATACGGCGAGGCCGATGACCAGGACGGCGATGGTCCGTCGGTTGCAGCCTTTCCATTCTTTGAGGATGATACCCCAGACGTTGCTGAAGGTCACGTTGAGGGCCATCAGGATGCACCAGCTGAAGGTAATCAGCACGGGATAGTCGGCCAGGAAGCCTTTTCCGATGCTCAGGCCGAAGAACTGGCTGTACCACAGCAGGCCGGCGAGGGCGCAGAACACGAGGTTGTGGCCCCAGAGGGAACTTTGCCGGTAGTCGCTCCAGGTTTTGTTCTTGCTATTCTGGTAGAAGCAGTAGACGGCGTTGGTCAGAAAGCCGCCGAAAGTCACGAGCAGGGTGGCGGGGAGGCTCTTGAAGATGTCGGGAGTCTGGGTCCAGGTGAGGGGCTCGCCGAAGTTGAGGCCGATGTTGAAGCAGGCGCTCATGAAGCCGGCAAGCAGGGCTACGGCGATGCCTTTGCCGAAGTTGAAGTCCTTGACGGCCTTCTTGCGTTCGGCTTCGGGAAGAGCGGCGGCTTTCATCGCTCCGGCGATGCCGATGATGGCGATGCCGACAAGGGTGACCACCACGCCGATGATGACCGAGGAGGTCAGGTCGTGGGCGTGGCCGGTGAAGACGGGACCCAGGATGGCGCCCAGTGCGGAGCAGGTTCCCAGCGCGATGCTCTGGCCCAACGCGACGCCGAGATAGCGCATGCTCAGGCCGAAGGTCAGGCCGCCGATGCCCCAGAGGGCTCCGAAGAGGATGGTCAGGAGGCTGGCTTTGGGGTTGGCGCTGAACAGTGCGAAGAGGCTTTCGCCACTGGGAACGGCGAGGAGAGCGCCGAGCAGCGGGAAGAGCAGCCAGGCGAAAACGCCCTGCACGATCCAATAGCTTTCCCAACTCCAGGCTTTGATCTTATTGATCGGTACATAGCTGCTGCTCTGGCAGAATGCTCCGATGGCGATGATGATTAATCCAAGAAAGAGATTCATAGGTTCAATGAAGATAGATCTTCCACTCCGCGACTATGAGGTTGAAGATTCTATTGATTATCGTTTAGAGGTAACGTTCCGTTCGTATTTCTCAATCTCGGGAATGAAGTCGGTGCCGACGGGAACGTTGTTCTTGTAGTTGAACCAGTCGAAGACGGCGCCGAAGGGAAGGGTCTTGGCTTCTTCGAGGAGTGCCAGGCGTTGGAATCCCTTGCCGGCGTCTTCGTATTCGCGAAGTTTGGCGAGGGGCTCGAGAAGGGCGCTGAGCAGGCATTTCTGCGTAGCGCGGGTGCCGATGACATAGGCGCCGATGCGGTTGATGGCGGCATCGAAGTAGTCGAGGCCGATGTGGGCGCGGTTCAGGGCGTTGGCGCGCACGATCTCCTTGAAGAGGTCGAGCGTCTGGTCGTTCATGATGGTCACATGGTCGGAGTCCCAGCGGATGGGGCGGCTGACATGAAGCATCAGTTCCGGTACGAAGAGCAGCAGCGACGCCACCATGTCGGATACGTTCTCCGTCATCTCATAGTGACCCGTATCAAGCGTATACATGAGTTTGCGGGTGGCGCAATAGCCGGCGACGAAGTCATGGGACCCTACGGTGTAGCTTTCCAGGCCGATACCGAAAAGTTTGGCTTCCAGGCAGGTCTTCATGCCGGGGAGGTTTTCCTTCAGGATTTCATCGAGGCTTTCAGCGAAGATTTCGCGGTAACGCTTGCGCTCAACCGTCTGGTCCTTTGAGCCGTCGTGCACCCAGATGTTCATGATGCACGGGTCGCCCTGCGCCTTGCCCATCGCGTCGGCGATGCGGCGGCAACGCTTGGTGTGCTCGATCCAGAACTTGCGGATGGCCGGGGCCGGGTTGGCGAGCGACAGGTCGCCGCTCTTCGGATGGCCGAACGAAGTGGAATTGAAGTCGAGTTTCAGGCCGTTTTCGCGGGCCCACTGGATCCAGCTTTCAAAATAGCGGACATCCACCTGGTCGCGGTCGACGAACTTACCGCCGAAGTCGCCGTAGATTTCGTGCAGGTTGAGGCGGTGGTTGCCAGCGATGAGGCTTTTGGCGAACAGCACGTCGGCACGGACTTCGTCGATGTTGCGGGCACGGCCCGGATAGTTGCCGGTGGTCTGGATGCCACCGGAAAGACCGGCTGCGCTCTCGAAACCGATGACGTCATCGGTCTGCCAGCAATGCAGGGAAATGGGTGTATGTTCCAGGATTTCAATGGCTTTGTCGGTGTCTACGCCCAATGCGGCATAACGTTCCCGGGCGATTTCATACGATTGGCGGAGGGTTGCTTCGTTCATATCTGGGTTTTATTTTGACGGGTAAAAGGTTTTAACGTAAAAAGCCTTGGCGATAAGCCGGCGCATTTGCCAGCGGTCGGCGACAATGCCGGCAGCCTGGGCCTGGATCATGATGTTGCCGATGGCCGTGGCCTCGGTGGGGCCGGCGACCACGGGAATACCGATGGCATCGGCGGTCCATTGGTTCAGCAGTTCATTGGCACTGCCTCCGCCGATAATGTGCAGTTTTTCGATGCGGAACGGTGCGAATTCCTGCAACAAGTCGAGGACTTCCTTGTATCGTTCGGCCAAGGAGTGATAAATGCAGGAGACGATCTGGGCGTCGGAGGTGCTGCCGATGACGGCTTGTATCTCCTCTACCATATCCTTTGGATTAGCGAAACGGGGGTCGTCGGGGTTGATGCGTCCCAGGAACGCAGCTTCGGCGCGGGCCATCTCGACCAGCTGCGGATATGAGTAGTCGCGGCCGGCATCCTTCCAGACCTTGCGGCACTGCTCCAGGAGCCACATGCCGGTAATGTTCTTAAGGAAGCGCGTCGTGCCTTCGATGCCTCCCTCGTTCGTGAAGTTTGCCGCAGCGGATGCCTCATTGATGATGGGAGCCGGCACCTCGATGCCCATCAGGCTCCAGGTTCCGCTGCTCAGGTAGGCGAAACGCTCGTCGGCAGCCGGTACGGCAGCAATGGCCGAAGCCGTGTCGTGTCCAGCCACGGCAATCACGGGAATCCCTTGGTATTCACCAATCTTAATGCCCGGCTGGACGATGGGCAGCAGGATATCAGTCCGGATACCCAGTTTCTCCAGTAGTCCCTTGTTGAACTGTCGCGAAGTCTGGTCCATCATGCCGGATGTGGAGGCGATGGTGTATTCGCATACCTTGTTGCCTGTCAGCATATAGGAAAGCAAGTCCGGGACAAACAGCATCTCCTTGGCCTGGCGCAGCGGGATGAAGCCTTCCTGTGTCTGGGCATAAAGCTGGAAGATGGAATTGAAATTCATGATCTGGATGCCGGTGGCGGCATACAGGTCTTTCCGCGGAATGGTCTCGTAGACCTTTTCGGGAATACCTTCCGTATAAGGGTCGCGGTAAGCACGCGGATGGCCCAGCAGCGTTCCGTCATCGGCCAGGAATCCGAAATCCACGCCCCAGGTATCGATGCCGATCGAATCGATCTTCACGCCTTGGGCGGCCAGGTCCGCCAGGCACTGTTTGAAGTGCCCGAAAATGGCAACGACATTCCAATAATACTTCCCCTCCTCTTTATAGATCCCATTCGGGAACCGGTATACCTCCTCCATCGAGAAGGCGTCGTCCGTGAAAGTCGCCAGGACCGCGCGCCCGCTGGTGGCGCCGCAGTCGAAAGCCAGGAAACGATACGTCTTGCGGTCGGCCATAACCTACAGTTCTATCGCGATTTCCTGCCGTCCGGGCTTATACGGGATGAAATGCTTCCCGCCTTTGCCCGTGTAATGGATGGTCAGGTCGTATTCCGCGTCGCGGAAGCGGCGGTGGATCTTATAGGTGCCGTAGGCAATGGGGATGCAGGGTTCGATGAGCAGGCCGTCGTACTGTGGCTTGATGCCCAGGATAAACTCGCTTACGCACTTCCAGGTCCAGGCTGCGGTGCCAGTGAGCCAGCTGTTCTTGCCTTCACCAGGCTTGGCGGCATCGCGCCCGGCTACCATCTGGCAGAACACATACGGCTCCACTTTGCGCAGCGACTGGTCTTTCGTGAAAGCCGGCGTGATCTTGCAGTAGTGGCGCCATGCGTCGTCGGCCCGGCCGGCCATCGCTTCACCGATGATCACCCACGGGTTGTTGTGGCAGAAGATGCCGGCGTTTTCCTTGTAGCCCTGCGGATAGGAACTGATTTCACCGTATTCTTTGATATAGCGCGTATATGCGGGCGCGTTGAGCACCATGCCGTGCTCGCACTCCAGGTGCGCGACAGCCGCGTCGAGGGCCTTGTCGCACAGGCCTTCGTCGGCGCCGATACGCGCCATCGTACACCAGCCCTGGCTTTCGATGAAGATCTTGCCCTCATCGTTCTCGTTCGAGCCAATCTTGTCGCCATAATAACCATAGGCGCGAAGGAACCATTCGCCGTCCCAGCCGTGGGTTTTCACGGCTGTTTCCATCGCTGCCACGGCACTACGCACTTTTGCGACATATTTCGGGTCGGCAGCTACCGCCGGATGCGCCAGCAGTTCTGCGAAGTCTTTACCTTCGGCCACGAAAAGGCCGGCGATCATCAGCGATTCGGCTTTCGAGCCTTCGGTCTTGTTTTCCGTGGTCTGGAAGCTCTCGTCCGGATTGTCGGAGAAACAGTTGAGATTGAGACAGTCGTTCCAGTCAGCCCGGCCGATGAGCGGCAGTCCGTGGGGACCCAGGTTGTCGGTCACGTGGGCGAAGCTGATTTTCAGGTGGTCCAGCAACGACACCTCGGTGCCGGGCTTGTTGTCGAACGGAACCAGCTCATGCAGGATGCCGAAATCGCCGGTTTCTTTGATGTAGGCCACAGTGCCGAAGATGAGCCAGAGCGGGTCGTCGTTGAAGCCGCCGCCGATATCGTTGTTGCCACGCTTGGTCAGAGGCTGGTACTGGTGGTAGCATCCACCGTCGGGGAATTGTGTGGCGGCGATGTCAAGGATACGCTGTCGTGCCCGTGCGGGAATCAGGTGGCAGATACCGGCCAGGTCCTGGTTCGAGTCGCGGAATCCCATGCCGCGGCCGATGCCACTCTCGAAATAACTGGCGCTGCGGCTGAAGAAGAAAGTGATCATGCACTGGTACTGGTTCCAGATGTTGACCGTCCGGTCCAGTTCCGGCACCACCGATGCGACGGAAAATCGGCTGAGGAGGTCATCCCAGTACGACTTCAGTGTCGCGAACGCGATATCGGCGCCAGCCGGTGTTCCGTATGCCTGCAGCATCTTCCGCGCCTGAGCCTTATTGATGACGCCGGGTGCCGTAAATTTCACTTCCTGCGGATTTTTCACATATCCCAGCACGAAGATCAGCTCGTCGGACGCACCGGGCTCGAGGGCAAGGTCGAAGCGGTGTGAGGCAATAGGGCTCCAACCGTGTGCGACGGAGTTCCCGGAAGTGCCTGCCAACACCTGCTGCGGGGCCTCGAAACCGTTGTACATCCCGATGAACGTCTCACGGTCCGTGTCAAAGCCGTCGTACGGACGGTTTACACCATAGAAGGCATAGTGGTCGCGGCGCTCGCGGTATTCGGTCTTGTGGTACAACGCATCGGGCTCGATTTCCACCTCGCCGGTCGAGAGATTGCGCTGGAAATTCTCCATATCGGTGGAGGCGTTCCAGAGACACCACTCCACGAAAGACCAGAGCTGGAAGCGTTTCGGCGTCTGGCCCGTGTTCGTCAGTTTCACGCGATGGATCTCACAGCGGACATCCGGCGGCACGAAAAACAACACGTCGGCGCGAAGGCCTCCCTTTTCCCCGATAATGCGGGTGTAGCCCATGCCGTGTCGGCATTCGTAAGTGTCGAGCGGCGTCTTGCACGGCTTCCAACCGGGATTCCAGACGGTATCGCCATCCTTGATATAGAAATAGCGCCCGCCGGCATCCATCGGGACCCCGTTGTACCGGTAGCGCAGGATGCGTCGGAACTTGGCGTCGCGGCAGAAGCAGTATCCGCCCGCCGTATTGGAAATCAGCGAGAAAAAGTCGCGGGTGCCCATATAATTGATCCAGGGCCAAGGCGTATCGGGACGCGTCACCACATATTCGCGCGCCCCATCGTCAAAATGTCCGAATTGCGTCATATTTCTTTATAATACAGGTTCATAGATAAGCCGCTTCGTCTCAGGGTCGCGGCGGAATTGCTTGAAAAAGTCCCACATGATGCGGGCCGTAGGCATGAAGTTCCAGTGTCCGTAGTCCATGACGGCCACCAGCTTGATGAGCGGGATTTCGCCCTTGTAGAGTTGTCCCGTTTCCACCACGATGCCCTCGCCTTTCTGTGTGCGGATGGTTTCGCGGTCGCGCAGCGGCTGACCGAAAACAGGGTAGGCGGTAAAATCCATTTCGTCCACCACCGTCATTCCGTTCATCTGCTCGTAGGCGTTCCAGGCGTTGAGGTAGCTGTTGCCTTTCCAGTTATCCGGAGTCATATAAGGGACAGTCGTATCCATCGTGCCGAAAACGGAGCAGTAGGCTGTCTCCACGGCGCCGCGCTTCTGTGTGGCCTCACTCCAGATGGCTTCGAACGTAGGGAACGGGCCGATCCAGTGGCCGGTAAACAAGGCTCCGGAATGGCCTCCCACCGCTGCGAACAGATGCGACTTCTTGACACCCAGTGCCGTGGCGGTCATGGAACCCGCCGACAGGCCTTCCGCATAGATGCGCGACGGATCGAGCTGCGGGTACTGGGCAAGCAGGATGTTGAGCACCGACTCGATGCCGTCGTGACCCATGGCCTGGTAGTTCGGCGTTCCCTGCCATTCCATTTCCACCACGAAGAAGCGGTCCTCCGCGGCGACCTGCAGGAAACCCGAAGTCTCGGCCTGGGTCCGCGGGTCGTTGGTGTTGCCATGAAGCAGCACCATCACGGGCACGCTGTGCTCCGATGCGTTTTCCAGTAACTCTTCGGGCCAGTATTCATACCAAAGATACTTCGGGCCGTCCAGCGTGCGCTGGCGGAACACCGCGGAATACTCCACAATCTTGCGTTGGATGCCCAGCCGTTCCCATTCCAGATAAGGCTCGAGTTCATACGGTCCGTACTGGCCGAATTTCGCGCCTTCGTAGTGTGTATGTTTGTAGTTGTTGAAGCGGAAGTTGTGGGAGAAGAGTTTGTCCCAGGCTTCGTCGAAGAAAGCGCCGGGTTCCGTGGTTGTTGCGGTAACTACCTGCAGCAGCGGCTCTCCCGTCGCTTTGGCGGCGTTGAGGGCGATGTACTGCTTGGCGACCTTGGCGGCGTTCTTTCCGCTGACGAAAGCGGGTACGCCATAGGAAGAAAATCCTTTGGGCAGTTTTGCCGGCTGGCCGTCAAGGGTAGCGATGCCGGCGATGTGGTCGCCCGCTTGCAAGGCGAGCACCTGGTTGACGAAAGTGGCGCCGCGGCCCAGTCCGATGACCTTCAGGTTGCCGCTTCGGGCAAGGTTGAACAACGCCACGAAAGCTTCAAAATCCTTCCCGGCGTCGTAGTTGTCTCCCACCGGGTTGATGACGAAAGCCGTACCGAAATTATCGTCGAGGATGGGTTGCATCCCGAAGGCGTCGATCAGCGCTTCGGCTCCGGCCTGGTCGAGCTGGGTGTCCGGATAAATGAAAAAGGTGGGGGCATTGTTGTAGGAGCGGCCTTCTGCCCTGGTCGGTCCGCCGAACGAGACGGGAATCGTGCCTCGCCGCATACACGCGACCTGTTCAGGCAGTTGCGGCTGTGCCGGCAGAACCGTCGCCAGCAGCAGGGCCAGGAGTGGGAGAAGCGTCTTTTTCATGGCTGAATCAATGCTGTCTGTAAATGTACGCATTTTTGCGCAATTATCCGGGATTTATCCGTATCTTTGTTAGACACAGACACGGATTCAAACTTTAACTTTATGGAATACACTTTCCCCCAGATTGCTTCGCAGGTCAGGCGGGACATCGTGCGCATGGTCACGGCGGCGGCTTCGGGCCACCCGGGCGGATCGCTGAGTGCGACGGACTTCCTGACGCAGCTTTTTTTCAAAGAGATGAACGTCACGCCGGAGACGTGGTGCCGCAGCGGTGAAGGGCTCGACCAGTTCTTCCTCTCGGCGGGTCATATCTCCCCCGTCCTTTACAGCCTTCTTGCCCGCCGCGGCTATTTCCCCGTGGCCGAGCTGGCTACGTTCCGGCGTTTCGGTACACGGCTCCAGGGCCACCCCTGTGTGGAAAAGGGCCTGCCGGGCGTGAACCAGGCTGCCGGCTCGCTGGGCCAGGGCCTTTCGGTCGCCGTAGGCGCCGCACTGGCCAAGAAGCTCAATGGCGATCCGCATACCGTCTATGTCCTGATCGGCGACGGTGAGAGCGAAGAAGGCCAGATCTGGGAGGCCGCCATGGGTGCCGCCCACCACCGGGTCGACAACCTCATCGCGATGACCGACTGGAACCACCAGCAAATCGACGGCAATACGGAAGATGTCGCTGGCTTGGGGGACTTGCTCGCCAAGTGGGAAGCCTTCGGATGGAACGTCCTGGAAGGCGACGGCCACGACTTTGCCGATATTGAGAAAACCTATGCCGCTGCCAAAGCGGCGCTGGGCAAGGGCAAGCCGGTGATGATCCTCTGGCACACGGAAATGGGCCACGGTGTGGACTTCATGGCCGGCACCTGCAAGTGGCACGGCAAAAACCCCTCCGTGGAGCAGTGCGCGGAGGCGATGAAACAACTCGAAGAAACCATGGGAGACTTTGACTTATGAAAGAATATATAGATACCGGCAAGAAAGATACCCGTTCGGGCTTCGGAGCGGGTCTCGCAGAACTCGGAAACAGCAACCCGAAAGTCGTGGCGCTGACCGCCGACCTCAAAGGCTCCCTCAAGATGGATGCCTTCGCCGCGGAACATCCCGACCGCTTTTTTGAGGTAGGTATCGCCGAGGCCAACATGGTCGGCATGGCGGCCGGCCTGGCCATCGCGGGCTATATTCCCTTCATCGGCACCTTTGCCAATTTCGCGAGCGCTCGCGTGATGGACCAGATCCGCCAGTCGGTGTGCTATTCGCAGACCAACGTGAAGATCGCCGCGTCGCATGCCGGCATTACGCTGGGAGAAGACGGTGCCACGCACCAGACCCTGGAAGACATCGGCATCATGCGGATGCTGCCCGGCATGGTGGTCATCAACCCCTGCGACTACAACCAGACCAAAGCCGCGACCATCGCCGCAGCGGCCTGGAACGGCCCCGTATATCTGCGCTTCGGACGCCCCGGCGTGCCCAATTTCACACCTGCGGACCAGCCCTTCGAAATCGGCAAGGCCATCAAGCTCAACGACGGAGCCGACGTCACCATAATCGCCACGGGCCATCTCGTCTGGGAAGCCATCCTGGCCGCCAAGGAGCTGGAAGCCCAGGGTATCCATGCCGACCTGCTCGACATTGCGACGATCAAGCCGCTCGACAAGGAAGCCGTGCTGGCTTCCGCCCGTAAGACCGGGCGCGTGGTGGTGGCCGAGGAGCACCTCATCGCCGGTGGGCTTGGCGAGGTTATTGCAGGCGTGCTGGCTACGGCCTGCCCGACCCCGATGCGTTTTGTGGCCATCGACGACCAGTTCGGCCAGAGCGGCAAGCCCGCCGAACTGATGGCCGCCTATGGACTCGACGCCCGGCATATCGTCGAGGCAGCGTTGTCGCTGCGATGACGGACTCGGAGATACTACAACTTTATCGTTCCGGCGAACGCGAACAAGCGTTCCGCTATCTGGTGGACGCCTACAAGGAGCGGCTCTACTGGCACATCCGCCGCATGGTCCTCGACCATGACGACACGGATGACTGCCTGCAGAACACCTTTGTCAAGGCGTGGCGCTCGCTCGACCATTTCCGCGGCGACGCGCAGCTATACACCTGGCTCTACCGTATCGCGACCAACGAGTCCATTACCTTCCTGACGCGTCAGCAGACGCGCGGAGGCAACATGGACCTGGCGGCGGCAGGGCGCCTGGCGACCGATCCCTGGTTCGACGGCGACCAGTTGCAGGCTACCCTCCACAAGGCCATCGCCAAACTCCCGCCCAAACAGAAAGCCGTATTCAACCTCCGCTACTTCGAGGAAATGCCGTACGAGAAGATCGCACAGGTGCTCGAAACCAGCGAGGGCGCCCTCAAGGCCTCGTACCACCATGCTTACGAAAAGATCAAAGCCTGGGTCCGGGAAGAAATGGACGCAAAGTATTGACATTTTTAAACTTTTTGATAAACCTGCAGTCTAAGGACCGTATGAACGAAAAAAGAGACATATTGGATGACAGCACGCTGAAAGGCAATCCTTTCCGGATGCCCGAAGGGTACTTCGACGGGTTCGAAGACCGCGTGATGGCCCGCATCGCGGCAGAAAACCAGCCGGCACCCAGCCGGAGGGACCGCGTCTGGACCGTCCTCAAACCCGCACTGCTGCTGGCTGCCATGTTCGCCCTGGTCTTCGGCATGGGCTACGGCGTGCTCTCCTTCACCCATACGCTCAACAGCGGAGCCAGTGCCGCAGGGGTTTCGGATTATGCCTCCGTGGAGGAAGAGATGATCACCCCCGCTTCGCTTCTCAATTATTATCAGTCTGATTCCGGGGAAGAGATGGAACTCGATGAAGAGACCATCATCAACTATCTGGCTTCCGAGCTTTCATTCTCCGACCTGGCAGAGATTTACGCACAAGCTTATTAGTCATGAAACATTTTATCGCTTTAGCCGCCTGCCTGTGCATGGCAGCATCGCTCCTGGCCCAGCCGCAAGGCCACAAGCCCAGCGAAGAACAGCGCAAGAAAGAGTTTGAACGCATACAGGCCGAGAAGATCGCCTTCATCACACAGGAACTTGACCTGAGCCCCGAAGAAGCGCAGGTGTTCTGGCCGGTGTACAACCAGTGCGGAAAGGAAGCCCGCGAATCCCACAAGAAGATGATGGACATCTTTAATGAATTCCGTGGCCAGAAGGGGGATGAACTTTCGGAGGCAGAGTTGGAAAAGAAGCTGGACGCTTACATCCAGGCGAACAAGGCCTCCAGCCAGGTGATGGCAGAATGGTATCCCAAATTCAAGAAAGTGCTTCCCATCCACAAAGTGGCCAAGCTCTATCAGGCGGAGGAGGCTTTCCAGATGAGGATGATCAACAACCTCAAGAAGCACCAGCCGGGCCCGGGCCCGCGGGAGGGAAAGGATAAAAAATAAAAAAAGCGGCTTGCGGGCCGCTTTTTTTGTCACGATTTGCAGATAACCGGGGCTCGCACCACTTCCCGACAGCAGGTCGAATCTGTCAGAAAAAGATTCAAACTTTCTGTTTCAGCCGCTATTTGATGAAACTACTATCGGGCTTGACGAAAGGGGTAATTATTTGGACGAACGAACAAATATGCTTGAAAATTAGATAGATAAGGAAAAGAGTCGGGCATTATGTGTATCTTTGTGATCGTGATGCGACGTTTCTTCTTCCTCTTCCTGTGCGCAACCGTCTTCTGCGTTCCCAGCCTCGCGGACGAAATGGAAAGCCGGTTCAGCTGCCGCCGTTTCACGACAACGGACGGGCTGCCCCAAATGCAGACGGAGACGGTGTGGCAGGACTCCCGCGGCTATATCTACATCGGTACCCTTTCAGGTTTTGTGCGCTACGACGGGAGGAAGATGACGCCGTTCCTCGGAGGCAGGCAGGAGAACATCGTGATGTTCCGGGAAACGGAAGGCCAGGTGTCGGCTTTCGGCTTTGTCCGGCAGTGGAAGATAGAGGGGAACACGGTGCAGAAGGCCTTGATAGACCCTGAGGGCGTTATGCTGCTCAACAATTTCAATGCATCCGACCTGCCGTCCGACCTTGTGCTGCTTGAAGACCGGCAGGAACGCAACCGGGGCCTCTACCGCCTTGAATCCGGAAGGATGGTACGGATCCTCTACGCTCCGCTGCTTGACGAGATGACCCCGGACCGCAAGCTGTTTGTCGATTCGACTGGCATCTACGTGCCAACCCCCTCCGGCCTATACCGGATGAAAGACGGGACGGTACGACGGCTGACCCAGAAGGCGGACGTCTATTCACTGCTCCGCTCCCGCGACAGCCTTCTGGCGCTCGCAGGGGACGGCATTTACTGCGTGGCAGGGGACAGCCTGTCGCTCATCTGCGAACATCTTTTCACGGCACCCGACTATGGCGTCTTCGCCAGGCAGAACCAAAAAGGACAACTGGTCGTGGCCGACGCCCACACGGTCTGGCTCTACGACAGCAAGGCGCCGAAGCCGATGCGGCAGCTCGCCTCCGGCTTCAACCTGATCAAAGGCTTGTTCATCGACAGCTGGAACCGGCTGTGGGTCGCCACCTATCAAGGTGTCTATTGTTTCTTCCACTGCGACTTCGAGAACCATCGGCTGAAAGACGAGAACGATATCGTGCGGGCTTTGACCGTATGCGACGGCCATCTGGTCACGGGAACCCTCAACGGCAGCGTGCTGGTCGATGGCTGCCGGATCGGCTACCGGGAAGACAATTTCTTCTCGCCGGGCGCCGTCACCATCGGAACCACAGCCTATCTGGCCGGACACGGCGATATCGCCTCTGTCCGCGACGGTTCAGTGCAATGGCTCGACCTGCCCCAGGACAACTATCGCTTCGTGGCCCGCTTCGCAGACCGGCTTATTCTCGGCACACGCACCAGCCTTCTTTCCTTTGATCCGGACACCCGGCGCCTCGACACTGTCACCACGGAGATCGCACACCCCTGGCGCGCCGTCGATGGCGGAGCCGGACGCCTCTATGTAAGCGGGAATCCGGGGCTGTACTGCATAACAGACGCACTGGAAGGAACGCCTGTCATCAAACTCCTGAAGCGTACGCCGGCCACGCCGGTTGTCACGACCCTGGCTTCCGACGGCAGGGAGACCCTCTGCTTCGCCCTCGGCGACACCCTCTTCGTCATCCAAAAGGGCAGCCCGGAACGAGAAATGAAAGAAGTGCGGCCCTTCCTGTCAGGTCACGAGATCCGTGCCGTGCATCTTTCTCCTCGCGGCTATCTGGTGGCAGCTGCCATTGACGGGCTTCTGGTGGCAAGGATGGGCGGGACAGGCCGCGCGGAAGACATCCACTGGTTTGACGAAAAGAACGGGTTCACCCTCATCGAGCCACAATTGGGTTCGATGGCAGAGTACGATGACGGAACGGTCTGGCTTGCCGGGCTGGAAGGTCTGACTTCTTTCAAGCCAGAAGCACTGCTTTCGGACAACCAGCAGCCTGCCGTCGTCGAGATCCCCGTTCCCTGGTGGCGGAAATGGTGGGCGCTGCTCGCCGCCGCCCTGCTGTTGTCTTTTGTCCTTTGGATGACAGCGCGAAGGGTCGGACAGCGACAGGCCAGGGCGAAGATCGCCCGGCTGGAGCGGGAAAAAAGGCAGAAGGAACTGCAACTGAGCGCAGTCCGTCTCAAGGCCATCCCCCATTTCCACGCCAACGTGCTTTCCAGCATCGAATACTTCGTCATCAACAAATCGTCCGACGAAGCCTCGCACTACCTGAAACTCTATTCCGAATTCACCAACAAGACCCTGTCGGACATCGACCGTGCCAGCCAGACCGTTGCCGAACAAGAGGATTACGTGCGTTCCTATCTGGAACTGGAACGGCTGCGCTATGGAGAACGCCTGCAGTATTCCATCACGGTGGAACCGGAGGTGGACCGCAGCGCGATGCTGCCGACCCTGCTTCTTCACACCTATTGCCAGAATGCCGTCAAACACGGCATCGCCTCCAAATCCGGCACGGGAACCGTGGAGATTGTCATCAGCCGGCAGCAGCGCGACGGAGTCGATGGAATCCTCGTTTCCGTCAAGGACGACGGCGTTGGCCGCAGCAAGGCGGCTACCCTTACCGGCGTCGATTCGACCCGACAAGGACTGAAGATCCTTCAACAACAGATAGAATTGTGCAACCATGCGAACAAGCACAAGGTCGTGCAGCAGGTGACAGATCTGTACGACAGCGGAGGCCGTCCCGCTGGAACCTGCTTTACCATCTGGGTGCCAGAGGATTATCAATATTAGAAGCAGGATTGCTATGAAAAGAATCAAGGTCATCGTCGTGGAGGACGAGCGGCTCCCCCGGCTGTCGTTGCTCGCGAAACTGGAGAACTATCGGGAAGAACTGGACATCGTGGACGCCTGCGACAGCTACGATTCCGCCTATGAAAGCATTCTCCGCCATCGCCCGGACCTGCTCTTTCTCGACATCCAGCTGCAGGGACGGGACGCTATCCAGCTGCTGGAAGAACTCCGGACGTCGATCAGTCTGCCCTACGTCATTTTCACGACCGCCTACTCGGCTCGGGAATACCTGATGAGCGCCATCAAGCTGCAGGCAGTCGACTACCTTCTCAAACCCATCGGACGGGAGGACCTGGCCCAGGCGCTGGCCAAAGTGCGGGATCGCATACAAGACACGGCCAGGCATCCGGAAGTGCCGGAAAAAATGGTTTTCAAGTCGGTGAACAGCCTGCTGTTCCTGTCGGCCGAAGAGATAGCCGCATTCAAGGCGGAAGGCAACTATACCACCCTGATCACTTTCAACGAGGAGGCCCTCGTCCTGGAAAGCCTGCTGTCGTTGGAAAAACGCCTGGATCCTTTGCGCTTCGTCAGAGTGGACCGCAGCACCATCGTAAATGTCCGGATGGTCTGCCGGCTCAACCCGCAGGAACGGAGCTGTACCCTACAATCTTCCGACGGACGATCCCTGACCTTGAATCTGTCGAAAAACGGGACGGAAGCCCTCTTGTCCGTCATCAGATAGCAAAGGGATCCCCGCCGTCGAGGAAATCGCCCCTGCCGCCGATGGAACCGGGGAGTAACAGATCGCCGCTGCCCTGGAGCAGCTTGTTACCGGTTTGGACCCTATAGACCCTTGTCTTCGGGGCCGTATAGTTCATTTTATCGATCGTCTGCATAGTTGTGCATTTTTTAGAAAGCGAGGGCTGCGCGGATATAATAGTTCCATGTCTTTTTTTGATAGTTTGCCTTGCCGTAGTTGGTGTAATAGATCCAGGCGTTGGTTTCGTCGTATTCGGAACTGGACCAATAGGCCCCGTCTCGAAAACCTTGGGCTCCCTGTGCCTGGAGTTTGGGATTGGCATAAAACATACTCAAACTGGCGTTGTCCCAAAGCGACAGTTTCGCCTCGGTGTCGGTCAGTCCGTTCACAATCTGGTTCCACTGGTAGATGGAAGGCAGAAACCAGCCGCTCGTAGAACTCGGTGCAGACCTTGTGACATAGTCATCCCCCTCGATATTATTCCAATAACTATAGTAAAAGGCTGGCCAGAGATTGCTCTCCCATCGCCTTCCATAAGTCAGCGTATAGCCGGACTCCTTTGCTTCCAGGGCATCAGCTATAAGATTATAACGACTCGGATTATCGGCAATGCCATAGGTGTTTTTCCAGCATTCTCCATTGCCGTTGAGGTTTTTCATGGAGATAGCCAGGCCGTGCGTGTAGTTCGGTTCGCCCGTGCCGGTGCCCACATAGGCCACCACGGCGCTGGCCTTGGCGCCCGAAGCCTTGGCTGCTGCAGAATTGACATAGATATACTTGTCCTCAGCCAGCATTTTGCCGATTTCACTGCTGGTCGCGCTGGCCATGGCCACAGGAGCCGACAACGCCAGTCCTGCTGTTGTGTACAGTTTGCCTGCCGCGAGCGTGATGCCGGATTTGGCTGTCGAAAAGTAGCCCGCCTCCGTTTTGGCGGTCACGGTGATGGTCGCGCCATCTGTCGGTAAAAGTGCAACATAGATGGTGCCCTGCGAGGAAGGCGTCACGATATAGTCGTCGTCGCTGAATCCACAATTAATGTTGAGGGTTGTAATTCCTTCGGTGATATCGGCTCCGCCGACTTTGAACGTAAACTTCCAGATGCAAACATCGGGTTCCATCGTCACGCCGGACGCCAGGGAAGCGGTGCTTCCGGAAACGCACAGCGTACCGTCGCCGTGGACCGCCCCGAAGGTGGTGTTGATGGTTTCAAGGGTACCGTCCTGGCCGGCACGCGGATCGAGCGCATCGTGCCAATAGGAATACGGATGGCCGAATCGGATGGCCGTATTGCCTTCCTTCGGATGGGACAGGTCGACGGAGATGGTGGCGGCCTTGGTAGACGGATCGACGGCGGTCACCGTAGCCTGGGCCACACCCGTCGGGACGTCGTCGTCATCGGTCGACAGCTCGTAGTTCACCCATACTTTGTCACCGGTCTCCCAGGCCGATGTAATACCAGAACCGTTGTCTGTCATAGTGCCGCGCGTTGCGACGCCCGACTTGGAAGAGAGTTGGGTGGTGAGGGTTATGACATCACCCCGTATCCCGTTTTCCTCTTTGAAAGCGTTGACATCGGAACAGGATGCCAGCGGCAGCATGGCAAAGACAAGGATGATTGCCCTTGAAAAAAACGTGTTTGTTCTCATTTTCGTGTTAGATTGTATACGTAAATTTATCCATAAACACCCGGATTTGGGCAACCCGTCCCGCTCTTTTTGACAAAACAGGCATCAGTGTTGATGAGATATCCAGCCTGCTTGACGAACGGATGAAGGACTGCCGCCGATGGGCACATGCCGGAAAAAAACTTTTCCTATCTTTGCAGCATGAAGAATATTCGCAACTTCTGCATCATTGCGCACATCGACCACGGCAAGAGCACGCTGGCGGACCGGATGCTCGAGCGCACGCATACGCTCGAACAGCGGGAAATGGAGAATCAGGTGCTCGACTCGATGGATCTGGAAAAGGAGAAAGGCATCACCATCAAGAGCCATCCCATCCAGATGGAATATGTGTACAAAGGTGAAAAATATATCCTCAACCTGATCGACACCCCCGGTCACGTGGACTTCTCCTATGAGGTGTCCCGCGCCATCGCCTCCTGCGAGGGTGCGCTGCTGGTGGTCGACGCCACGCAGGGCATTCAGGCGCAGACCATCTCGAACCTGTACCTGGCCATCGAACATGACCTCGAAATCGTACCTGTCCTCAACAAGATCGACATGGAAGCCGCGATGGTCGACGTGGTGCGCGACCAGGTGGTAGACCTGCTGGGTTGCGATCCGGACGATGTGCTGCTGGCTTCGGCCCGCACCGGCGAGGGCGTGGATGCCGTGCTGGAAGCCATCGTGGAACGGATCCCCGCGCCCAAGGGCGATCCGGAAGCTCCGCTCCAGGCTTTGATCTTCGACTCGGTGTTCAACTCGTTCCGCGGCATCATCGCCTACTTCAAGGTGGAGAACGGCTCCATTCGCACAGGCGACCGCGTGAAGTTCGTCAACACGGGCAAGGAGTACACCGCCGACGAGGTGGGCGTGCTGAAGATGAAGCTCTGCCCTACGGGGGAGATCCCCTGCGGCTCGGTAGGCTACATCATCTCGGGCATCAAGACGGCCGTCGAGGTGAAGGTGGGCGACACCATCACGCACGTGGCGAACCCGTGCTCCGAAGCTATAGCGGGCTTCGAGGACGTCAAGCCGATGCTCTACGCGGGCATGTTCCCCGTCACCGCCGACCAGTACGAGGACCTGCGGGCATCGCTCGAAAAGTTCCAGCTCAACGATGCGTCGCTGGTGTTCGAGCCCGAAAGTTCGCTGGCCCTGGGCTTCGGCTTCCGTTGCGGCTTCCTCGGCCTGCTCCACATGGAAATCGTGCAGGAGCGCCTGTTCCGTGAATTCGACATGGACGTGGTGACCACGGTCCCCAACGTATCATATAAGGTATATACCACGCAAGGTGCCGTGGTGGATGTCCACAACCCTTCGGGCCTGCCCGCCCCCACGCTCATCGACCACATTGAGGAGCCGTTCATCCAGGCGCAGGTCATCAGCAAGAGTGAGTTCTACGGACCCATCATGAAACTCTGCCTCGACAAGCGCGGCATCCTCAAGAGCGAGCACTACCTCACCGCCGACCGCGTGGAACTGACCTACGAAATGCCGCTGTCAGAGATCGTTTTCGATTTTTACGACAAGCTCAAGTCCATTTCCAAGGGTTACGCATCCTTCGACTACCATGTCATCGGGTTCCGCCCGGCCAAGCTCGTAAAGCTCGACATCCTGCTCAACGGCGAGCCGGCCGACGCCCTTTCCACCCTCATCCACCAGGACCACGCGTACGAATTCGGGCGTAAGATCTGCGAGAAGCTCAAGGAGCTGATCCCGCGCCAGCAGTTCGACATAGCCATCCAGGCGGCAATCGGCGCGAAGATCATTGCGCGTGAGACGGTGCGCCAGGTGCGCAAGGATGTGACCGCCAAATGCTATGGCGGTGACATTACCAGAAAGCGCAAACTGCTTGAAAAACAGAAGCAAGGCAAGAAACGCATGCGTCAGATCGGGCAGGTGGAAGTTCCCCAGTCAGCCTTCATGGCGGTACTCAAGCTTGACTAGCTTGGCGGCCTAAGATCTATCAAAGCAAAAATATTTTTATAATTTTGGTACTTTGCAGTACAAGGTACTAAAATTTTTATATATCTTTGCGGTGTCAAAACTAAACACTGTATGCTGATAGATCTCAAAGGCGTTCACAAGACCTACGACAACGGGCAGCCGCTGCACGTTCTCAAAGGCATCGACCTGCAAATCGAAAAGGGAGAATTCGTCTCGATCATGGGAGCCTCCGGTTCGGGGAAGTCGACCCTGCTCAATATCCTGGGCATCCTCGACAATTATGATGAAGGCGAATATCACCTGGCCGGCAAGCTCATCAAGAACCTGAGCGAACGCGAAGGCGCCACCTACCGCAACCAGATGATCGGATTCGTGTTCCAGAGCTTCAATCTCATCGGCTTCAAGACCGCCGTGGAGAATGTCGAACTGCCTTTGTTCTATCAGGGGATGAACCGTCATCGCCGTCACCAGGCGGCGATGGCGTATCTCGAGAAGATGGGACTCACCGACTGGGCTTCCCACTATCCCAACGAGATGTCGGGTGGACAGAAGCAGCGCGTCGCCATCGCCCGCGCCCTGATCACGCATCCCGAAATCATCCTGGCCGACGAGCCGACGGGCGCCCTGGATTCCAAGACCTCCGTCGAGGTGATGGAACTCCTGACCCGGCTCAACCGGGAGGACGGCGTGACCATTATCGTCGTGACCCACGAAAGCGGCGTGGCCAACTGCGCCGACAAGATCGTCCACATCAAGGACGGCCTGATTGAAAGAATAGAAGACAACCGCCAGCATCACAGCTCGATGTTCGGTACGACCACCATCATGAAATAACCCCATGCGCGACCTCTTTATAGAAATCTGGGAATCGATCCGCCGCAACAAGATGCGGACCTGCCTGACCGGCCTGGCTGTCTCGTGGGGCATCTTCATGCTGATCGTGCTGCTGGGCGCCGGCAACGGTCTGCTCAACGCCTTCCTCAACGACGGCGACGAGTTCGCATCCAACACGATGATGCTCGGCGGCGGCATGACCTCGAAACCGTATGACGGCTTGAAGCAGGGCCGCATCATCCAGATCGAGGACAAGGACCTCGACTTGCTCCACCAGCCGCAGTTCTCTGACAAGGTGGACCTGGTTTCGACTTCGGTCAGCCGGAGCGGATACACGATGACCTACGGCCGCCGGTATTTCAACAACGTAACGCTCAACGGCACTTTCCCGGGCGACGCAGAGATGAACCGCGTGAAGATGCTCGCCGGCCGCTTCATCAACGAAAAAGACATAACCGACAAACGCAAGGCCATCATCATCACACATATGCATGCCAAAAACTTCCTGGCGGGCGGCACGGATTACGACCAGCTGCTCGGACAGAAAGTCAAGGTAGGCAACCTGTCGTTTACCATCATCGGGGTACGCCACGGCATGGAGAACGAGGATGACCGCGACCTGTACGTTCCTTATACCACTGTCAAGTCGATCTTCGGCATGGGTGACCAAGTGGATGCCATCACTTTTTCCTTCCACGGACTTACCACGGAGGCGGAGAGCGATGCCTTTGAAAACGAAGTGCGGGCTGCCTTCAACACGGCACACCGTGCCGCTCCCGACGACCGCCGGGCTGTCTGGATCTGGAACCGCTTCTCCCAGAACCTCCAGATGCTCAAGGCTCGTCATATCCTGATCGTGGCCCTGTGGGTCATCGGCCTGTTTACCCTGATAAGCGGTATCGTGGGCGTGAGCAACATCATGCTGATCACCGTCAAGGAACGCACCCACGAATTCGGCATCCGGAAAGCCATCGGCGCCCGGCCGGGCAGCATCCTTTCGCTCATCGTCACCGAGAGCGTGCTCATCACGGCGTTTTTCGGCTACATCGGCATGCTGCTGGGGATGATTTCCTGTGAGATCCTGGACATGACGGTCGGCCAGTCTAAGGTGGAGATCTTCGGTGAGAGCCTCAAGATGCTGGACAATCCCACGGTAGGCCTGGATACCGCCCTTGGCGCGACCATCGTCCTGGTGGTGGCCGGTACCATTGCAGGCATCTTCCCGGCGATGAAAGCTGCCAAAGTCAAACCTATTGAAGCATTGAGGGCCGAATAAGATGAGACACCGTTTTGACTTCGATACACTCCGCGAGATCGGCGATTCGTTGTTCCGCAACAAGCGCCGTACGATCCTGACCGGGTTCGGCATCTTCTGGGGCCTGTTCATCCTCCTGTTCCTCGTGGGGGGAGGCAATGGACTCAAGCAGTTGCTCAGCAAGAACTTCGAGGGTTTCGCCACGAATACGATGGTGCTTATTACCTCGAATACTTCCAAGCCCTGGAAAGGAATGAAAGAAGGCCGATACTGGTCGCTGACACGCAAGGATGTGGAACGGCTGCAGCTGCTGATGCCCGAACTCGACGTCGTGGCGCCGATAGTGAGCGAATGGGGCAAGACAGCGCAGCATAAAGGCAATACTTCCAACGTTATCGTAAAGGGCATTTCCGGCAACTACCATAAGATCGAGGAGCCTATCCTGAAATACGGCCGTATGATCAGCGACACGGATGTGGAGCAGGAACGCAAAGTCTGCGTCATCGGCAAGCGCGTTTACAACGACCTCTTTCCGGATGGCGGAGATCCTTGCGGAGAATTCATCCAGGTGGGTTCCGTGTTCATGCAGATCATCGGCGTAGACGTGTCGAGCGGCAACCTGAGCATCAACGGCAATTCGAGCCAGGCTGTCATGGTGCCCTTCTCGGTGGCGGCAGCGCTCTTCAAGCGCGGCAACACTGTCGACCTCATCTGTCTGACAGGCAAGAAAGGGGTGAAAATGAGCTCGCTCGTGCCGCAGATCCGCCGCATCATGTCCCGCGAACACCTGTTCGATCCCTCGGATGAGCAGGCCATGTTGATACTCAACACCGAACAGATCTTCAACATCGTGGACAACCTCTTCCGGGGTTTGAACTTCCTCATCTGGCTGGTGGGTATCGGTACGTTGCTGGCTGGCGCGGTGGGCGTGAGCAACATCATGATGGTGACCGTGCGCGAGCGGACGGTAGAGATCGGCATCCGCCGAGCCATCGGTGCCGTGCCGCGGGACATCCTCTCGCAGATCATCTCGGAGAGTGTCGTCCTCACGCTGACTGCCGGCAGTGCAGGCATCGTGTTCTCGGTCCTGGTCCTCAATATGATTGAGGTGATCGGGAAACAGGAAGCCTTCCAGATCAATTTCTGGACTGCCATCCTGGCGGCATTGCTGCTGGCCGTGCTGGGCGTGCTCGCCGGCCTGGCACCCGCCCTGCGCGCGATGAGCGTGAAACCGGTCGACGCCATGCGTGACGAATAGATACGATAATAATAGAAAAACAGATACGATACCATGAAAAAGTTTTTGAAGTACATGTTGGTGGCCGTGATTGCCATTATCTTCATCGGCACCTTTGTCTTTCTCTTCGTGAAATCCAAACCCAAGGAAGTGCAGTATCATGAACTGACCGTGGGCCTGGGCGACATCCAGCGGACAACCGTGGTGACCGGCAAGATCGTGCCGCGCAACGAGGTGAACATCAAGCCGCAGATCAACGGCATCATTGCCGAACTCTACAAGGAAGCCGGCCAGCAGGTGGAACGCGGAGAAGTCATCGCCAAGCTGACGGTGATTCCCGACATGACCTCGCTGAGTTCGGCCCAGAGCCGCGTGCGCCTGGCCGAGATCAACCTGAAGCAGGCTGCCACCAATCTGGAGCGCGAAAAAGCTCTCTTCGAGAAGAACCTGGTGAGTGCCGAAGAATACGATAAGGTGAAGCAGGCCTACAACCAGGCGGAGGAGGAACGCTCCGCAGCACAGGACGCCCTGGAAGTCATCCGTGACGGCGTGTCGAAGTCGAATGCGAAGTCCAGCTCCACGCTGGTCCGCTCGACCATCACCGGCCTGATCCTCGACATCCCCGTGAAGGTGGGTAACTCCGTGATCCAGGCCAACACGATGAACGATGGTACGACCGTGGCCACCGTGGCGAACATGAACGACTTGGTCTTCGATGGCCAGATTGACGAAACCGAGGTGGGTTCGCTGTCGGAGGGAATGCCCGTGGTCATCTCCATCGGTGCCCTGCAGGACTACTCGTTCGACGCCACGCTCGAATATATCTCGCCGAAGGCCGTGGAAAGCAACGGAGCCAACCAGTTCGAGATCAAGGCTGCCGTGAAGGCGGACCCGTCGAAGACCATCCGCTCCGGCTACAGCGCCAACGCCGAAATCGTGCTGATGCGTGCCGAACAGGTGCTCAGCCTCTCGGAAAGCGCGCTGGAGTTTGAAGGCGACTCTACCTTCGTCTACCTGAAAGATGCTGACGGCACCTTCACCCGTACCAACGTGAAGACCGGTATCAGCGACGGCGTGAACATTGAAATCAAGGAAGGCCTCCAGGAAGGCGATGTCGTCCGGGGCAACCAGATTATCGAGGAGAAGTAAACCATGAAAAGAATCGTAATTATCACCTTGCTGCTGACGGCTGTTTCCGCCGTGTGGGCCCAGCCCGCTCCCGGAACGCCCTGGACCCTGCAGGACTGCATCGCATATGCCCTGGAGCACAACCTGACCGTGCAGCAGAGCGCCCTGACCGTGCAGCAGCGTGAGATCGACCTGAACACGGCCCGCAACAACCGCCTGCCCGGCGTGGCGGCCAGCGCTTCGCAGAACTTCTCGTTCGGCCGCGGCCTGACAGCCGACAACACGTACGCCAACACGAACACCACGAGCACGGGGTTCAGCCTGGGCGCCGACATGACGCTTTTCAGCGGCCTGCGCAACCAGAACAGGATTGCGCTGGGCAAACTGAACCTGCAGGCGGCGACGCAGGACCTGGAAAAGGCCCGCGATGACATCCGCGTAGCCGTGGCACAAGCCTATATCCAGATTGTCTATAAACAGGAGATCCTCGAAGTGGCACAGCGCCAGGTTACAATCGACTCGCTGCAGGTGGAACGCCTCGAGGCGATGATCAACAACGGAAAAGCCGCTCCGGCCGACCTGGCGGTGCAGCAAGCCACCCTTGCGCAGAGCCGGCTGACCGCGGTGCAGGCCGCCAACAACCTGCAACTGGCCCGGCTGGAACTCGCGCAGCTGCTGGAACTGCCCACGCCGGAAGGCTTTTCGATCGCGGTCCCTGCCCGCAGGGAGCCCACACTGCCGGTCGAGCGTCCAGAGATTATCTATGAGGAAGCCCTCGGCATCAAATCTGTCGTGAAGGCAGAAGAGACGCGGCTTGCCTACGCGGAGCGCAACATTGCACTGGCGAAGGGCGGTTATTACCCGACCCTGTCGCTCAACGGCGGCCTCGGCACCAATTTCTATACGAGCTCCGGCTATCCGAATGCGGCTTTCTTCACGCAGCTGAGCAACAACTTCAGCCAGTACGTAGGACTTTCGCTCAGCGTGCCCATCTTCTCGCGGATGAGCAATCGCAACCAGGTTCGCACCGCCCGGGTCAGCTACGAGGCCCAGCAGGTGCAGCTCGACCAGGTGAAGAAGAAACTCTTCAAAGAGATCCAGCAAGCCTGGTACAACGCCGTGGCTGCCCAGTCGAAATACGAAAGCAGCATGCAGGCCGAAGCGGCTGCTGCCCAGAGCCTCTCCCTGATGCAGGCCAAATACGAGAACGGCAAAGCCTCCGTCACGGAATTCAATGAATCGAAGAACCAGTACCTGAAAGCCGCCTCCGACCTGGCCCAGGCCCGGTGCGAAGCCCTTTATGAAGCTGGACTACTTGACTTTTATCGCGGTAAAGACATAAAACTATGAAAAAGACACTCAACATCGGCATCGGCGGCAAAAGCTTCATCATCGATGAAGATGCACACGAGCGCCTCAAAGACTATCTCAATTCCTTCCGTGCCCGCTTGACGGACGAGCAGGGAAAAGAAGTGATGGACGACATAGAAGGTCGCATTGCGGAACTTCTGCTCTCGAACCTGGGTTCCGGCCAACAATCCGTCAGCCTGGCCCTGGTCAACCAGATTACTGCACAGTTGGGCATGCCCGACGGAAAACCTGAATTTGAAGACAAAGAAGAATACAAGGAGGAACAAACCATGAGCAATCCTGTAAAAAAACTCTATCTGGACGTCGAATCCAGAAAGCTGGGCGGTGTATGCGGCGGCCTGGCAGCATATTTCGACATTGACGTGACCCTTATCCGTGTGCTTTTCCTGGCGGGTCTCTTCGCCGGCGGTTTCGGCTTCTGGCTTTATCTGATCATCTGGATCGTGGCGCCCAAGGCGCTTACCCCGTCCCAGAAGTGTGAGATGCGTGGCTGGGAAGCCAACGCAGAGAACATGGCTAAGTTTACAGACATCACCAAACGATAGTACGATGATGGAAATCAATACTGAAAACGTGCGTTCACAAATGCGGAAAGGGGTGCTGGAATTCTGCATCCTGAGCATCCTGGACAAGAAGGAAGCCTATGCCTCCTCGATCATCGACGAGCTCAAGCGCGCGAACATGATCGTGGTGGAAGGCACCCTCTATCCGCTGCTCATCCGGCTGAAGAACCAGGGCGCACTGGCCTATCGCTGGGAGGAGTCCCCCCAGGGGCCGCCGCGGAAATACTATTGCATCAGCGAGGTGGGGCGGAAGCTGCTGCAGGAAATGAATGCCTCGTGGAACGATCTGGTGGAAACCATCAAAACCTTGCAGCAATGACTGAAGTTGAAAAAGTAAGCATCGGCGGATACGCCTTCACGCTGGAGCGGGAGGCCTACGCCATCGTCAAACAATACCTGGAAGAACTGGAAGCCCACTATTCCACGCTGGAAGGCGGCTCCGAGGTAATGGAAGGCATCGAGGAACGGATGGCGGAACTCCTCTATGAGAAGAGCGCCGACGACGGCGTGGTTTCCGTCGCGGAGATCAACGATATCATCGCCACCATCGGCAAGCCGTCCGCCATCGAGTCGGAAAGCGATCCTGAGCCGAAGCGGGCCGAAGCCCCCGCCGGCCTGAACCGGACGGATGCGAAGAAGCGGTTGTTCCGCGACCCGACCAACAAGATCCTGGGTGGTGTATGCAGCGGTCTGGCCGCCTACTTCAAGATGGATGTGGTCATCATCCGCATCATCTTCGTCGGCCTGACGCTGCTGGGCGGCGTATTGGGCTATCATCACTGGAATTTCTTTGACGGCGTCAGCTCGTTCGCGGTGCTGGCCTATCTGGCCCTTTGGATCGCGATGCCCGAAGCCCGGACGGTGAAACAGCGTTGGGAGATGGGCGTCACCAACCCGCCGGCAGGCAGCCAGCCCGTCGGCAGCGGACTGGGCACGGTGCTGCGCATCTTTTTCGGCATCCTGCTGCTGCTGGCCGGCGTGTCTGGCATGACCTTCGGCGTCGCCGCCCTCTTCGGCGAGCGTCTCTTCGAATGGAACATGCTGCAGGAAGGCTGGGAAGCGTTCCAGGCTGAACTGCCGGGAACCATGTCGCTGACAAGTACAATCCTCTACAAGTGGAACGTGCTGCTGCTCTTTTTCCTGCCTTTGGTGGGCATGATTTACGGCGGCATCATGATGATCTTCGACCTGCGGTCTCCCCGTTGGCGCCCGGGCCTGGTGCTCTTCCTGCTATGGGTGGTGCTCCTGGTGGTCTTCATCGTACTGACCGCCATGAGCCTCTTCCAATCGATGTTCTGATAATAAAAACGTCCCGGAGATTTCCGGGACGTTTTTTGTAGGTTGCAACGCGTCTTATTCAGCCTCGATGGGCGTGACGGGAATCTCCGGCGTACCTTCGACCGGAACGGTCTGTTCGATCTGGGTCTTGATGTTGGAGTGGCGCGAACTCCGCTGCGGGATCACGAACGTGGCCGCGATGCAGAGGACGATGATGGCAATGGCGAGTGTCCAGGTGGCTTTCTCGAGGAAATCAGCCGTCTGACGAACGCCGAAAGTCTGGTTGCCGGTTGCGAAATTCGCAGCCAGGCCGCCACCCTTGGAATTCTGGAGAAGCACCACGAGGGTCAGGAGAATACTCGCAATCACGATCAGGATAGAGAGTGTGATATACGCTGCTTGCATAGTTCTATTGTGTTTTTTCTTTTACTTTTTCAATAAGAGCTGCAAAATAAGCACTTTTTTCTGGATTTAACAAAATTAGTTTTTCGTAAATCTCTATGGCTCGCGGATAAAGCTCCTGTGCGGCGTAGATTTCCGCGAGCGTCTCGCTGACCATGGTGCGGTCGGCGTCGACTTCGCCGCTTTCGGCGGGAGCGTATTCGACGCTGCCGGCGTGGGCGCCGAATACCGGCGTCGTGACGGAAAAACCTTCCTGCTCCAGTCTTTCGAAATCCTCCTTTCCGAAATAGTCGCCCCCCACCACATAATACTGCGACCGGGTCGGCTGTTGGAGAACAGGCGCTTCTTGTGTTTTCACCTTTCCGGTGACCAGGCGGAAGATCTCATCGCGTGAGAGGAAGAAGACGGCGTCGCGGCCTATGGCCCGGCGCAGGGCTTCCTCGTCATTTCCCAGGTGTGACAATGCGGCGCGGCGCGCCACGGTGAACCAGGGATGGTCCTCGAGCATCTGCTGCAGCTCAGAGGAGGAGAGTTGGCTAAGGTCTACCATTGGGCTACCGTGGCATTGAAGATGTCGTCGACCAGCTTGTTCACGATGGTTTCACAGAGTTGGTCTTCCACCATGTCGAGAGAATAGTTGGAATCGTAGTCTTCGTAGGAAGCGAAGGACTGTCCGTCGATATTGTCTTCCGGGTGCAGGATGTTGGTGAACTGGATCTTGCAGGTGATGGTGAGCCGGTTCATGGCGGCGACCTCCTCGGCGGTGATGGCCGTGGCCCGCACATCGTACGATTCGATGGTGACCAGCAGGTTGAGGTCTCCCTCCTCGGTCACCTGCTCCAGGCTGGTAAGCTTGCGGAACTTGTCGTTGAGGGCTTCTGTGAGCTGGTTGGCCAGGGCCGGGTTGACCTTGGTCGCCCTGTTGACCACGGGTTCGATGCAGATGGTCTTGACATCGGACTGGATGGACGTGCCGGAGAAGGTGTAGCTGATCTTGCAGGCGGCCGGAGCCAGCAGCAACAGGATCAGCAGGCAGCCCGCGATGCGGAGGGTCGGTTTCATTGGATGCCGAGTTCTTTGATTTTGCGATAGAGGGTGCGTTCGGAGATGCCGAGTTCCTCGGCGGCTTTCTTGCGCCGGCCGCCGTGCCGCTCCAGGGCCTTGCGGATGAGCTCCGCATTGACATCCTGGATGGATACGGCCTCGTTGAGCGATACAGGCATTTCCTGCGGGATCGTGCTGGAGTGGACGTCTTCTGCGCTGATCAGGAGCTTGCCCAGCTGTGCTTCCGCTTCGGCTTGTGCTTCGGCGGGCAGGTGGTCGATGCGGGTCTTGATGTCGTCGATGTCCTGCCGGAGCTGGTAGAGGATCTTGAAGATGATATCGCGGTCGCTCATGTAGTCGGAGCCGGCGTCGCTGGTACGGACGGGCAGGTTGTCCGATCCGTCGGCGGGGAGATACCGGGCCAGCACTTCCGGTGTGATGGTACGGTTGCTTTCAAGCACGGAAATGCGGTTCACCACGCCTTGCAGCTGCCGGATATTGCCGGGCCAGCGGTAGGCGCGCAACATGTCCTGCGCCTCGGGCGTAAGCCGGATGGCCGGCACCATATTCTGGTCGGCGAAATCCAGGGCGAATTTGCGGAAGAGCAGGATGATGTCGTTGCCGCGGGCACGGAGCGGCGGCACGGTGATGGGTACGGTGCAGAGGCGGTAGTACAGGTCCTCGCGGAACTTGCCATCGCGGATGGCGTTCAGCAGGTTGACGTTGGTGGCCGCCACTACGCGCACGTTGGTCTTCTGCACTTTGGCGGAGCCCACCTTGATGAATTCGCCGGTCTGCAGGACACGCAGCAGGCGCACCTGCGTAGAGAGCGGAAGTTCGGCCACTTCGTCGAGGAAGAGGGTACCGCCGTTCGCTTCCTCGAAATAGCCCTTGCGGGTCTCGATGGCCCCGGTGAAGGAGCCTTTCTCATGGCCGAAGAGTTCGGAGTCGATGGTGCCTTCCGGGATGCCGCCGCAGTTGAGGGCCAGGTATACGTTATGTTTGCGCGCGCTGTATTGGTGGATGATCTGGGGAATGACTTCCTTACCCACGCCGCTCTCGCCCGTGACCAGCACGGACAGGTTGGTGGGAGCGACCTGGCGGGCGATTTCCAGGGCTCTGTCGAGCTCGGGGTCGTTGCCGATGATTCCGAAGCGCTGTTTGATTTGATTCAAATCCATATTTGCAAAGTTACGAAAAAAAGCATTATATTTGTATGATAATACCCAAAGAGGAAGACCAATTAAAATTCTCAAATAAAAACGTTTTTATGAAAAGAATCATTTCTAACATCCTGCTCATCGCAGTTGTCTCTTTCGGCCTTGCTTCCTGCAACCAGGCCCAGAAGATGATCGACGCTGCCGACCAGATCGACATCAAGTGCAATCCGGAAGTGCTTGAGGTCATCGCCGGCAATATCGATGCTACTGTTTCCGTGACGTTCCCGCCGGAGTACTTCCTTCCGAAGGCTACCCTCGAAGTCACGCCCGTCCTTCTCTATGTTGGCGGTGAAGCTGTCGGCAAACCGTTCGTCTATCAGGGCGAGAAGGTGACCGAGAACTACAAGACCGTGACCAAGAACGGCGCCACCATCGAAGAGAGAGTCCACTTCGACTATGTCCCGGGCATGGAGAAATCCGAGCTCGTCGGCCGTGCGAAAGTGTATTATAAAGGTGCGGAATACGAGTATCCTGCCGACATCAAGATCGCAGACGGTGCCAACACCACCTACATGCTCGCCTGCACGGAAGGCAGCTATCACTACATGCCGGATGGCTATCAGGAAGTGATCCCCGAGACCGCAGAGGCCCAGATCATGTATCTGATCAACAGTTCCGACGTGCGCAATTCCGAGCTCAAGAGCAACGACGTGAAAGACTTCCAGGAAGCCCTCAAGGCCCTGGCCGCCGATGACCGTCGCGAAGTCAAGGGCACCGAGATCGTGGCTTACGCTTCCCCGGATGGTCCTGACGCCCTCAACAACCGCCTCTCCTCCAACCGCGAGAAGAGCGCTTCCAAGGCTTTCGACAAGATCACGAAGAAACTCAACACCGGCGACGTGACCTCCCGTTCGATCGGTGAGGACTGGGAAGGCTTCCAGGAACTCGTGAACAACTCCAATATCGAAGACAAGGAACTCATTCTCCGCGTCCTGTCGATGTACAGCGACCCGAACGTCCGCGAGCGTGAGATCAAGAACATGTCGGCCGTCTACCAGTCGCTGAAGACCAATATCCTCCCGCAGCTGCGCCGCGCCCGCTTCATCACCAACGTGGAGTACACCAACTACACCGCTGAGGAGCTCGCCGACCTCGTGGAGAACAACATCGACGTGCTCGATGAACCCGCTCTCCTCCGCGCTGCCGCCAATGTGAAGGACATCGATTCCAAGATCGCCATCTACAAGCAGGCTGTCAAGAAATATGGCACCGACAAGGCTAAATACAACCTCGGTGTGGCTTACCTCGACAAGGGTGACAACAAGGCCGCCAAGGACGCTTTCGACAAGATGGAGAAGAAGGAAGGCAACTGCTACACCAACGTGATGGGTGTCCTCGCTCTCCGCAACGGCAAGCTCGACGAAGCTGCCCGCTGGTTCGCACAGACCACCTGCAAACACGGCAAGATCAACCAGGGTACGCTTGACATCCTCAACGGCAAGTACAAGGATGCCGCCGCCAAACTCGCCGGTACCGACAGCGAGAACGAAGCCCTGGCTTACATCCTGACCAACCAGCTCGACAAGGCCTCTGCAGCCATCAAGGGCAACTGCCCGTTCTGCAACTACAAGAAGGCCATCGTCGCTGCCCGCAAGGGTGACGTGAACGGCTATAACGCAGCCATGGAAGTCGTCAACAAGAACGAAAAACTGGCTGATCGCGCAAGCAAAGACGTCGAGTTTTTGAAGTACAGATAACAAAAACATTTTTGTTACAAAAAAGCGGCCGGTCTTGTATCAACCGGCCGTTTTTTTATTTACCTTTGTAGAGGCTGATGCGGCCAACTTCCTCCCCGGAACACACAACACATCACATAACCCCCACGGGTACAATATTTTTATGGAATATACTACAGACCTTTACATCGTTAAAAGGGATGGCAAGCGCGTTCCCTTTTCTCTTGACAAGATCAAGAACGCTATCCGGAAAGCTTTCCTTGCATCGGGTAGTTTTGCGACCGAAGAAACCTTGACGAACATCCTCAGCCGCGTCCATATTTCCAATGGCATGCACGTGGAGGATATCCAGAACCAGGTGGAGGTTTCGCTCATGAGCGAGCGCTACTTCGCCGTGGCCAAGGCGTACATGCTCTACCGTCAGCACCACACCGAAGACCGCGAGGTCCGCGACCGTCTCAACTTCCTCATTGACTATTGCTCGGCTTCGAACCCGGCTACCGGCAGCAAGTACGACGCCAATGCGAATGTTGAGAAGAAGAACATCGCCACGCTGATCGGCGAACTGCCCAAAGCCAGCTTCATCCGCCTCAACCGCCGCCTCCTGACGGACCGCATCCGCCAGATGTATGGCCGTGAGCTGTCTGACCGGTATCTCGAACTGCTGAACAAGCATTTTATCTACAAGAATGACGAGACGAGCCTGGCCAACTACTGCGCCAGCATCACCATGTACCCGTGGCTGCTCCAGGGCACCATTCCCGTGGGTGGCAACTCCACGCCCGCCAAGAACCTGAAAAGCTTCTGCGGCGGCTTCGTCAACCTGGTGTTCATCGTGTCCAGCATGCTCAGCGGCGCCTGCGCCACGCCGGAGTTCCTGATGTATATGAACTACTTCATCGAGCAGGAGTTCGGTGAGGATTACTATAAGCGCTGCGACGAGGTGGTGGACCTCTCCACGAAGCACCGCACGATCGACAAGGTCATCACCGACTGCTTCGAGCAGATCGTCTACTCCATCAACCAGCCGACGGGCGCCCGCAACTTCCAGTCCGTGTTCTGGAACATTTCTTACTACGACCGCTATTACTTCGACAGCATTTTCGGCGATTTCCGTTTCCCCGACGGTTCCCGTCCGCACTGGGATTCGCTCAACTGGCTCCAGAAGCGCTTCATGAAATGGTTCAATGCCGAGCGCACGAAGACCATCCTGACCTTCCCGGTCGAGACCATGGCCCTGCTCACCAAGGACGGTGACGTCCGTGACGAGGAGTATGCCGACTGGACCGCACAGATGTACAGCGAAGGCCACTCCTTCTTCACCTACATGAGCGACAACGCCGACTCGCTGGCCAGCTGCTGTCGTCTCCGCAACGAGATCCAGGACAATGGCTTCAGCTACACCCTCGGCGCCGGCGGCGTGTCGACCGGATCCAAGAGCGTGCTGACCATCAACCTCAACCGCTGCGTGCAGGAAGCCTTCAAGAAGGGCGTTCCGTACCTGGACTATCTGGAAGACATCGTGGACCTGATGCACAAAGTGCAGCTCGCTTACAACGAGAACCTCCGCGACCTTATGGAGAAAGGCATGCTGCCGCTGTTCGACGCCGGCTTCATCAACATTGGCCGCCAGTACCTGACCATCGGCGTGAACGGCCTGGTGGAAGCTGCCGAGTTCATGGGCATCAAGATCACCGACAACCCCGAATATGTGGCCTTCGTGCAGGGCATCCTCGGCATGATCGAGCGCCTCAACAAGAAATACCGCACCAAGGACGTGATGTTCAACTGCGAGATGATTCCCGCAGAGAACGTCGGTGTCAAGCACGCCAAGTGGGACCGCGAAGACGGATATATCGTGCCGCGAGACTGCTACAACAGCTACTTCTACGTCGTGGAGGACCAGACCCTCAACATCCTCGACAAGTTCCGTCTCCACGGTGCGAAGTACATCGAGCACCTGACGGGCGGCAGCGCACTGCACATGAACCTGGAGGAGCACCTCAGCCAGAGCCAGTACCGCCAGCTGCTGCGCGTCGCGGCGAAGGAGGGTTGCAACTATTTCACCTTCAACATTCCCAACACCATCTGCAACACCTGCGGCCATATCGACAAGCGCTACTTGCACGAATGCCCGAAGTGCCACAGCACAGACGTGGACTATGCAACCCGCATCATCGGCTACATGAAGCGCGTGAGCAGCTTCTCACAGCCGCGCCAGAAGGAGGCCGCCCGCCGCTTCTACTACAACGGCAACCGTACCGAGCAGGCGCAGTCCCCGCTCCAGCCCGTGGCCGAGCCGGTGGCGCAGGAAGCCTGAGATGCTGAAGTTCTTTAACTACGACATCGTTTTCCAAGAGATCCCCGATGAGGTGACCCTGGCTGTCAACCTCACCGGGTGTCCTTGTCATTGCCCCGGTTGTCACAGCCCGCACCTCTGGGAAGACATCGGAGAAGCGCTCGACACAGAGATGCTCTGCCGGATCCATGCGGAGTATGCCGGCGAAGTGACCTGCATCTGCCTGATGGGTGGAGATGCCGAACCGGCTGCCGTGGAACGCCTCTGTGCATTCATCAAGGAAAAAATGGGACTTCGCAGTGCCTGGTATTCCGGCCGCCCGACCCTTCCCGAGGACATCGACCTGCGGCATTTCGATTACGTCAAGACAGGTCCCTACATCGAGGCCCGCGGAGGCTTGAAGAGCCCGCAGACCAATCAGCGGCTGTATCGCGTGTCGGCAGAAGGGTTGGAAGATATTACCGCCCGTTTTTGGCGTTCAGGCGCGATGTAACCGAAAGCTTACCTGGCCACCAGCCGACGGGAGACAGGATCGAAAGCAACCGCGTCGGTGGAAAAGAATCGGGCCAGGGAGCCATTGATCACCAACGCATTGGGTGTACCGCAGACCATCGGGTCTGCGGTTTCCGTATCTGGCCGGCAGGTAGGCTGGAGCCAGATCCGGTCAGCCAGCTGGAGGGCAGTGTCGAGATCGTGCGTGGACAGGAGGATGGCTTTCCCCTCCTTGTGCGCCAGTTTCCGCAGCGTAACCATGGTCTCGAGGCGGCTGGTGACATCGAGGAAAGCCGTGGGCTCGTCAAGCATGATGATGGGGCTTTCCTGCGCCAGGACCTTGGCGATGAAGGCTTTCTGGCGTTCTCCGTCGCTCAGCTGAGAGACAAACCGGCTGGCCTTGTCGGCGATACCGACGGTTTCCAGCGCGGCCTGGATGGCGGCATGGTCCTTTTCCCGCAGGGTTCCGAAGAAACCGGTGTGAGGATAGCGCCCCAGTGCTACCAGGTCGTATACGCTGATGCCTCCGGCCTGTGTGCGCTCTGTCAGGACCACACCGATGTGGGCCGCCAGTTCATGGGACCGGTAGCCAGACAGAGGTTTCCCGTCCACGAAGATGTCGCCCCGCAGCGAAGGCAGCAGTCCGCACAAGGTCTTGATCAGGGTGCTCTTGCCCGCGCCGTTGTTGCCCAGCAGTGCCGTCAGTTCGCCGTTGAAAAGCTTCACGTCGATATCCGGATGCACTACATGCTGTCCGCCGCGGCCGGTATAACCGATGCAGAGCTGGTGCGTGCTGATGGCGACGGTGGGTTTCATGTCAGTTGAAGTAATGGATATTCTTGCGGTTGACAATGACGTAGATAATGACTGGAGCGCCGATAATGGGCGTGATGGCACTCAGCGGGAGGACGCTGTTGCTGCCGGGAGTGACGGTCAGGATGCTGCAGAGCATGGCGATACAGGCACCGGCCAGCAGCGTGACAGGCAGCAGGTGACGGTGGTTGGAGCTTCCCAGCAGCAACCGGGCGATATGTGGCACGGCGAGCCCGATGAAGGAGATGGGCCCGCAGAAGGCGGTGACTACGGCGGTCAGCACACCGGTGCAGATGAGGATGAGAAAGCGGGCCCGGCGCACGTTGACGCCGAGATTGGTGGCATACGCCTCGCCCAGCAGCAGCGCGTTCAAAGGCTTGATGAGCAGCAGGGCGCAGGCGATGCCGGCCAGCGAGAAGCCAGCCAGCCACGGGAGTTTCGACAACGAAACACCGCTGAAGTCGCCCATCCCCCACATCACATACTGGTGGACCTTGTCGGCCGAAGCATGGTAGTTGAGGATGGAGATGACCGATGAAGCGAGATAACCCACCATGATGCCGATGATCAGCAGCATCACGTTGCTCGACACCTTCCGGGAAAATCCCAGGATGATGAGCAGTACCACGAACGCGCCGATCAGGGCGGCGGCGATGGTGGTCAGGTAGCTGGCTGCACCCAGATAGATCATGGCGATGGCCACGCCCAGGTTGGCGCCGTCGCTGATACCCAGGATGGAAGGACCGGCCAGCGGATTCTTGAAGAGGGTCTGGAGCATCAGACCGCTGACGGCGAGGGCGCCGCCCGCGAGCAAAGCCGTGACGATCTGCGGCAGGCGCGATTCCAGCACGATGTGCTGCCAGGCCTCCCGGCCTTCGAACGACCCCAGCAGAATCTGCACCACGTCACCCAGCGGGATGCGCACCGCCCCGTACACGAGCCCCGTGAAGAAGAGCGCGAGCAGGGCTAGGGTCAGGCCCAGGTATACCCAGCGTAGATTCTTCTTATTCATCGAGCGGGAAATAGTAGCGCTGCACGTGGCCGGGCAGCAGGTCGGGATGGTAGATGGCGATCAGGTCTTCCAGCACCCGGTCAGGGTGAAGGGTGATGTCGTCGTAGTAGGTGGAGGTGATGGTATTGCAGGCGTACACGTGGCGCTCTTTCCAGGGCCGGAAGTTGGCGTAGGGTTCGTATTCCTGCGCCAGCAGGCGGTAGGTGAATGGAGCACGGGTGTCGTATTTGAGGAACCAGAAGTCGGCATCTCCGGCCTGGTTGAAGACAGCCTCGAAGGTAAGGTGGACGCTCTTGGCGCCGGAATACTGCCGGAACAGGTAGTCCGCCCCGGCGTCGGCATGCATCACGCCGATGTAGCTTTCTCCCGCAGGGACAGCCCAGGAGTTGCCGTAACGACGTTCCAGCACAACGGTGGGACGTTCCGTGACGCCCGCAGCCATGGCTTTAAGTTCGTTGTAGCGGGTTTCCGTGCGGGTGAAGACCTGCTCGGCGGCTTCTCGTTCTCCCAGCAGCAGGCCGTAGAACAGCACCCACTCGGTGCGGCCCAGGGGATGGTTTTCCATGTAGTCGGCGGCTTCCACGATGGGGATGCCCAGTTTCTCGGCGGAGCCGTAGCCGCTGTTCTCGAAGGGAGAGGCGATAATCATTTCGGTACCGATGTCGATAATCTTCTCGACATTGGGTGACGTGGACATGCCCAGGTCGGCGATGCGGCCCTGGTCTATGCGTTTGAGCACCTCCTGCGATGTGATGTATTGTGGCTCGCAGATGCCGCAGACGCGGTCGAGGGCGCCGAGTTCCTCGGCGATGGCGGTGTGGACGGAGGTATAGATGACCGCCTTTTCCACGGGAACGCGGATTAGGATGCCATCGGCGGGCAACTGGGCCGGAAGAGGCTGGTTGCGGTCCACCAGCACATAATGCTGCCGCTGCCGCAGCGTATCCCACGGGTCACGGATGCGGACCGACACGTAGTCGTCGTAATACTCTATGTGCAGGTTCCTCGCGTAGCGGATGGTATCAGCGGCGCGCAGGTCTCGCTGGGGACCGGCGTGCTTCCCCGAGCAACTGCACAGCAGCAGTCCGAACAGGAGAAGGACGGGGAGCAGAAGCCGGCCACGTGTCATCTGAGCCGATTTTTGGTGAAGACGATGCGGGAAGGAATGTCGCCGGTATTGGCGCTCCATTTGAGGCGGCCTTCGGAGGAGAAGCAATAGACCTTGCCCGGCGTGATGTAGTCGCGGGCGTCGGTCACGAAGATCTCGTGGGTGTTAGGGTTGACGGCGATGCCGTAAGGATTCTGGAACTGCGTCTCCGTGCCGTCGGTGATGAATCGACGGGTCACTACCTCACGGGTCTTGGTATTGACGATGGCGTAATTCACGTCGGATGTCTGCGTGAAGTAGCTCCAGGTGTTGCTGTAGACGTAGAGGGAATCCCCGCAGAGGGTCATGTCGGAGCAGGCCAGGAGATCCAGCTGGTCAATGACGCAGTCCGAATTCGTGTCCACGATGAAGGTCATCGGCTGGATGTCGTAGTAGTCACCGCGGCTCGACACCCAGATATGGCCGTAGGCATCCAGTTCCATGCGGTGAAGGTTGGGCGCCACGTCGATTTTCTTGATTTCCTTGAAGGATGCCAGGTCAATGACCGAGACGGTATGGTCGTAGTCAGGCACGCGGTAGCCGCCAGAATTGGCCACATACAGTTTGCCCTGCGTAATCACCATCTCTTCCGGCTGGTAGCCCACCACGCACGTATCGATCACCTGCAAGGTGAGGGTGTCGATCTTCGCCACATAGCCGAGCCGGGAGTTGGGGTCGATCTCCACGGGCCCGGCATAGGAACTCACATAGGCGTAGCGGTCGTGGAACGTGATGTAGCGGCAGTTCGGAACGGAAACCACGCCGAGGTGCCGGGCCGTAGCGACGTCCATCACCTCCACGAGGTTTGAGCAGTTGACCACCGCCCACAGCTTGCCGCCGTAGATCTGCAGGTCGTTGCCCACATCGCCAAGTTCCTGCACGACACCAGGATTACGTTCCGCATAGATGTTCTTCGAATAGATGCCGGAGGTGTAATCGTAGTAGTCCAGCGTGCATTTGTTACTGCCCATATTCCCCTCGTTGAGCAGGAAGAAGCCCGCGATGTCGCCCGCATTTCCGCCGCCTACGTCGGTAGGGTCGGACGGGGTAACAGGCTCGATGGTCCGGCAGGCGGCCAGGAACGTGAGGAAGGTCAGGAGAAGCAGTGTCTTTTTCATGCGTCTACAATAGGAAAGACAAAATTAATCGAAAATTCGTTCCGGGCATCGGGTAGCACTGCACAACTTCGTATTGTTGGTTGAAAATGTTGTTGACTTCAAGCGTGCCGCGGAGCTCGTGCTTGCCCAGGGCGAAGCTGCGGGCAAGCGACAGGTCGCTGGTGTACCAGGGCTGCGCGTGGTTTTCCGGGATGTTGGCCACGGATTCGTAACGTTCGCCAGTATAGATGAAGCTGTAGTTCAGGTGCCAGCGTCCGTAGTCGATGCCGGCGACGAAAGAGCCGCTGTGCCAGGGGATGTAAGGGATCTGGCCGCCGTACCATGGACTCTCCGGATCGGTGAAGTCCTGCGCTTTCTGGTAGGTGTAGGTCAGGCGCAGGTCGATGGAGACGGGTCCGGGGGTGAGGTTCGTGCCGACGGCGGCGTCGATGCCGCGGATCCGGACCAGGCCGAGATTGACCATCGTCCACTGGAACTGGTTGGAGGCCGGCATGGCGATGATCTTGTTCTCCACCTCGTTGTAATAGGCGTCGACCGTGAGGTTGAGCTTTTTCCAGAAGCGGCTTGTCCAGTACTTGTCCCAGGTGAGGCCCACATTGTACTGCGTGGTGAACTCGGGCTTCAGATACTTGTTGCCGATAAAGGTGTAATAGAGGTCGTTGAGGGTTGGCATCCGGAAGATGCGCTTGTAGAAGGCTCTCAGTGAAAAACTTTTATCCCGGAAAGGATAGACCTGAAGGACGGCGGTGGGGGTCCAGTGGTTGCGGCTTTCCGCAGCGGCGCCCGCTTCCCGGGCCCGGTCGTCCACATGCGTATAAAGCAGGCTGCCCTGCAGTTTGACTCTCTTCCACCGGAACGATGTGGACACGGCGGCGAGCAAGGTGTTGCGTGACGGGTAAACGAAGTTCACCAGGTCGGCGTCCAGCGTGTTGTATTGCCAGTCGGCCGCCCAGTCCACGTCCCACCAGGAAAACAGGTCGTAAGATTGTGCTACAGACAGATAGGCTTCCTGCTGCCGGTAGTGATTGTCCACGTACATGGTAGATACGTCGAGCCGCGGGTCGGAGAGGTAGTGCAGGTAGTCGTAGGCGTATTTGAAGCTGGCGTTGAGGTGGTAGTTGCCCCATTCCTTATAGAAGGAACCCTGCGTGAAGAAGTCGGTGTCCCACTGCCGGTCCTCGTGGCGGAACTTGCCGGGTTCTTCGCGCACGAAAGCCCCGGGATAGCCGCGTTCCGAGTCGTAGAAGTACAGCTTCAGCCGCCATTGCCCGTCGGGAATGCGGCCGAAGAAGCCTTGCTCCACGCGGAGCGCCCGGACGTCGCCGTTCTGCCGGACGGCCGTGGTGTCGTAACCGTCCAGCTTGCGGTAAGTGAATTTGTATTTACCTGTGGTATAGAGGAATTCGGCATTGAAAGAGCTGGAAACGCTGCTGCCCAGCCGTTGTTCCCAGAGGACCGAGGGGTTGACGGAACCGAACGAGCCGCCTGCGAGGGTGGCTTTCAGATTGGTGCGCCTGGTACCCAGGAAAACGGGGGTACGGGTCTGGAGATATACAGCGCTGGCGGAGGCATAGTCCTTGGCCGACTGCACCGCCGTGCTTTTCTGCCCGTTGTAGAGCGTCACGGATTCCATGTTTTCCAGCGAGTACTTGCCCAGGTCGATCTGCCCGTTCTGGGCGTTGCCCAGCTGGATGCCGTCGTAGAACACGCCTACGTGCTGGGTGCCCATGCTCCGCACATTGATGGTCTTCAGGCCGCCGATGCCGCCATAGTCCTTGATCTGCACGCCGGAGAAATAGCGGATGGCGTCGGCGACGGAGAGGGCGTTGAGTTTCTGGAGCTGCTCGCCCTGCAGGGTCTGGGCGGGGATGACCTTGTCGACGGGCCGGTATGCCGTGACGACGGATTCCGTCAGGACTTCCGTGCTGTCCGGCGGGGAGGTGAGGACCAGAAGCGTAACCAGTGCCAGGATCATTTGACGAGATTGAAGTCGATGACGTCAATGACTTCGGTAGAGACCTCTCCGAGCCAGCCGCTCTTGGTGTTGAGGCCGGTCTGGACCTTGATGAAATCGATGTATTGGAGGTTGGCCGGCTTGCCGTCGAAGGTCACGGCGTCGGCAATCTTGAAGTGGTTGCAGTTCTTCGTGATGCCGGTGGCCCGTTCGGGCAGCAGGTCGACGGTGCTGTAGTTGTCGGCATAGCCCCAGCCGTAGTCAGGATTGATCCAGTAGGTGCCGCGGCCGGACTGGTCGTAGTTGCGCGCTTCCAGGCGCGTGCCGCGCAGGGTGTAGCGGTTTTCCGTCACCCAGAGCGGATAGTAGTAATCCTGCTTGTGATACTCAGGCAGGTAGTCGATGGTGCCGCTGCCGCCGTGATTGTCGGTCCAGGAGATCGGCATGGCCGGGGCGGACGGGCGGGTGTAGGTTACGGCATAGTCCTGCACGGTGCAGTCGAGGCCGTATTCGGAACCCTTGAGCTCGTACCAGGTGTCGTTCGGCCGTCCGTCGCCGTTTTCGTCCTGCATCACCCAGACGATGCCCGGTTCCGAGTAATTCGAGTAAATAATGTTCTTGACGGCGAAATTGTAGTCGCCGTCATTGGCAATGCTGTGGTCGAAGCCCACCACGATGGAGCCGCCGAAACCGCCCAGTGAAACGTAGGAGCCGTTTTTCATGCGGTTCATGGCATATTCGCAGGCCTCTTCCATGGTCGTGGCGGAGTAGTTCTCGTTCACATACTGGCCGGGCGCGGGCAGGAAGCTGTAGACTTTCGCCGCGTTGGGCGAACTGGTGGACGTGGCGTTGCGGCGATATGTGCCTTCCGGCGGGCAGACCATCACGGTCAGCGTGGTGTCGGCGGTGCGTTCGCCGTCCGTGGCCTGGAAGTCGACGCGGTAGGTGCCTTGTGCCGCGGCTTCAAAACGGAAAAGGGGCTGTTCGCCTTCCTGGCAGGTGGTACCGTCGATCTGCCAGGTGAAGGTGTAATGCTTCGTGCTGTCGAGATCGAGCGGCAAGAGGCGGATGGTCCGCCCCACTGCCACGTGGTATTCCACCTGTTCGAAAATGAAGAGAGCCGCTTCGGTCGGTGTGGGTTCCGGCGGCGTGGGTCCGGGCGGTTCGGGCTCTTCTTTTTTCCACACGTCTATGCGGACTTCCGCGAATCCTTTGCCGAATTCGTTGACCGCCTCGACGGTAAAATAGAAAACCCCTGTTTTTTCGGGGGTAAAGGTGAATGTTTTCCCGGCTCCTACGGGCTTTCCGTTGCTGAGCCAGGTGATGGTAGTCGTCTCGGTCAACCGGTCGAAGACGGGAGAGAGCGTGATGCTCTCTCCCAGTTCGACCGAATAGATTTTGCCGTCGGGCAGGGTGATGACAGGCGGAAACCCTTCCTCAGGTTCCTGCGGGCATCCCGTGGCACCGAAGAGCGACACGAGAAGGAGTAGGTATAGGGAAAGGCGCCGCATCAAAGATTAATCAGCAAATACGCGGACAGCGATGTCGTCGATGGCGAAATAGGCCGGCGTGTTGAGATATCGTACACCGCCCCATTCGCTGTATAGCTCATCTGAGCCGGAAACTGTGAATTCTACCTTGTCGACAAAGCCGAGTTTGGTGAGATTCCATTTTACCCAGCCAAAATAAAAGATGGCATTTTTAGCCAGGTAAATGTCAGTTTGTCCCGTTTCCACGTCATCCAGATAACCTGTAGCGGTGACTTTGAAGAAGCCGTTGTCAGCCATCGGGGCAGCGTAGTCGTCGCCATTAAGCAGCGAACCGAGCGTCCAGCAAGTCAGGCTGACATAGGCTGACTCGATGATACGGGCATTCCCGTCCGACATGGTAAGGGTCGGTGTTCCGTAGTCACCAGCATCGTAAACAACAGCGAAGTTGTCGGAGCCATTGTTGCCGCAGAGCGAGCGGGCAAAACAATCAAGCCCGGGCATATAGACTTCCAGCTGATGATCGGCGCCCGTTTCATCGATATTATCGCTGGCATAATTGGAGATGGCGAAACCGCCGTTCCAGAAAGGGCCCTTTATTTCACAGGAAAGGAAGGTGTTGTTCGCATCGTCCCATTGGTAGCCGTCACCATACAGCAGCGGGCCACCGTTCTGCGGATCGTCGATCAGGCTGGTCCAGTAATTCAAGATGTCGACAGGCCCCCGGTAGTCGGCGTCCTCGAAGGTCAATAGATGGAGCTCATAGTCGCGGGGCAGGATGATATAACTGCCGTCACCGAAATAGAAGGTGTAGTTGTCTTCACCTTTCATGACGAAGTCGATGGCGCCGTCCTTGCCGTCCTTGCCGTTCTTGATGGTCACGTCGCCGCTCTTCTTGAACTTGATGGTGTAGCTACCGTCGGGATTATGGGTTACGCCGACGACAGTGTCGTCGTTCTGGAGGGTGGTGACCAGGGTCTGCAGCTGCGAAAGCTGGCTCTTGAGGTCATCGATGGAGGCACGAAGATCACTGTCATCATAACAGCTGACAGTCAGGCTGCCGGCCACAAAAAGGGCCAGGGCGACTGTGAAGACGCCTTTGAAGTTCATTTTGAACATGGGTATGAAGTTTTTGGTCATTAAAGTGTCAGTCAGGACCCATTCGCCGCAGGTCATTAACAATCAAGGCAGCAGGCAGGTCTTCTGACTTGTTCCGGCGCGACGCCTTCCCGGGCTGGAGCCCAGTGGCAGAGAGTGCCGCAACCTCACGGAACTTACAGCAGCGGGAACTGTCCGGGAATCTCACCCGGTTCCCTATTAATCCCGGCGGGGAAGAACCTCGACTGGGAACCTGAAGCCGACACAAAGATAGGTCAGTTATCTCTTTTTTGCAAAAGATGTGCATGGAAGTTCAGGAGCTTCTCAGCAAAGACTTCCCAGGTCAAGGTCTTTTTCACTTCGCGGATACAAGCAGCGAAGGAATCAACCCCTTTTTCATAGAAAGCCCGGATGGAAGCGGCGATCGCTTCCGCCGAGATGCCGTCCGTCATCAGGCCGATGCCGGGACGCTCGATACTTTCGGCCAGGCCACCCACCGGCGTGGCTACCAGCGGGGTCTCGAAATGCATGGCGATGGCGGTGATGCCGCTCTGCGTCGCGCTCTTGTAGGGCAGTACGCAGATGTCGGCGGCCGAGAAGAAGCGGGGCACTTCGTCATCTTCGATATAGCGGTTGAATACCTGGATACGGTCGGCGCAGCCGGAAGCGGCGATCTGAGCGTCGTACTTCTCAAAGCTGCCGTAACTTTCCCCGGCGATGACCAACTGGTATTCCGGACCGAGCAGCGGCATGGCATCGATCAGCAGGTCGAGGCCCTTGTAGTCGCGGATGAGGCCGAAAAAGAGCAGGGTGCGGCGAGCCGGATCAAGACCCAGCTGTTCCCGTGCCTGCGCCTGCGGGATACGGGCGCCGAAGTGGTCGTATAGCGGATGGGGCAGCAGGATGCAGGGTTTGTCGGGCGTAAGCGACCGCATGTCGCCGGCGACCGCCTCGCTCATCGCGACGCAGCCGGTACACTGCCGGAGGAACCAGCGCGAAAACGGCTTGTCGAAAAACTTGGTCTCGTGGGGGATCACATTGTCGAGTACCACGATGGTGGGAATGCCTTTCTTCCGAAGGTGGCGGGCCACCGTGCCGAGCGACGGCGCCAGGTAGCTCATCCAGTATTTCATGATCACCAGGTCGGGCTTCCAGGCCGCGATCTTTCGGGCAGCGGAGCACCAGGAGAACGGATTGACCGTGTCGAGGACAGCCTGGCTGTCAACGGGTTTAGCATTGTCTTCCGAGGTGACGTACTGGGTCTTTCCGGGGAACAGGAAAGAGGGATACTGCCGGGTGAAGGTGAAAGCCTTCACTTCGTGGTGCTGTCCCAGCGCTTCAAGCAGGTTGGCATTGAATTGGGCGATGCCGCCCCGGAACGGATAGAAAGTGGATAGATAGGCGATTCTCATCGTTGATCAAGATGCAAGGACAGGATGAAAGAGAGCAGAGAGTCTGTAATGGAGACGCGGAAGGCAGGGATGCCGGCCCGCTGGGCGAACAGCATGTCGCCGTCGCTGTCTCCCAGGAACCAGCTCCGGGCGAAATCGATGTCCGGATAGTCGGCCAGCACCTCGTCGGCCATGCCGGTGTTGGGTTTTCGGCGCGGGCTTTCCGGTTCGGTATCGGTACAATAGTAAATGTGGTCGATCCGGCCGCCGGCCTGGCGGATGCGTTCCAGCATCCATTCGTGCACGGATGCCAGGTCTGCTTCGGTCATCAGGCCTCGGCCCACGCCCCGCTGGTTGGTGACGATGATGATGCGACGGAAGAGCGAACTGGCCAGTTGCAGAGCCTCCAGGGCCCCGGGGCAGAAGGTGAATTCCCCGATGCGCTTGACATAATCCCCAGGCAGGAGCACGTTGATCACACCGTCCCGGTCGAGCAGGAGGGCGTCGTAAGGGAAGGGACGCCACGCCCCCGAGGCGAAGTCGCGCTGTGCGCGCTCGTAGTCGGCGGGGATGCCGATATCGATGAAATAACCCTCTGAACGGAATCCCGCTAGCGCGCGTTGCTGTGCAAGCGGTTCGAAAAAATCCTTTTCCAGGGAAAACTTCTCGGGCATTGCCGCCAGGGCGTTGCATTGCAGGAGATAGACCCCGCCGTTGATGAGACCTTCCGCACAAGGCTGTTTCTCCCGGAACGCGTCGATGAGGCCGTCTGCTCCACAGCACACTTCCCCGTAGCGGTCGAAATGGCGCATGGGCTTGAGTGCCAGCGTGGCCCGTTGTCCCATCTTTCGATGGAACGACAGCATGGCCGCATAGTCGACACTGAAATACGTATCTCCGTTCAGGATGAAGACGTCGGGTTCCTGTGCCTGCTGCAGGGCCAGCCGCACGCCGCCCCCCGTGCCCAGCGGTTCTTTCTCCACCACGCAATCGATGCGGGCGCGGTTGTTTCGTGCCGCCACCCAGTCTTCAACGGCTTCGTGCCGGAAGCCCAGGGAAAGGATGATGTGGTTGATGCCGGCTTCTTCCAGATCGTCGAGGAGCCAGGACAGGAAGGGCTGTCCCGCTACCGGAGCCATGCACTTGGGCAGGTCGGGGACTGCGCTGCGCAGCCGCGTACCCATTCCTCCGGCCAGCACGATGCACTCCATCAGCGTTTCTCCCCGAAGATAGCCTGTTCCACCAGCTCGCAGATGATGTGTCCCACCGTGATGTGCGCCTCCTGGATGCGGGGCGTATCGGAAGAAGGTACATTGATGAGCAGGTCGGAAAGATCCTTCATCTTGCCGCCGGATGCGCCGGTCATGGCAATGGTGCGGACCCCTTTTTCCCGGCACACCTCAAAGGCGCGCAGGATATTTTTTGAGTTGCCCGAAGTGGATATGCCTACCAGAATGTCGCCAGGGGCACCGATGCCCGAAATGAGACGGGCGAATACCTGTTCGTAGCCGTAGTCATTGGCGACAGCGGTCAGGTAGGAGCTATTGCAGTGCAGGGCTTCGGAAGGAAGCACGGGCCGGTCGAAATAGAAGCGGCCGGAAAACTCCGCCGCCAGGTGCTGGGCGTCGGCCGCACTGCCGCCATTGCCGCAGAACCAGACCTTGCCTCCTTTCTGGAAGCAGTCCGTAATCCAATCCACCGCCGTGGCGACGGCGGCTTTCAGGTTCTGGTCGTCTTTCAGGCGCTGCAGGGTGTCGATATGCTCACCCAGACGGCGGTCGATGGTCATTGGACAGTCCATGTGGTCAAACCTCCCTTGCTGAATTCAAAATCATAGATTTCTCCGATCTGAAGCGCGGAGAGCGCCTCTTCCACGGCATACCGGGTATTGCCGGGGCAGTAGAAGAACATGAAGCCGCCGCCGCCCGCACCGGAGATCTTGCCCCCCGTGGCGCCTGCTTGCATGGCGGTTTCATAGAGTTGGTCGATGAAGGCGTTGGAGATGCCGCCGGCCATTTTCTTCTTGTTGACCCAACTGGTGTTGAGCGCGGGTCCCAATTCCTGCAGGTTGTTCTGCAGGAGGCATTTCTTGATGCGGAACGCTTCGGCCTTCACCTTGTGCATGGCCTCCACCGAAGAGTCGTTCTTCTTCTTGACGTTGGCCATCTGTTCCTCGATGATCCGGGCCGATTCGCGCCGTTTGTTGGTATAGAGCAGCACGGTGTTCATGGCCCATTCGTTGAGCGTGCTGTCGGGGATGCTCAGCGGATTGACGATGACGCGGTCATTGTCGAGGAATTCCATGAAGTTCACCCCGCCGAAGGTGGCGGCATACTGGTCCTGCTTGCCGCCGGCCATGCCCAGGTCGATCCGCTCGATCCGGTAGGCCAGCTGGGCGATGTCGTAACGGCCGAGCGGCAGGTTGAGCCATTCCACATAGGCGCCGAGGATGGCCACCACGAGGGTGGAAGAGGTGCCCAGGCCGGAACCGGACGGCACATCCATCTGGGTGGTGAGCTCGAACGAGAGCGGCTTTCCGTCGTTGAACTGGCGGACAATGGCGTTGTAGATGCCGCACTGGAGCGCCAGCGGACCGTCCGTAGGGATGCTCGGAGCGGCCTCGAAGGTCTGGACGATGTGGTCGTTGATGTGGATGAAGCGGACCTGGCCGTCATCGGTCGGCCGGATGGTGGCATAGGCGAATCGGTCGATGGTCACATTGAGGATGGCGCCGCCGTAGAGGTCGGAATAAGGCGATACATCCGTGCCGCCGCCGGCGATTCCCAGTCGGAAAGGTGCTTTGCTTCTATATAACATATGACAAAGATACGAAAATTGCAGGAATTCTCAAGGAATGCGTACGGCTTGCGTCGCGGGCTTTTTTACTACTTTGACGAATTGTCGGGGAGTCTGCTGCACAGGCTCCACGGTGAATTCCGGGATGTTGTACGACTTGAACAGGCGGTCGTACAGGTCCGGGTCGCGCTGAGGGATGACAAAAGGCTTATGGGCACGGCCTTCCGCGTCGAACCACGACAGGTACAGGCGCGTGTAGGTGCCGTCGTGCCGGCGGGAGGAGAAGACGATCCACCGCCCGTTGGATGACCAGGAATGGTAGCTTTCTGTCCCGCCGCTGTTGACTTCGGCCAGAGGCGCCCAGGAACCGTCGGCGAGGTCCATCAGGTACAGGTCGGCATCGCGGTGCCAGATGTGGAACTGTCCGAAGCTGGCCATCGTGAAAAGCAGGCGCTTTCCGTCGGGCGAAACGCTCGGGAAGGTGGCGCTGCGGTCGAGGGCGGCTGCGTTGAAGACGGTTTCGGCCGGGCCGAACGTCCGCGTGGCCGGATCGAAGGGCATCCGCATGAGGTTGTATTTCAAGTCGTCGTAGTGGACGCCGAACCGGATGTTCTCTCGGTTGGGAAGCCGGCTGATGTCGGCGGAAGCATAGTAGAGCCATCGTCCATCGGGCGACCAGTACGGAAATGTCTCGAACTTCGATTCGTCTGACGCGATGAGCCGTGCCTCGTTGGAGACGGGGTCATAGAGCATGAGGTCGCTGGCGTCGTCGATGACTTCCGTCTTGTCGACGCCCTTGGCGTAGAAATACTGCTTGGTGTGGTTAAGCGAATAGGCGACTAGGGCTTCAGTCGGATGCCACGACGGATAGACGCCGGCGGAGAGAAAACCGTCGGCCTTGAGGCTGACCTTGCGGATGTCTCCGTCCCGGACGATGATGGTGCCGCCGTCATTCTGGCGGACATGGAACTGCATGTTCGCGGTGTGATAGTCCTGGAAGGAATGGCAGTTGATGCACTGGCCGGCCGTGCGGTTGTAATCGAGCTGGTTGTTGAAGATTTCCTTCTCGGTGAAGCCGGTGAGGTCGCGCTGGGCGATGCACATGTTGCCGGCCATGCCGTAGGTAGGCTCGATAAGCCGGTAGGCGAGATAGCGGTCCACCGGATCGGGGGCCACGAAGAGAACCACGGGCGGACAGGCTGTCCAGGCACCGTCCCGTTTCTCAAAAATCTCGAAGCGGATCTCCTGGCCGAGGTTGGCCTGAAGCAGCTGCCGCCATTTCCGCTCGGGGAATTGGACGGTCCGACCCTTGACACGGATGACAGGCCCGTTTTCCCCGCGGGCGGTGCAACGGTAGGCGGTGGCCGTGTCTTCGATCCGGAAATTCAGCGGCGCTATGTTGCAGGGGATGGCTGCGCCGGCGTAGTCCGGGAAGAGGACGGGCGCACGGTCTCCAGGCTGGGCGTCGTGCGGTGACCGGGCACAGGCGCCGCTCAGGAGGAGGGTCAGGCAAAAGAGGAGAAAGCGATGCTTCATAGGCGGATCAATAGGTAACCATTCGACGGGCAGCCCGGTTCCACTCCTGCATCTCGGGGCTCCGCCCCGGCACGTAATAGTAGAACATCAGCACGTTGGTGGCGGCATTGTCGCTCGGCCTCCACGAGGGTTCGTCATAGTCCTGCAAGGGGTGGATCAGCTTGTATTCGGGATCCTGTTCCAACAGATCAGGATGGTCGAGATACGTGCGGTAGCGCCGTGCCCAGCCTTTGTGAAAGGTCGTGTGTTCCAACGTCCCGAGATACTTCTCCGCCAGTTCCCGTTCTCCGTTGAACACAGCCGCTTTGGCCAGGAACTTCCAGCGTTCTACGGCGTAATTGGTATAGAGGCTGATCTCGGAAGAGATACGGGCCGCGTAGTTGATCAGGCCCGAGTAAAAGAAGATAGTCGGTCCGGCAATGATGGAAGAGGTGTATTCCCGGCCGCCGAGGACGATGGGAACCGTCTGGAAAGAGTAGTTCATGCAACGGCTGGACAGGCTTCCCAGGGCATACAGGGCACAGTTGCGGTACGCGATGAGCACATCGTTGGTCACGGCGGGACTCAGCGTTCGCTGGGCCACTTCGCTCCAGTCTCCGTGCTCGATGGCGCGTTCGGCGTCCATCTGCCGGTGAAACAGGCTGTCGCGATACGGCAGCAGATAGATGCTGGTGACGACACCGCCGCAGAGGACGACCGTAGCGATGCTGTGCCAAAGGAGGGACGGCCGTTTCCCGGGCCGGTACAGGGCGAATGCCAGCAGACATGCGCCGGAAAGGACCAGCGGGGTCCATTCCCACGGCGAACCCACGTAATCCAGGAAAGGAGCGCCCTGGAACCACATGTAGCGCAGCACGCTGTGCTGATAGAGGGTGCGGTATTCGATCCACGGCACGAGGACGATGCTCAGCACGCATGCCAGGGGAAGCGACCAGCGCATCTGGCCGCGGGCGTGTGCAAGCAGGCTGACCGCATAGAGCAGCAGCCCCAGCAGCGCATAACATCCCAGCAACGGATAGCCCAGAAGGGCTGCGAGCGGTATGGCGGCGTAGGGCCAACGGCTCTTCATGGGAAGGGCCATGAGCAACCGCCAGACCAGCAGGGCGCCCAGGATGCCGAGGGGCTCGGTGAACACCAGCGCATCGGCGCGGAAAGCGACGACGCCATAACCGATGCGCATCAGCGAAATGAAGAGCGCCAGGGCCGGCAGGACCGCCAGGAAGGGTATGCGGGTGTCGCGCAGGAGCCAGCGGTACGTCAGCCACGTGATGAGGGCATAGAGAGCGAGCAGCAGGATGACAGCCAAGACCGGGTAGTAGCAGAACTGCGTCAGGAACCGGCCGGCATAGAGCAACAATGCCGCCGGTTTCTCAAAGAGTTCCACGAACCACACCCAGGTGTTCTGGAAAAGCGAGGTTGCGTGGAACTTGTAGATATAGCTGGAGAAATGCAACAGCAGGTGGGCCATCGCCAGTCCTGTGACCGTGAGGCCCAGGGCCGTGGCCCACCGCTGCAGTCTTTCTGACTGGAGAAGGACTTTCATGGCCGGCTCAATCTGTTCGGTATTCCAACAGGTCGCCGGGCTGGCAGTCGAGTGCCTTGCAGGCAGCTTCGAGGGTGGTAAAACGGATGGCCTTCGCCTTTCCCGTCTTCAGGATGGAGAGGTTGGCCGCGGAGATGCCTATCTTTTGAGCAAGTTCTCCCGAAGACATCTTTCTTCGAGCCAACATGACATCAATGTTGATCACGATAGGCATGACTACGCTTCCTCTTCTTTAATCTCTTGTGCTTCGACAGAATCCGTTTTCTTGCCTTTCAGGTAGGACGGCAGTTCCATGCCGGCCATCTTGAAGAGGTCTTCGAGCGGCGGAACCGACTTCATCAGTCCGGAGATGAAGTTGGACGTAGCGGTCTTGCCGCCGTTGCCGTTGCCCGTGTCCCACACGGTGACCTTGTCGATATTGATGCCCTTGACGGCTTCTACCTGCGTGGCAACCAGTTCAGGCAGCTTGTCGGTGATCAGCATGGTGATGGCCTGCTGGGCGTCGCCGCCGGCAGCGGCTACGAGCTGGCCGAAACCGGCAGCCTGCTTGGAGAGGATCTCCAGGGTACCGCGGGCCTGTGCGTCCATCTTGGCAAAGATGGCATCGGCTTCACCCTTGGCCATGCGGCGGATCTTTTCAGCTTCTGCCTCGGCGTCGATGATGGCTTTTTCCTTTTCGATCTGGGCGGCTACCACGACGTTGGCCTGCTGCGTGGCTTTCTCACGCTCGGCACGGGCGAGTTCAGCGTCACGCTCGCTCTTGTAGGCCTCTTCAAGGGCCTTGGCAGCTTGCACTTTCTCGGCGGCCACGGCGACGCGGGCAGCCTCTGCCTCTTTCTCGCGACGGGCAGCGTCAGACTGGGCGATGGCGATCTTGGAGTTGTTTTCACCTTCGACGGCCTTGGCGTTGGCATCGGCCGTACGGATACGGGTGTCCCGGGTGGTCTCGGCGATCCGGATGTCCTTGTCCCGGTCGGCCTCGGCCTTACCGATTTCACCGAAACGGTTCTGCTCGGCCACGCTCTTCTTCGCGTCGTTGATAGCCTTGGCGGCGGCTTCCTTACCGAGAGCCTCGATATAGCCCGATTCGTCGCGGATATCGGTCACGTTCACGTTGATGAGCTTCAAGCCGATCTTGCGGAGCTCTGCCTCCACGTTGGTGGAGACGTTGGCCAGGAACTTGTCGCGGTCGGCGTTGATCTCCTCGATGTCCATCGTCGCGATGACCAGACGCAGCTGGCCGAAGAGGATATCGGTCGCAATGTTCTGGATCTGCTCGGTGGTCAGGCCCAGGAGGCGTTCCGCAGCGTTGGTCATGTTGTCGGGCTCGGTGGAGATACCCACGGTGAACCGGCACGGCACGTCGACGCGGATGTTCTGCTTGGACAGGGCGTTGGTCAGGTTGCACTCGATGCTGATGGGGGTCAGGTCGAGGAACGCGTAGCTCTGGAACACAGGCCAGATGAAGGACGCGCCGCCGTGGATGCAGCGGGCTGACGAGATGCCGCCTTCCTTGTTCTTGCCGGTCTTACCATAGATGACCAGGATCTTGTCGGAAGGGCAGCGTTTGTAGCGCCGGAGGATGGCGGTGAAGGTGACAAACACGACCGCCACGATAATCAGGATCAGATAGAGTTCCATAATATTCTCAGAGTATTAGATAATTAACGATTCAAGAGGCTCGACAAGCACCGTGTCGGGACTGAGCACCTCGACCACGCGGATCTGGGTACCGGTCGGGAGCGAGTCGCTGTCGGTGACGGCATTGTATTCGCGCACCGAGTTGTTGATGGATATCTGCACCTTGCCTTTTCCCTGGCGTTCGCCCGGGATGGTGAGGTAGGTGGTGCCGTTGCAGCCGACAGCCAGCTTGTACAGATTGATGTTGCCCGACTGCTGCATGCCGCTGAGCCATTTGAAGAGGTACATCACCAGGGCGACCAGCGCCACGCCGATGATGGCGGAAATGACCAGCAACAGGGGAATGGAAGTGATTTTTTCCTGCAGCAGGATGGCGGACCAGCCGAAGCCGAGGAAGAAGTTCACAAAGTTGCGGAAGGTGTAGAGATTGGTCCCGCCTTCCACCGCCGCGTCGGCGGCTTCTGAATCGAAGCCCGTATCGACATCCGTCTCGATGCCGCCGTCTCCGCCGTCGGCGCCGATGAATGTCAGGATGCTCTGGATGATGAAGATCAGCGAGGCCGCCAGGGTGACGCCCCACAGGAGCTTCATCGCAACAGAAAGAGATGACCACCAGGTTGTAATCATAGTATTGGTTGTTTGTTTTTGCAAAGATAGAAAATAATTATTGAAAAACAATAAATAATTAAAAAAATTTTAAAAAATTTATCGAAAAGAAAGCCGGCCCCGAAAAAGGACCGGCTTGCGTTATGAACTTCGACGTTAGAGTTCCACCACCTCGGCGACGGGAGCGTTCTTCATCACGGAAGCGATGCCATTGTCGCGATTGCGCTCCGAGGCATACATCTGGCTCTGGCCGATGATCTGGCCGTTGGTAGCCTTCAGGTTGAAGTACGGTTTGCCGTTCTTGGCCACCATCTTCTCGAAACGCTTGTCGTCGACAGCATTCTTCTTGACGGATTCCACACCGTTGAGGCAAGCAGCCTTCGTGGTGTACCCTTCGCTGGTGAGGATCACCTCGCCGTTCGAAGCTTTGAGATTGAACTGGAATTCACCGTTCTTTCTCACACTGATTTCAAATTTTGCCATAGCGTATTGGTTTGAAAGATTTGTATATACTCTACAAATATACAAAAAAACACACAAAAAGGTCCCTTTTTACAAAAAGTCAAGCATCAACAAGCAGTATTCTATGCAGTTTATTTCACTCGTGAGCCAGAAGGCAGGGACTCGCAAATCAGATAGTCAGTGGGGCACATTTACATCGATGCCTCCCTTCCGGACTGGGAAATCGCCAAGGGAATAGCCTGTAAGCCGCGTTAGAGCTTTACCTCATAGGTAAAATCGCTATCCTCGGAGCCGTCGAGATTATTCCAGCGGATGGTGTAGCCGTTGGTAAGGCCTCCGACCGTGGCGGCTTGCTTCATAATGTCAGGGTTTTGAGTAGAGTTTACATTTTCATGGGTTTATTCGTGAATCTGGAAAACGGCGATGGCAATAAGGGCTGCGGGCGCTACAAACCGGATAAGGAAGAGGATGGTCTTGAGCAGCCAGGCGGGAATGGGATGAGTTCCGCCGTTGGTGAGCTCGTCAAACACGGTTGCCTTACCCAGCTTCCACCCGGCAAAGATAACAATCAGCAGTCCGCCAATGAGCATTAGGAAGTCGGCCGAAATGAAGTCGAACAAGTCGAAGATGGTTTTGCCCAGAATCTTCCAGTTGCTAAGCGGTCCCATAGACAGGGAGCAGAGGCAGCCCAGGATCCAGATAAAGACAAAGACCACAATCACGGCCGCCTTGCGCTTCATCTTGAACTCTTCAATGCAGAAGGCCACAATCACTTCCAGCATGGAAATGGACGACGTGAGGGCGGCCAGCAGCAGCGCTACAAAGAAGAAGATGGCAATCACGCCACCGAACGGCATCTGGCCGAAGATATGCGGCAGCGTTACAAACACCAG
>Ga0265298_10000066_pt1 | contig 151194 bp, 139 predicted proteins | sample AusTroGonzalo_MG_3_FD_193486 | JGI IMG/M metagenome (GOLD analysis project Ga0265298, IMG submission 193486) | Bovine rumen microbial communities from tropical cattle in Woodstock, Queensland, Australia - Gonzalo_01 | ecosystem: Host-associated > Mammals > Digestive system > Stomach > Rumen ...
TATCGACAGCTATGATACAATATTCCTCGGTTATCCTATATGGTGGGGACAGGAGCCTCGCATAATTGACACTTTCCTTGAAAGCTATGACTTCTCGGAGAAAACAGTTGTCCCTTTCTGCACATCAGGCAGCAGTGGTATCGAAACAAGCGAGAAGAATATTGGCGAGCTTATAAATATTGGCAATCAGCTTGAAGGCAGACGTTTTCCCGCAGGAGCGTCAAAAGACGAAGTAAAAGAGTGGTATGACACACTCAACTTGAATAAATAAATCAAAAAACGGAGGTAATCATCATGTTAGGAAATTTCAGTTATCACAATCCCACAAAGCTTTATTTCGGAGAGGATTCACTCAGCTATCTCAAGGACGAGCTGAAAAACTACGGACAGAACGTGCTGCTTGTTTACGGCGGAGGTTCTATCAAGAAGAACGGTCTGTATGCCGAGATAATCGCTATCCTGAATGAGTGCGGAAAGAATGTCGCAGAGGTATCGGGCGTTATGCCGAACCCGACAAGCGATAAGCTGAACGAAGGCGTAGCTATCGCCCGTGAGAACAAGGCGGACTTTATTCTCGCTGTCGGTGGAGGCTCGGTATGCGACTATTCAAAGGCAGTTTCAGTTTCCGTTAACTGCAATGACGATCCTTGGGAGAAATTCTTTATCCGTTTTGAAGAACCTGACTGCGACATTATTCCAGTGGGCTGTGTGCTGACCATGACAGGCACAGGCTCGGAAATGAACGGCGGTTCTGTAATCACAAACCACCACACCAAGCAGAAGATTGGTCATGTGTTCGGTGACGATGTAATGCCGAAGTTCTCTATCCTCAATCCGAAATATACCATGACACTGCCGAAATATCAAATGGTTGCAGGCATTTATGATATTTTCAATCACATCTGCGAGCAGTATTTCTCCGGTGAGGATGATAATACTTCCGACTATATCAGCGAAGGACTAATGAAAGGTCTTATCCACGCAAGCCGTATCGCTGTGGAGAATCCACAGGACTACGAAGCACGTTCCAACATTATGTGGACTGCAACATGGGCGCTGAATACGCTTGTCGGTAAGGGCAAGTCTGAAGACTGGATGGTGCATATGCTCGGTCAGGCTGTTGGAGCATATACGGACGCTACTCACGGTATGACTTTGGCAGCGGTATCTCTGCCGTATTACAGATATATTATGCCCTACGGTTTGAAGAAGTTCGCACGTTTTGCGACTGAGGTATGGGGCATCTCTCGTGACGGCAAGACCGATGAACAGCTTGCAAACGAAGGACTTTCCACAATGGAAAATTGGATGAAGGAGATCGGACTTGTTATGAACCTGAAAGACCTCGGTGCAACTGAGGATATGATCGAGGGCATCGCAGATGCAACATTCATTCTCAACGGAGGCTACAAGTTGCTTGACCATGATGAAGTAGTAAATGTACTGAAAGCAAGTATGGGTTAATAGAATATAATTTCATAAAACGGAGGTAATCACTATGAGCAAAACATTAGTAGCATATTTCTCAGCAAGCGGCGTGACTGCTAAACTCGCACAAAATCTTGCAGAAGCAGCGATAGCAGATCTTTATGAGATTAAGCCTGTCGTACCATATACAAATGCAGATCTCAACTGGCAGAACAAGAACAGCAGAAGCTCTGTCGAGATGAATGATAAGTCCTTGCGTCCTGCTATTGCAGATACAGATGCAAATATCGCGGAATATGATACGATATTCGTTGGTTTCCCAATATGGTGGTATGTAGCACCTACTATCATCAATACATTCCTTGAAGCCTATGATTTTTCGGAAAAGACGATCATTCTCTTTGCAACATCGGGAGGAAGCGGAATGGGCAATTCTGCTAAGGAGCTTCGTCCCAGTGTGTCCGACAGTGCAGTCATCAAGGACGGCAAGCGTTTCAGCGCAAATACGTCTGTGAGTGAGCTGAAAGAATGGGTTAAGTCTCTCGGTGTATAACAACCAGGAAATATATTGACGGAAGTCAGCTGCATAGATATAGAGTCTGTATAAGCTATATGAGAGTTTGTTTTCTCTCTGTCATGCTAATACAGGCTTATAATAAAGAATAATGTACAGCTTGCCCCTTCATGGGGCGAGTTTTTTGTATCGTAATACTGCTTTTTATCGCGTGCATATTAAAAGCTCGTCATAGATAGACGAGCTTTTACATAGAATTAGAACAGCCTTTGAGTGTGCTTCGTGTGATTCTTCGTGTGACTGACCCTGCATTTTCGTGTGATTTCGTGCAGTTTCAATGTCACACGCGCAGTTTTAACTGCATTTGCATAGACAGCAGAAAAGCCTGTATTTAGCGCTTTCTGCTAAATACAGGCTTTTAATTCTGGCGGACAGAGAGGGATTCGAACCCTCGATACGCTATTAACGTATACACGAGTTCCAGTCGTGCGCCTTAGACCAGCTCAGCCATCTGTCCACATGGTGCGAGTAATGGGACTTGAACCCATACGTCTGTCGACACACGCCCCTCAAACGTGCCTGTCTGCCTATTCCAGCACACTCGCAAAGTACCTTATTATTATACAGCAAAAAAAAAGAAAAGTCAATAGGCAAACAAAAATAATTTTTATATAACTAAATCAATAATAATAATTGACTTGGTTTTGGAGCGTGTGTAGATTCAAAACGTGACAGAATTGTGATTTCGGTGTTTATATATAAGGGTGGATAAACGCTATTCTGTGGTAGCGTAAAAAGGTAGAATACGACCTCATCAAGAGTGTAGCGAGCTATCAGGCACGCCATAGAGATAGCATGGGAGCGCATCACAGCCGCTCTACAAATTATGAGTTTATAGCACTTATCACGGATAAGCTCAGATTACAGCTCAAAAGTAAGTAATAAGAAGATGCGGCTTCCTGCAGGTACGGGGGGCCTTTTGTATTTCAGTTTCTTATGATGTTTATGAAAAAAACATAACTTTCTTAACAAGTAAAAACTGCTGCTTGGCAAACCCTGTGCTTGATTTTTACGGTGGCATATTATATAATAAACTATATTATTCTGACATCCGGAGGTACTGATATGGGAAGTCTTAAAAAGGTGATAGCCGGAGCAGCTGCTGCGGCGATCTGCGCATTTAACAGCATTATACCGGCAGCTGCGGCGTTCAGGGGCGACCTCAACGGCGACGGCAGGGTGGATGCCTTTGACGTTGCGCTGTGCCGCAAAAATCTGATAAGTATGTTTTCCGGCGGACAGGTGGATCCTGCCAGTGATATAGACGGCGACGGTGCTACCGGAGTAAATGACCTTGTGCTGATAGCGAAGTACGTACTAGGAGAGGCAAAGGAATTCCCGCAGACTACCGTTACCGAGACCACTACGACTATGGAAACGACAACAGCCGTTCAGACGACAACTGCGGCGGTGACTACCGTCCAGAACGGCGACAGCTACATGAAGAAAATGGCTGCCGATATACATATGCACGAGGAAGCCTCCGTGACCGAGAGAAATGGCGGCGTGGACTACGGTACAATGGAGAAAAAGACCTATTTCTCCAAGGATGCACAGCGGGAAAAGAGCATGAACGTACTGCTTCCTCCGGGCTACGATCCCAGCCAGTCCTATCCGGTGCTGTATGTTTTCCACGGAATTTTCGGCACTGAGGATTCAATGACCGACGAGAGCATGAAGATACAGACTATGCTTGGAAACTTCGTAGCTTCCGGCGAGGCTGAAAAGATGATAGTGGTATTCCCGCAGATGTTCACCACCAAGGACGACCTCTTTCCGGGCTTCACCAACGAGTCGTCGCGTGCTTACGATGCTATACGTGAGGATCTGGAAAACAGCATAATGCCGTATATGGAGGAGAATTATTCCATAAAGAAGGGCAGGGACAATACCGCTATCACCGGTTTCTCCATGGGAGGCAGAGAGGCTCTTTATGTGGGAGTTACCAGACCTCAGCTTTACGGTTATGTGGGCGGAGTCTGCCCCGCACCGGGAATATTCCCCACGGTTGACGGCAATATGACTCACGAGGGCTGTATGTCGCCAAGTGTATTCTGCTTCGGCTCAGAGCCCACTCCCTATGTGCTGATGATAACCTGCACGCGCTTTGACGGCACGGTAGGCGATGCTCCTGACAGCTACCACAACGCCCTCACAGATAACGGCGTAGAGCACATCTGGCACCAGCTCACCGACGGCGACCACGGCGCTATTTCGGTAAGAGCGCATATGTACAATTTCCTGAGATACATATTCAAAGCAGCATGACAGCAGCTCAGTCCGGAGCGATACCGGGCTGAGCTTTTTGCTGCCCGCGGACAGGAAATTTTCGCGGCTTGCTCTTGACAATCCCGTTTTATTGGGTTATAATAGCGAAGTAAGGAGCTGATATTAATGCAGAATGTCACAACAGAAAAGGCGCTGAGAAATCAGCTTGCATCTGTTCGCATGGAGGGCTTCCGCTTTTCGGACAACGAGATAGACAATGTACGGAAATGCCTCAGCGGAGAGCTTACCTTCAAGCAGTTCACCGACAAGATAGTCAAGGACGTCCGTAGCAAATAATGGCGGTCTACAAGATTGAGGGCTGCCAGTGGAACTGCTATCCTGATACCACCGTCCTGATAAACAAAATGGACATAAGAGATCAGGCTGAGCTTGACTCGGTGGAGAAGCAGATAACGCTCCTGCGAGGCGCTCAGGCTGAGCAGGAAACAGAGTTCAGGGACGTTGACTTTGAGTTTTATAAATCGCTGCACAGGACGCTCTTCGGCGACCTCTACGACTGGGCAGGGGAGCTCCGCAGCATAAATATATCCAAAAAAGGTACGGTCTTTTGCCGCTGCACCGAGCTTGAACAGCTCGGCAGGCTCAAATTTGAGCGACTGAGGTCGCAGGACTATCTCCGCGGGGAGGACGATGAAAGCTTTATCAGCGAGCTTGCGGACCTTTACCATGAGCTGAATATGCTCCACCCGTTCCGTGAGGGCAACGGCAGAACGCTGAGACTGTTCATCACGTTGCTGGTACGGAATACCGGCAGGGACATAGATTTTACAAGGTGCGATAACGATATTCTTATCATTGCCGCCATAAGAGCCGCGCAGGGGGATATATCAATGCTCCGTGAGGCTCTGAGAGGGATAGTGCTTGACGTTCCCGGGAGATAATTGAATAAAATACAGCAGCCGCAGAGTTTTTCTCTGCGGCGTTTTTATGTGCTGAAAACGAGGCTTTCGACATACACTAATTTGAGTCACTGATGCTATGGATACAAATATGTAGAAAACGGCATTCAAGCAGGATTTGTAGCGGTGACCGAGTTAAGCTTTGAAAATTGTTCAAATAATGCGCCGGTGGAGTGCATCTACAAACCGGTACGGGACAATAGCATTGCCGCAGCGAGTAATGTGAATTAGTTACATTGCACGGAATATATGGAAAAAGCATTTGATTATAAGAATCTGACTATCATCGAAGGATTATACTATTTGTTGTATTATTGCATAAATTAAATGATGATAGCAATAAATGGTCGGCCAAAGACAAAAAATGATTAGACATTGCCAGTTTTATAATGATAAAATTTAATTGCGTACAAATTTAGTTCATATTAAAAAGATGTACTGACTAAATTTGTCGCAATGCCGTCTCCGGACGGAAGTAAAAAAATAAATATAAAAGAGGGTATCATTATGAAGAAAATCATCTCATTTGCGATGGCTGCGGCAATGTCTTTTTCAGCTGCGGTAATTCCGGCTTCAGCGGCGGATGACGCTCCGGATTATCTTTTCAGCAGCTCCTTCGAGGAAGGCGACGGCGGCTGGACCGGCAGAGGCGGAGCTGAAGTTGCAGTCTCCTCCAATAACGCCTTCGACGGCAGCGGAGCTCTTTACTGCTCCGGCAGAAGCGAATCATGGAACGGCGCTGCTTACAAGCTGGGAGGCAGCTTTACTCCCGGCGAGTCTTACAGCTTCAGCGCCAACGTTATGTACGATAAAGGAAAAGATACCGATCTTTTCCACCTCACTCTCCAGTATAATTCCGGCGACGAAGCTCATTACGACAAGATCTCCAGCGCTACTATCATAAAGGGCAAGTGGGCTCAGCTGGCAAATATGAGCTTTACGATACCCGCCGGCGCCGAAGATGCTACTATTTATATCGAGACTGAAAAGAGCAAGTCAGATTTCTACCTTGACGATGTGAGAATAGCTCCCTCCGATACAAGAATCAAGGGCGCAAAGGGCGGTAAATACATTCCCGGCGACCTTACCGGCGACGGCTATGTTGACGGCTTCGATCTTTGCTTTGCAAGAAAGCTCCTCTTCATGGAAAAGAAAGAGGATAGCGGAAACATCCTCGCAGATGTTGACAAGAGCACTGAATTTGAGGTGAACGACCTCGTCCTCATTACCAAGTTCATAAAGGGCGATATTGAAGAATTCCCGGACAATACTCCCGAGCCGCAGGTGGATCCCAACGAGTTCACTTCCTTTGAATACGAGGCAAACAAGCAGTTCAAGGAGGCTCCCGGCGACTACTTCAACAGCTGTCAGCAGCAGGGAAAGGTAACAAAGGAGACCTACAACGGCATACGAGGCACCAAGTCCCTTTACGTTTACACTCCCTACAACTATGATCCCGAAAAGAAATACAATATATTCTATCTCATGCACGGCGGCGGTGAGAACGAGAATACTCTCTTCTTCCAGGATGATACAATGATACAGAATATGCTCGACCACATGATAATGAACGGCGAGCTTGATCCCCTTATCGTGGTAACTCCCACCTTCAACGGCGCCGGCAGTGAGGCTGCTAACTTCTATCAGGAGCTCAGAGCAAGCGTTATTCCCTTCGTTGAGGGCAAGTATTCCACATATGCCGAGTCCACATCTGAGGAGGACATTCAGGCTTCAAGAATGCACCGTGCTTACGGCGGTTTCTCAATGGGTTCAGTTTCCACATGGGCTGTACTTCAGAACGATCTCGACCTCGTTGGCTACTTCATGCCTCTCAGCGGCGACCACTGGCAGGGACAGGGCGCTTACGGCAAGGCTAAGTCCATTGCAGATGCCATTGACAAGTCCGGACTGAAGGATAATCAGTATTATATATTTGCGGCTACCGGCTCGGAGGATATAGCATATCCCAACGTAAATCCGCAGGTAGACGAAATGAAGAAGATGCCTCAGTTCAAATTCACCTCTGATTTCTCACAGGGCAACTTCTACTTCATGGTGGCACCCGGTAAGACTCACTGGTGGGGCTACGTAAGACACTACGTTTATGACGCGCTTCCTTATTTCTTCCACGAGTCAGGTATGTGAGTTTAATGTTAAGGAAAACACTGATGCACAGGCTTTTTTAGCCTGTGCATTTTCATATGCAGCCGGAAATGTCCGTACAAAGCGGCAGGTAAGATTTGTTTGGTAATAACAACGTAAATTGAGTTAAATATTAAACAACTCTTGTGAAAAAAGCCGTTGAAGTCATAATTTGTTTATGTTATAATATTGTATGTATACAGTGAACGTGACTTGTTTTCAGCTGCTGAGCAAATATTTATGCGTATTGGGGGAGAGCGGATTGACAATAACCTTATTTTCAACGATATTGTCCATAATCGGTCTTTTTGGCATGAATCACACCGTCACATGGCTGCTCGTACGCGGCAACAAGAACCGCCTTACAAAGTGTTTTATAGTCACACACGTCTCGGTAATGTTCTGGCTTATCTCCCAGCTGCTCATAGTTTTTTCCGTGAACAGGCAGCAGTTCTGGATAAGCTACGTTATCGGAAATATCGGCATAAGTATGCTTGCGCCATCGTGGATGATGTTTGCGGCGGAGTATTCTGATTTCCGGAAAAAGCTCCGCAGGGTGTGCGATATGCTCCCGGTATTGTCGGTATTCTTTTTCGCAAGCGTTATTACCAATCCCATGCACCACTGGTACTACGCTGTTTTCGAGTACCGCAACGTGGTCTACGGACCGATATACTACCTTTCCCAGATAACCTATTATCTTCTCCTCCTTGCGGGAATGGTGCTCATGTTCATAAAGCGTCCCAAGAGCGGCAGGAACATGAAAAAGCAGCTGGTATTCCTGTCCATTGCCGTTGCTGTACCCATGTGCATAAATACGCTGACAGTTATAAAGGTGATACACACCAAGATCATGCTGACGCCGATGTTCTTTGCTTTCTCAGCGGCAATGATACTAATTGCCATCGGACGCTACGGACTTCTGGACGTAAACCGTATCGCTATCAATGACACCATTGACGGCGTTGACAGCGCTGTTTTAGTATTTGATGCGGATGAAGTGATGACCTACAAAAACAGGTCGGCAAAGAAGATGATCTCGGTGGGAACAGGAGCCTCCCTCGATGATATGATCGAGGCTGTAAAGGCTAAGACAGGCATAGAGCTGGACAAGGATTCGGCTTCTGCGGAGCTCTCCATAGACGGCGTATATTACAATATCAGGCAGAATTTCTGTACGAACAGAAAAGGAAAGCGTATCGCAAGGATAGTCATAGTCAGCGACGTTTCAGAGTATTATGAGCTCCTTGCTGCAGAGAAGAAGCTTTCCCTCGAACAGGAGCGCAACCGCATCGCTCAGGAGATGCACGACTCAGCCGGACATACTTTCACTCTCATAAGCTCGCTCTCGCGGATACTGGACGCCGACCTGAAAAATACCGGTGCTCCGGAGAATATCCTCAGCTGCGTCCGTGAGATAGACGGTCTGTCAAGAAGCGGCGTGACACAGCTGCGCTGCTCCATAAACGACCTCCGTTCCGATGAATTCATGACATCTGTGACTCGGGCGATAAGCACCATTGCGTCATCGGTCCGCGGAGTAGGCATAGAAGTATGTACACAGGGCGAGGAGGACGAGGGTTTTGCCTTCTGCGTAAAGGAGGTCTACGATAACGTCCGGGAGACTATAACCAATTCCATGCGCTATTCCGGCGCGGACAGGATAGATATAATAGTGAAGTTCAGGGAAAAACTGCTGGAGATATACATATACGATAACGGCTGCGGCTGTTCAGAGATAACCGAGAATAACGGTCTTTACGGTATCAGGAAGCGCACTGAGGCGCTGGGGGGGACGGTAAAGTTCTCATCCATAGAGGGCGAGGGCTTTAACACGATAATCAGGATACCAAAGGGGAATGGTGATAATAATGATAAATGTACTGCTGGCTGACGACGTTAAGATAATCCGCTCGGGACTTAAGGCTGTCCTCGATCAGGACGACTCCATAAATGTGGCAGGAGAGGCTGAAAATGGAAAAGAAGCCTATGAAATGGCAATGCAGCTGAAGCCGGATGTCGTCCTCATGGATATGCGTATGCCTGACTTCGACGGTGGCTACGGGACTAAGAAGATAAAGGAAAAGCTCAGAGGAGTAAAGGTGCTGGTGCTGACTACCTTCGACGATAAGGAGACCGTTGAAAAGGCTGTGGCAAGCGGTGCAGACGGCTATATCCTGAAGGAGATGGACAACGAGCAGATAATAAACTCCATAAAGGCAGTCGCCGGGGGCATCAACGTTTTCTGCGACAATATATTCCGCTCCATAAAGAATTCTGCTTCGGCGGTCATTGAGCCCGGGGACTATGACCTTACCGAGCGGGAGGTGGACTTGATAAGCCTTATCTGTGAGGGCTGCGATAACAAGGAGATAGCTGCAAAGCTGTATATAGCCGAGGGAACGGTCCGTAACGGTATCTCCCGTATCCTTGAAAAGCTTGGCCTGAAGGACCGAACTCAGCTTGCGGTATTTGCGATAAAGAACAATATCGTCTGAGAGAGCTGCTTCATAAATAGTGACAAATGTAATATTTACAGGGCATCAGGAATATGATATAATTATATATGTGTTCGAGTCAGTGCTTACTGTGCTGACGTCAGCTGACATTTACTGATGGCTCAAAATGCTCTGTAATGAAAGAAAGCAGCACCTTCCGGAGCAATGTCATCAGGTTAGAAAAAACAGTCACAGGTCGGGAAGCTCCCCGTTCACCTGTGACTGTTTTATTTTTGCAGAAAATAACAGCCTGTCCGGAGCTGCTCCGGACAGGCTGTATCTTTTTGTCAGCCGATATTTATTATTTCGCTGCCGTTGTGGGAAAGTACGAATTTACCGCTTTCCACAACGAGGCTTTCGAGTTCAAGATGTTCTGAGGGGGAGAGCTCGCTCTCCACAGTGATATTCGTATCAACGGTGTTCTGGCGGAGGGAGGTATCTCCTGTGAAGCCGCCTATACCAAGAGCCTGCTTGCCGCTGACTGTTAAGCTGACAGCAGCCTGCCGGAAATGTATCTCGCTTTTGCCTTCAAGAGCAGCGGCAGCCGAACAGCGCTCGCCCTTGATATTTACGAAGCAGCTTGCCTCGCAGATAGAAAGCTTAGCTTTTTCGCCGTCGAGAGTACCGATACCAACGAGCTCGATACCGGACATGAACATCTTCGCTGATGTCTTATATATGGTAATATAGTTGGATTTGCCGATGGAACCGATAGCTGTGCCGCGGGCAGCGGTCATTTCCATGCCGATGTCGCAGTCGTGTATCACAAGCTCGTTGTCGGCGTACATGGAGCCGATTCCCACTACCACATCTCCCTGGAGGTTCAGGCGGTACTGTCCGGAATTTATCCTTATATTGCCGCCGTTACCGGAGCCTATGGCAATGCCGTTCCTGCCCTGAGCGTTCACGGTTATTCTGCCGGACTGTTCAAACACCAGTTCTCCGTGGAGATTGTTCAGACCGTTTCCAATGCCGTAGAAGTCCTTGTCGTCCAGTTCTATTTCCAGCTTACCGTCGCCGGTGATAGTGAGTTTGGAGGATTCCGGCACGCGGATACCGCCCAGTTCCAGCTTGTTTTCGCCCACGAGAACGAGAGTCACGGAGCAGTCCTCACCGATGTCGATGCAGGGCTTGTTCTTTATGCTTGTGAGCCACGCATTTTCGAGGACTATCTTTCCGTCAAAGCCCTTTTTTGTCTCGATACGGAGCTGAGTATCGGTATTGACGTCGCCCTCGAGAGTGACATCGCCGTTGCCGTTGCTGCCAATGACGATACGCTTCATTTCGGACTGGGTAAGTCTTTCCAGCAGGATACGCTCGGTGGAGTCAGCGATGTAGACCTGCTGACCGATACCGTCCTCACGCTCCTGATGATAGCGCTTTATCTGCTGCTTTATCTCATCGGGTATGGAGGTGATTATCTCCGGTGAGGGCTTTGCAGTATAGTAGCCTTGAATGAGGTCAGCACCCAGCATGATGACAGTGTGGAGCTCCTCAGCTGTTTCGATTCCCTCTGCAAGAGCGAGAATTTCATTATCGTGGCAGAAGTTGATGATCTCTCTTACGAAGTGGCGCTTTTTGGGGCTTTTATGTATCTCGCTGAGCAGCGAGCGGTCTATCTTGACGAAATTGGGCATATATCTCAGCAGGTTGCCTACATTGGAGTAGCCGGAACCGTAATCGTCGATAGCCATTCTAATGCCCATATTCTTATATCGTTCCTTGAGGGCTTCGAGGCTGCGGTCGTCCACCTCAGACTGCTCTGTCATTTCCACGACGGCAGTATCTGCGTGCTTCAGGAGCATTCTGGTGACGTTCTTGAAGTCGTCCGCATTTAGCTTGACCTCAGGGATGCTGTTAATGAACACGAATTTCCCGGTGAATTTATTCTTATGCAGGTCCAGCAGACCAAGCACGTTCATGAAGGTGCCGCGTTCAATGTCCGGGAGCCTGTTCATTATCTCGGCGTATTTGAGGATTTGCAGGGGAGTAAGCTTCAGCGAGCTCTTGGGGCGCATAAGAGCCTCATAGGAATATATCTCGCCGTCGGTGGTATTCACGATAGGCTGGAAGTAATAATCGAAGAGGTTCTCGTTGATGATATGTTCGGTCTCTTCAAGTTCAGCGCGTTCGGAGGGGGAGAGAGATGAGAGCTTGTGCTCCATAGCACTTATAAGGAGCTTTGAACGGATGAGCAGCTCGGTGTCGTTGATTATAAGGCTACCGAATTTGTCGGGATGCTCACTGCGGAACTTATCCAAAAGCTGTGAGCGTTCTTTTTCAGATGAAATATCTGCAAGCTGTGATAAAAGGTCGTGTATCCAGTAGTATTCATTGCCCATAACAGCTTCTCCTCCTTCCCGTTATTTTGCACATCTATTATACCACAAATTTGTACGCAGGTCAAGAAAAAACAGAATGTTCCGGTCAAAATAGCAGATTCTCCCGGTGATAAGCCGCTGTACGGTTATAGTAAATACATTACAGTAAGGATGTTAGGAAAATATTATTGAAATGCTACTGAATTGTAAACTTTTCTTGTGAATTTCTTGTCACAAATTGACAATCATGTTAAAATGATGTATACTATAAGTACATTATAAGTGTTATGATCTAACTGCACTGAGGAAGGACGGTCCCCTCAGTGGGACGAGCGCTTTTAATAGAGCTGCTGCTTCTCAGTCAGTGAGATATAACAGGACACACTAACAGTCAGGGAAATACTATCAGCATTCATCAGGTATGAAAAGGAGGATGGAATATGACTAAAAAACAGGTGCTTTCGACAATAACCGCCGCCGCAGTTCTGTGTGCCTCAGCGGGATGCTCTTCCGGAAAGAAAAGTGAAAGCAAGAAAAAGGAAATAAAGGAGTTTACAGGCTTCTTTGCTGCCCGTAACTCCAACACGCTGGATAAGGATAACGAGATACGTAATCTCATCGCCGAGAAGACCGGTTACATCCTCTATGAGACTTGGCTGGAGGATCAGGCTGATACAGACAGCATTTTCGGCGATATGATAGTTTCAGGAAAGTATCCGGATTATATCTCACCGGACGGTCCCAACTGCCAGCGGCTCATCAAGGAGCACGCCTTTATCCCTCTTGATAATTACTGGGACAAGTACCCCAACCTTAAAGCTCTGTATACAGACGCTGAGTGGGATACCCTGCGTGCCGAGGACGGCCATGTTTACTTCATCCCTCTGTTCTCAGCTATCAATGAGAAGGTAACTGCCAACGTCCACGACGGCGAGGCTTTCTGGATACAGGTAAAGGTCCTCGAATGGGCTAATTACCCCGAGCTGAAATCACTGGACGACTACTTCGACCTCATCGAGGCTTACCTCAAAGCAAATCCCACCGATGAAAACGGCGAGCCCTACATAGGCTATGAGATGCAGGTCTCCGATGTCCGTATGTTTGCTATCGACAATCCTCCCATGTTCCTTGACGGTCACCCCAACGACGGCTGCTGCTTCGTTGATCCCGATACCCTCGAAGCCAAGGACTATAACCTCCTGCCCACTGCTAAAAAGTGGTTCCAGAAGCTGAACGAGGAATACCAGAAGGGCGTTATCGATCCAGAATGCTTTGTTATGGAGCACGAAAAGTATTACGAAAAGCTGGCTACCGGAAGAGTACTCGGAATGGTGGATCAGCACTGGAATTTCGGAAGCACCGAGCGTAAGCTCCCTGCAGAGTGTTCCTACATCCCCTTCGGACTTACTATCGACGGCAAGCTTGTTGAGCATTACCGCGATAATCCTGCTTTCAATGCCTCAACAGGCACCGGTGTCAGCGTAAGCTGCTCTGATCCCGACGCCGCTGTGGAATTTATGAGCAAGATGATAGAGCCTGAGATACAGGTCCTCCGTTACTGGGGCGTGGAGGGCGAAGATTATACCGTCGGTGAGGACGGCGTATTCAACGTATCTGCCGAGCAGTACGCTAACTGGAACAATACGGAATACTCCCTCAAACACAAGTGCGAGTACGCATATATGCCTCATTACGGCGGCATGGCTCCCGATGGCATAAACGCCTATACAGTTACAAATCAGCCTAAGATATTCCACGATCACCTTGATCCCGTCATCCAGAAATGTTTTGATGCATACGGAAAGCAGACCTATACAGAATTCCTTAATGCTCCTGGAAAGAACCCGGACTGGTATCCTATGTGGTCATTTGAGAGCTCGGTAACAGACTCCACTGATTACGGAAAGGTATCCAAGGCTATAAACAGCATAAAGCGCAAGCATATGCCCCTCATGGTAATGAGCAAGGATTTTGAGAAAGCGTGGAACGAGTATACCACAGAGTACAACAAGGCGAATCCGCAGGTATACTTTGACGCCCTCACAGCCGAAGTACACAGAAGGTGTGATGTGGCGAACAGCTACAAATAACGCCAAACTTTAAGAATGCTATCCTGTATCCGGTATTTTACCGGGTACAGGATTTTTTTCAGTATACGGGAAACTTTCACACAGCATTTACATATTTTTTCACATAGTTTTCGCTTTAGCGCCACTTCTTGCTCACTTCCTTTCAAGCTTCGTTTAAGCATTTTAAGGTATAATCATTTTGTAGCATTAATGCATAATCGTGACCGGAAAGAGGTGAAAACATGGATCTCAGACATGAAGTCAAGCACGAGATAAACTACTCGGACATGATAACTCTCAGGCACAGGCTCAGTACAGTTGCCTATCCTGATCCCCACGCCATAAACGGCAGATACCTTATCCGAAGCCTTTACTTCGATAGCCTTGCGGACAAGGCTCTTATGGAAAAGATAAACGGAGTGAACAGGAGAGAGAAATTCCGTATAAGATACTACAACGGCGATACATCGGTCATTCATCTTGAAAAGAAAAGCAAGATCGACAGCCTCGGCAATAAGCAGAGCGCTCCTCTCACAGCGGAACAGGCTCAGAAAATAGTTGACGGCTATACTGAATGGATGCTGGATTCTGAATATCCCCTTGTACGTGAGCTGTATACAAAAATGCAGTCGCAGGGGATAGCCCCAAAGACTATCGTTGATTATACGAGAGAGCCGTTTATTTTCCCGGCTGGAAACGTCCGCGTGACTCTGGACTACAATGTCCGGAGCGGTCTCAGGTGTACCGATTTTCTTGATCCTGACTGCGTGACCGTTCCCGTTTCGGACAAGATCATCCTTGAAGTAAAATGGGACGGCTTTCTCCCGGACATCATCAGGGACGCAGTTGCTCTTTCAGACAGGCGTGAGGGAGCATTTTCAAAATATGCAGCCTGCCGTATCTACGGATAAAACATAAAGGAGTTTTTTACAATGAGTTTCAAAGATGCTTTCAAATCTAATTTTATAGAGAATGTTACAAGCGTAAGTATACTTGATATGGCAATAGCCCTTGTGCTTGCATTCGGTCTCGGAGTTTTCATATTCCTCGTATATAAAAAGACATATTCCGGCGTTATGTATTCGGCAAGCTTCGGAACAACTCTCATAGCGCTCACAATGATAACAACAGTGGTGATACTCGCAGTAACGAGCAACGTTGTGCTTTCACTCGGTATGGTGGGTGCCCTTTCTATCGTCCGTTTCCGTACAGCCATAAAGGAACCGCTGGAGATAGCGTTCCTGTTCTGGTCCATCGCGGTAGGCATCGTGCTTGCGGCAGGAATGATACCTCTTGCAGTTGTCGGCAGCGTTATCATCGGAGTTGTGCTCCTTGTATTCGTTAACCGCAAGGCTTGCAAGAATCCCTACATAGTAGTCATCCGCTGCGATGGCCATGACAGCGAGGTAAAGGCAAAGGAGTTCCTTGACAGCAAGGCTGAGAGATGCGTTGTCAAGAGCAAGACCGCGCAGAAGGGCTCTGTTGAGCTGAATATGGAGATAAGACTCAAGGATGACAACACCGACTTTGTCAATGCTCTCGCTGATATGGATGGCGTGAACAGTGCGGTCCTCGTAAGCTACAACGGCGACTACATGGGATAAGGGTGTGATTCAATGTCAGCACATAAAAGCATAGACAGGATATGCATAGTGATAGTGGCTGTCACCTTAGTGATCTCAGTTATCTTCTGCAACGGACAGACGCTGGGAATCGGAAAGTCGGCGCACGCTATCGGCTATGAGAACCGTATCTTCGACAACAGCAAGGTCCATAAGCTGGACATAGTTATAAACGACTGGAACGGCTTCATCGAGGGCTGCGAGAGCGAGGAATACTCTCCATGCAATCTGGTCATCGACGGCGAAGCTGTCAAGAATGTTGGCATAAGAGCAAAGGGAAATACCTCCCTCAGCTCCGTGAAAAATATGGACAGCAGCCGTTACAGTTTCAAGATAGAATTCGACCAGTATGAGAACGGCAAGACCTATCACGGTCTGGATAAGCTCTGTTTGAACAATATCATTCAGGACAATACCTATATGAAGGACTATATCGCCTACACCCTTATGCACGATTTCGGCGTGGATGCGCCTCTGTGCAGCTTTGTTTACATTACGGTGAACGGCGATGACTGGGGACTGTATCTTGCAGTTGAGGCTATCGAGGAATCCTTCCTTGAAAGAAACTACGGCAGCAATTACGGCGACCTCTATAAGCCGGACGCTATGGGCTTCGGCGGCGGTCGTGGAAACGGCAAGGATTTCAGCATGAGCGATTTCATGGACGAGAACAGCGAGGACGCTGACTCTGATGACAGCTCTGAGAAAACTGAAAAAAACAGCAGCCGCAGAGGCTTCGGCGGCAACAGAGGCGGCGGTATGCAGGGCTTCAGGAACGGCAATATGCCCGGCGGCTTCGATCCCTCCCAGATGACCGGTGAGGACTTTGATCCCTCCCAGATGTTCGGCGGTGACTTCGATCCTTCACAGATGTTCGGCGGTGAGATACCGGACTTCTCAAACGGCGGAATGGGCGGCTTCGGCGGCGGTATGCCTGGTGGTATGGGCAGCGACGATGTCAAGCTGAAATATACCGATGACGACTTCGACAGCTACTCCAACATTTTCAATAATGCCAAGACCACAGTCAATAAGTCGGACAAAAAGCGGCTCATCAAGGCGCTGAAGTCTCTGTCGGAGAAGTCCGATATTGAGAACACTGTTGATGTTGAAGAGGTCATTCGCTACTTCGTGGTGCATAATTTCCTCTGCAACGGAGACAGCTATACCGGTCAGATGATACACAACTATTACCTCTACGAGAAGGACGGACAGCTCTCCATGATACCGTGGGACTACAATCTCGCATACGGCTCGTTCATGGGCGGTCAGGCTTCATCGTCGATAAATTCCCCCATAGATACCCCTGTTTCGGGCGGTATGAGCGACCGTCCCATGATAGCTTGGATATTCAGCGAAGGATACACCGAGAAGTATCATCAGCTTTTCAGCGAGTTCTTAGAAAGCGTTGACTTTGAGAAGCTGGTGGATGACACTGCCGCTCTCATAGACGAGTACGTGGAAAAGGATCCCACCAAGTTCTGCACCTACGAGGAATTCCGGAAGGGCGTTGAAGCTATCAGGGAATTCTGCAAGCTCCGCGCCGAAAGCGTAAGCGGACAGCTTGAGGGCGCTATCCCCTCCACCACTGAGGGACAGTCTGCGGACAGCTCCGCATTTATCGATACCGGCGACCTCAATATCTCCGATATGGGTTCAATGGGCGGAAAAGGCGGCGGCTTCGGCGGCGGAAATATGCCCGGCGGCTTTGGAGGCTTCGGAGGCTTCGGAGGCTTCGGAGGCAGATCGTCAGACAGCAGCTCCGACAGTGAGAGCTCCGCAAGCAGGAGCCTCGGAAGCAGGAGCAATGCTACTGTCAGCGCACTGGGTAATTTGCAGGCTCCCGGAGGAAACGGCAGACCTGACTTCGGCGGCGAAATGCCCAGCGGTTTCGATTCCTCCAAAATGCCCGGAGGAATGGGCGGCTTCGGCGGTGAAATGCCCAGTGATTTCGATCCCTCCAATATGCCCGGAGGAATGGGCGGCTTCGGCGGCGAAATGCCCAGCGACTTTGATCCCTCCAATATGCCCGGTGGAATGGGAGGCTTCGGAGGCGAAACGACTGAGAGCACATTCTCGGCTGACAAGCAGAGCGGCGGAAGCTCCGCAGAGGAAAAGGGTACTGCACCGGCTGGAACGGAGCCTTCTGATAAGGCTACATCTGCCAGCAGAGAAAGCCGCAGCCGTATGGGAGATTTCTCCCCGAGAGGCAACGTGCCCGACAAGAGCAGAGAAACACAGTACATCCTTCTGGGAATATCAGGACTGGTGCTTCTGGCTGGCCTTGGCTTCGCACTCAAATTCAAAAGATAACTGAACAGGCTATGAAAAGCCTCCCTGAACGTGTGAGTTCGGGGAGGCTTTATTCGTGCAAGGCGTTGGGAGCGCTGTTATGAGGGCTTCTCCATGGTCTGCGCCGTGTGGATGATTTGCCCATAATTGCCAGTCTTGATTTGTTTGCTTTGCACAAATTACGCCAAGCTCCTTGACTGCCTGTGCCAGATAGTGCTATTATTAAATTAAAATGATGAAGGGAGGCTTTTGAACTGGAGCTGACAAAATTCCATAAGAGACAGCGTCTGTTTCTAATATGCGCAGCGCTGCTGGGAGCAATTATGTATCTCGTTTCGCAGTATTTCGTCCTTGGCACGACTCATGTCTCCGTTTACTATTCCTTCCTTATCATTATCTGGTCGCTGACCGTGGAGCACCGCATACTCAACCGGCACATAAGGCTGAATCTCCGTGTCGCTGCTATCTTCACCATAAGTCTTTTAGTGATACGGATAATGAAATCGAATATCTTTAATACCTCGTTCACAGCACAGCGCTATCTGTGGTACTTCTACTATGTACCCTTCCTGACAGTGCCGCTGCTGTCACTGATAGCCGCGTACAGCGTGGGCAAGCCGGAGGATGAGCCTCTGCCGGGACGCTTTGCCGTTATCTGTATAATTACAGCCCTGTTCATTGTCTGCGTGCTGACAAACGACCTCCACGGAGGAGTATTCCGCTTCCGCGTTGAAAACGATACTTTGATAGTGAGTCACCGCCTGATGTTCTTTGTTATCATCGCGTGGATGTACATATCATACATTGCGGTATATATCATGATGGTACGCAGATGCAGGTCATCTTTTTGCCGGAAATACGCATATATCCCAGTGACAGTTTCGGGCGTCGGCATAGTTCTCTGGATGATTTACCTTATCTGCGGAGGCTCGCCAGTGGTAATGGGGCTGAAGCTCTATCTCATACAGGAGGTATATGCTTTCATATTCATCAGTCTCTGGGAGAGCTGCATAATGATAGGTCTGGTATCGTCCAATACCGGTTACCATGAGCTGTTCGGAGCCTCACACCTTAACGCTGTAATAAAGTCCGAAAACGGCGAGGTCTGCTACCGCTCGGCGGAGCTGGAGGGGGAGGAATTCCTGACACGCACAGGTAGACTCCGGGGAGGTGCTGTGGAGTGGAAGGAGGACGTTTCCGCCATACGTGCGGTAAACGCTGCCCTTGCAAAAGCTGCTGAGCGCATCGAAGAGGAAAACGAGCTCCTTGAGGAGGAGAACCGCGTAACTGCGGAGCGAGTCCGACTTGAGACTCAGAACAATGCCTATGATGAAATAACCGCTCATGTGGAGCGTCAGCTCCGCGAGATAAACGAGTCCCTTCGGGATAACGATATGCCGGAGCTCCGTGCAAAGTTCTGCCTTATTCTCGGAACATACATAAAGCGTATGTCCAACCTCATGCTCATATCTGCCGGAAGCACTGAAATTTCCACGGACGAGCTGCTTTTCTCTGTACGTGAATCCATAGAGTATCTGCTGCTTCTCGGTATCGACTGCTTTGCCGACAGTGGTTCACGTATGCTCGTGCGGTCGGACTGCGTGGTGCTTGCATATGATATTTTTGAGTCTGTGCTGGAGCAGTCCATGTACAGGATACACGCGCTGGCTGCGGCAGTTGCTCCCTCGGAGGACGTACTTCTGCGGATAGAGGTGGATTCTACCGATAAGATAGGTGCCGAGCGCTTCAGCGGCGAGCTGGAAAGGCTGGATATGGCTCTCGAAATGAAGCAATACGACGGTCAGAACACTATCGTGCTGAGGAGGGCTGCTCTATGATAATAATGCGTGCAGCTGTCCTGCTCATGGTACTTCTGGCGCTCCTGTACGGATATGAATTCTTCGGGAGCGTCCTTCTGAAAATGAAAAAGCCGCTTTCTGCGGCTCTGTTGGTGCTGACACTGCTCACAACGGCACTTTCCTCATACTGCTGCGAGGCTTACAAGGACGATAACATCGGTATCTCTCCGGCCATTATGATGAGTCTTGCAGCGGCACTGACCGCAGCCGGTCTGGTGCTGTTGAGGAAAATAGAGAAATGGAAGGCTTCGCAGCTCTCTGCCGTATCGGTGAAGGAGTGCGTGGACACTCTCCCCACCGGCATATGCTTTTACAACGAAAACGGCATGCCGGTGCTGACCAACACCGTTATGGAAAATATCTGCCGCGAACTGCTGGGAGTATACCTCTCAGACGGCAGGGCTCTGTGGGAGACTGTGGCGGAAAATACCGAGCTTTCAGACGTCCTTGGGAAAAGCGGCCCTATCGTTCAGCTCTCCGACGGAAAGGTGTACGGCTTTACCCGTTACGAGGCTGATATTGAGGGCAGAAAATTCTTCGAGCTCATAGCCTCAGACATGACTTCTGAGTACACTCTCACTCAGGAACTCCGGGAAAAGGAGGCTCATGCCGACAGCATAAACCGCAGGCTCCATGATCTTAACCGCAGCATAGGCGAGGTCATTAAGGAGAGAGAGCTCCTGCAAATAAAGAAAAGCATACACGACGGCTTCGGACAAATGCTGCTCCTCACCAAGCGCAGCCTGCTCGTTCCGGGCAGCGTGGATCACGACGAGCTGCTCCGGCTGTGGAAGCGCAATACCATGCTCCTCAGCAATGTGCAGAGCGCTCAGAACGATACGCCGTATTCCTCAAGTATACGCCATGCAGAGAAGCTGGGAGTGAACGTAAAGATAAGCGGAGGCGAGCTCCCAACGGAAACCCATGTGGTGGATATTATAGACGAGGCGATAACGGTACATGTTACCAATGTGCTGCGTCACGCCCACGGAAGCACTGCTTTCATAGACGTTAGAAGTACCGGCAGCACATGTGAGCTCCGCTTCACAAACGACGGTATTCAGAATGGCAATATCCGTGAAAGAGGCGGTCTGCTAAACCTGCGGCGGCTTGCTGAGAGCTGCGGCGGCAGTATGGAAATAAGGAACGGCGAGCATTTCGAGCTGATACTGCGCTTGCCGCTCAATAAAGGAGATACGCAAAATGGCATTTAACGTTATTATCGTTGACGACTGCAAGCTGATAAGAAAGATCTTTGAGGACGCCATTGAAGGTTCCCAGCGGTACACGATAGTGGGTTCGGCAGCCAGCGCAGAGGAGGCTCTCGAGCTCTGCACAAAGCGTCATGTGGATATAGTGCTCATGGACGTTGTAATGGGAAATGGTATGGACGGAATAACTGCTTCCGGCGAGTTGAAAAGGCTCTGCCCCGATGTGAAGATACTTCTCGTAACTTCTATGTTCGAGGTCACATATATCCGCCGTGCGAGAGAGGCGGGAGTGGACAGCTTCTGGCATAAGGAGGTCCAGCAGCAGCCTCTCCTTGAGGTAATGGACAGGACTCTTGCCGGCGAGCATATTTTTCCCGATGATATGCCTTCTGTGCCCTTTGGAAATATTCTCAGCACCGAGCTTTCCGAGCGCGAACAGGACATACTCCGGGGACTGGTCAGCGGTGCTTCGAATACCGATATAGCCGAGCAGCTGGGTATCTCTGAGCGGACAGTGAAAATGCATATCACCAATCTGCTCCAGAAAACAGGCTTTCAGACACGGCTCCAGCTTGCGGTGAGAGCAAGAGCAGGCGGCATAATAATCAATGACGGTTGATGAGCTTGTTGATGACAGTAAATACTGATAGAAATGAGAATAGCCGCAGGGGAATCCCCTGCGGCTAAATTTCATTGTTCTATGATAAGCTCTCCGCTGTGCAGAGCAATGAGCTTATCGCCCTTGATGTTCTTCATCAGCTCAAACGCAGGGATACCTGTGCAGTGACCGCTGTAAAAGACAGTGTTTATCTTTGAGAGTTCCTGTGCTGTCTGAATGATGACCGCTTTTTCTTCTTCGGTATGCTCGCCGTCTTTTTTCATCATGTGAAAGCCCGTGATAACGCAGTCCGGAGCGTTTCCGAATATCTCCCTGTAACGGTCGAGGATATTGAGGATACCGTTATGGGAGCAGCCCGAAAGCAGCCAGCGCCTGCCGCTCTGGTTTATGACAAGGCACTGCTCATGGGCGAAATCATCCGGGACTTGCACGCCGTTTTCCATACGGGAGAGCTTGCGGTTCCCTTGCGGATAGCACCGCCTGCCAGTAATTCCGCTGAACAGGAACAGCTCGTCGTCTATTCTCATATCTCCGTCTATCAGGAGAACATTGGGCAGGCTGAGTATAGCCTTGTCGATACCGATGTAGCGTTCGCCGTTGAAGTGGGGCTCGGCAGCCTTTTTCTGCATTATTATCTGCGCGTTGTGGTTTATCTGCGAGAGCGGCAGGATACCTCCGGAATGGTCGTAGTGACCGTGACTGAGTATCACCGTATCCACTGCGGACAAATCAATTCCGAGAACTTCCGCATTCTTTACGATTGCGTCCGTCTGTCCTGTATCAAGCAGAAGCTTATGCTTTTCAGTCTCAATATATATCGATAGACCATGCTCTGCGATACAATCCTGATGTCCGCAGGTATTTTCTACAAGGGTTACTATTTTCATCAGTGATTGCCGCAGCTATGACTGCCGCAGCCGTGACTTCCGCAGGAATGTCCCTCGCCGTGTTCATGGTGGTGGTCACAGGTGGGATTGGAGTTCTGCTCAAGAGTCTGAGCGAGAAAAGCCGCAACGGCATCGTCAGCGCTTCCCACATTGCCGCCGTAGAGAGCGATTCCAGCCTCCTGCATAGCCATTTGAGCTCCGCCACCGATACCTCCGCATATAAGCACGTCGACCTGTGCGTTTTTCAGGAATCCAGCAAGAGCGCCATGACCTGCGCCGTTTGTGCCGACTATCTGCTCGTTGATTATTTTGCCGTCAGCAACGTCGTAGAGCTTGAACTGCTCTGTTCTGCCGAAGTGCTGGAATATCTGTCCGTTTTCATAGGTTACTGCAATTCTCATAATTGTGCTTCCTTTCTGAGTTATCTCCTCGGAGATAGTGTTATCGAGAGTATAGTTTCCGCCTGAAATTACGATGCGTCTGCCCTCCACCAGAGCCTGTGCCAGCTTTTTCCTTGCGGTGTCGTATATCGCTGTGACGGTAGTCCTTGCGACGTTCATCTCCTGAGCACACTGCTCCTGCGTTTTCGACTGATAGTCGATAAGACGTATGGTTTCAAACTCGTCAAGCGACATTACTATCGTATCGTTTGCCTTATCCTGATCGGGCGCAAAGCTCCAGTAATCGGGATAACAGCATATCCTGCGCGACTTCTGAGGTCTTGGCATATCAGCATCTCCTTTCTGACATAAGTCAAGTATATCATATTATCTGACTTATGTCAAGTATTGCTGCGATGCAATTATTGACATCTCTCACTATATATGCTATAATAACCGTAGTATGAAAAACAACAGAGTGTGTTAAATCAAATAGACATATATCCCGCTGCGCTGGATGACTTAAACGGCATCAATTTGGCGGAGCGAAGCCTGAAAGAGTTTCCGTGTACGAATATCATCTGCATTACCGGCTCAGTGATCGGAATGAGGATACAGAAGTGCCGCGAAGAATGCGGTATGAAGAGAAACGGTTTTGCAGATGCACTCGGCGTCAGTATAGATGATCTGCTGAGGGAAGTATCTCACTGAAAAGGAGCCCGCTTTTATGTATGATAAAAAGCGGGACAGAAAGAATCAACAAAAACAGTAAAGGAGACAATTTATGTATTATGCAAGCATAGGTATCATTGCATTGATCGTTCTTATCATCATTAATATAGAAGCATTCAGGAAGGTAGACGATACAAGCGAAAACAAATTACGCCTTACATACCGCGAATACCTGCTTACATTGGTCGTGTTTTTTCTTTCAGATATATTGTGGGGATTTTTCTATGAACAGAGATGGTTGATTCTCACCTATATTAATACCTGTATGTTTTTCGCTTCTATGGCATTATCTGTACTTTGCTGGACAAGAGCTGTAGTTGTTTTTTCAGGGAAAAAAGATAAAGCCGGCAGGTTACTTGTGTTCAGCGGATGGCTCATATTCTTTTTTGAACTTATCGTTCTGCTCCTGAATCTGTTTATCCCGATCGTTTTCAAGTTCCGGGAGGACAAAGAGTATGTGCCGCTTCCGGCACGATATATCGGGCTGCTTTTACAGTTCGTGCTTTTCCTTGTAACGTCAGTATTTGCTTTCGTCAAGGCTGTCCGTTTAGAAGGAATGAACCGGTCTCACTACAGAACGATCAGTCTTTCCGGTATCATTATGTCATTCTTTATTATAGTGCAGATGTTTTTTCCGCTGATGCCGTTCTATTCGATGGGCTGTCTGTTTGGTACTTGTCTTGTCCACACATTTGTATACAGAGACAAAGATGTGGAAAATAATATGGCGATAAATCTCGCTAAACAGAAGGCATACAAGGACGGTCTGACCGGTGTAAAGAACAAGCTGGCATATCTCGAAGCGCTGGCAGAGCTGGAAACTGCGCTCGAAAGCGGAGAATTAACGGAATACGGTGTAGTTGTCTTTGATGTGAACGGGCTGAAATTGATTAATGATACATTAGGTCACTAAGCGGGTGATGAACATATAAAAAGCGGATGCAGTATTATCTGCCGCCAGTTTGATCATAGCCCGGTGTTCCGTATCGGAGGCGATGAATTTGTTGCTATCCTGAAGGGCAGTGACTATATGAATCGCGAAGAGCTTCTGGAAGCCTTCCGGAATAAGAGCTTTGAAAATCAGAAAAACGGTGAGGTTGTCGTAGCGAGCGGTCTTGCCGTTTATGATGCTTCAACAGACAGCAGCTACAATGATGTGTTCAAGCGTGCTGATGAAGCTATGTATGAGCAGAAACGAGCTCTCAAGTCAGCGAGGGCTCAGGTGTCTTTGTGATTGTATATCTGTTCTATCGGCTAAGAAGTTTGAAGAGCTCAGCAAGAAGCGTCGTGACGAGCTGATGTCCGCAGTAGAAATGCTTGACGAGGTACTCCTTGAGCCGTACATCATGGACGCGAATATGCGACTTCTCGTCCGCAAGGTCACAGTCCACGAGAACGAAGTCGGCAGCCTTGATGTAAATCTTGAATTTAATGGTGACTTCAAGGAGACAAGCACGGGTTGCTTTGAAATCAACGATTAATAATAAGAGCCGTAGAGGATGCCCCTACGGCTTAATTTTTTTTGGTGCGGGTGACAGGACTTGAACCTGCATTCCTTACGGAAGTAGCACCTAATGGTAATGTAACGTTGTTGCGAGCTTTTCTGAGCATTTAATCATTTAAAAGTATATTTCCAAAACATTTTGTCTTACACTGTTCGGGTAATAGACATTGCCTATAAGTAATCATAGACCATTCGTATTGGACAAATACCTATGGGTATGGTATGATTAGTGCATAGGAAAACAACAGGAGTGATGAAAATGAAAAATTACAGACCTTTCAATAATTCGGAGCGAATGCGATGTTGCAGATAAAGCATTCGTCCGCAAATCAAGTTTTTTAATATGAAAGGTGATAAATATGAATAAGAAAATCGAAATTATATCAATACTCGCTGCACTTTCCCTTACAACAGGCTGTGCAGGACTTAATAATTCAAGCTCATCGAAGTCAAAGACTTCAACAACTTCCACGACCAGCACGACTGCTGATGCTTCAACCGAAGCTTCCAAAGATGAAGCTTCCACAGGCGCTGCAACTACCAAGGACTGCTGCGAGGGAAAGACCGATAGCTGCTGCAAATCCGAGCCGGCTGACTGCTGCGGAGACAGTGCAGAGGCTGTTCTCGGTGAACCGGAAAAATCCGACATCTCCATAGGTTACCTCAACTCCACAGCACATCTTCTCGCATTCGTTGCTGAGGAGGAGGGCTACTTCGAGGAAGAGGGACTGGACGTTGATCTCGTTCAGTTCTCCAGCGCTTCCGAGCTCGTGAACGGTCTCGAATCCGACAAGCTTGACGTTGCATTCATCGGTTCAGTACCTACACTCACATTCCAGAGTCAGGGACACGAAGTTTCGATTTTTGGCGGTGCAATGACAAATGGTCACGGCTACGTTATCAAGTCCGAATATGCTGACGAGGACGAGCTGGGCGTTGAAATACTCAAGGGCAGGAACGTCGCATCTGTAAAGAACAGCGTTCAGGACGCAGAGCTCCAGATACTTCTCAAAAACGCCGGTATCGCTATCGGCAAGGGCGATGACGAGGTGAACATCGTTTACTTCGACAGCCAGAAGGACGCTTACGCCGCACTTCTCAACAGCTCGATCGACGCAGCTTCCGTTTACTCGCCCTACGCTTCACTGGCAAAGTCACAGGGCTACAAGGTAGTTTACTACTGCGCCCACGAAAAGGCTCTGGAGAACCAGCCCTGCTGCCGTCAGGTCGCAAAGACATCCGCACTTGAGGACAATCCTAACACATACATTGCACTTGAACGTGCATTCATCAAGGCTTACCACTTCACTCAGACCGATCACGAAAAAACAGTGAAGGATGTAAAGAAGTACATCGACATCGACAAGGAGTTCATCGACACAGAGGTCTACGGCGGGTACAGCGTATCCAGTCCTGATCCTGACAAGAAAGGTACTCTCACACTCAAAGATACAATAGTTGACCTTGGATATACAGAAGATTACGACATTGAACCTCACTACAACACAGCTATTTACAAAAAGGCTCTTGACAGTATCCTTGCTGAGAACTCCGATGATATTTATAAATCGTTAGAGGAGCATTTCAATGACTACGAATAAAATCGAAATCAAAGATCTTACCGTAAATTACATAGAAAACAAGCGCAGCTTCAACGCACTCCACGACGTTTCATTCGGCGTTGCTGACGGCGAGTTCGTAAGCGTTATCGGTGCCAGCGGCTGCGGAAAATCTACTCTGCTCAGTGTCCTGGAGGGGCTTTATGCCCCTGCCGGCGGCACGGTACAGATAGACGGCAAGGAACTTCGCGGCACAGGTACAGAGCGCGGAGTAGTTTTCCAGCACTATTCACTTTTCCCGTGGATGACCACAAAGAAGAATATCGAGTTCGGCATCAAGCAGGCTCGCAAGGACGTAAAGCGCGGCGACCGTTCAAGGATAGCTGACGAATACCTCACAAAGGTGGGACTTGACGGCTTCGGCAGCAAGTACCCCTCGCAGCTTTCCGGCGGTATGCAGCAGCGTGCAGCTATTGCAAGAGCCCTTGCGATGAACACTGAGATTCTCCTTATGGATGAGCCGTTCAGCGCTATTGATCCCAAGAACCGTGTTATATTGCAGGAGCTTCTACTGAAACTCTGGGAGGGCGACGGCTCCGAGCCGCGCAAGACTGTTGTATTCGTTACTCACGACATAGATGAGGCTATTCTCCTTTCCGACAAGATAGTAGTCCTTACAGCTCACCCCGGAACTGTCAATGAAGTGGTGAACGTGCCGTTTGACCGTCCGCGCAAACGCGACGAGCTTGTCCGCACTGATGAATACAGCAAGTTCCGCAACAGACTGCTCTCACTCCTTTACAATGACATTGCCGAGCGTATCGGCGGAGATGAGGTGGTACTATGACGATAAAAAAGCGCTATCTCCGAATAGCACATATACTTTTCATCGCACTGCTGCTGATACAGCTTCTTCCGGATCAGGCTACATATCCGGTCTATACATCGCTGCTTGTACGCTTTGCAGTAGGAACTGAAATTGTCGTGCTCATTGCGTCGGCACTCGTCAAAAAGGAGGAATCACTTGCACTTCTCGTTGACATTGCCGGATTCCTGTTCGTATTTCTGGCGATATGGTCGCTTGTGACGGCAAAGTACAATTACCTCAATCCCCAGCTTTTCCCGGCACCGGGCAAAATAGTTCATCAGTTCGTAGTGGACAGAGAAAAGATCTGGACTAACGTAAGAAGCTCACTCCTGACCATAATCAAGGGCTTTGTCCTTGCAACAGCAGTTGCAGTTCCGCTGGGACTGTTCATCGGCTGGAGCGCAAGAGTTGGCAGTGCTGCTACCTACATCACCAAATTTTTCAGTTCGATACCGCCTATCGTATACATACCTTACGGTATCGCACTTCTCCCCACATTCAAATCAGTGTCGGTATTCGTTATCTTCCTTGCAACATTCTGGCCGGTATTCGCAGGCACAATGAGCGGCGTTCTCGGCGTTGACAAGAAGATAATCGACTCCGCAAAGGTGCTCAACGTCGGCAAGCTGGAAACGCTTTTCAAGGTAATACTTCCGGCATCCTTGCAGCAGATATTCCTTGGCTGCAATCAGGGACTCAGCGTGTCGTTCATTCTTCTCACATCCGCAGAAATGATAGCTGCCAAGGACGGTATGGGCTACTACGTCAAGTATTACTCCGACTTCGGCGACTACACACGCACCATCACGGGACTGCTCGTTATCGGCTTCGTAGTTATCGGAGTGACATTCCTGTTCAACAAGCTCCAGAACCGCCTTTTAAAGTGGAAGCATTAAGCGCGGAGCGTACATCGCTTACAGCACTTATATTAAGACGGTGAAAAATGAATATAGAATGAAAATGCCAGAGAGCGATGATTGTTCGTTCTTTGGCTTTTTTGCTGTACCGAGAACGTAGGGCGGCGTTCCGCTCGCCCGCAAGAATACACATAGTTTTCGAAACGGGAGCTCGGACAGCGCCCCTACACTTGCAATTTCTACAAAGACTATAAGAATGATATGATAAAACTATAGCTATTGCCGAATATAGTCTGAACCTATTGACAAAGTAGGCTAACAGTGATATAATGCATATAGTTCCGATAGGAATACAAAGAATTATGAAAGGATCGCTGACTATGAGAACATTTATAATGTGCTGTTGTATGAATAACATTGAAACTGTCCGTATTCTGCAAACTTATGCTCAGCGATGTTGCGCCTGATCTGACATTGATGAGTATGTGACAGCTTCGGCTGTTATGCGCGGAATGCGGTGTGCATTCCGCCTTTTTATGCTTTGGAGGTTTATATGGTCAATGAAAGAGAAAGCGTGACCGCTAAGATATGCGCATTCGTGAGAGCATGGCACTCGAACCGCTCACGCCAGAAGATATACGACGATTACCTTGCCTACGATATGCTGGGCAAGGATGAATACGACAGCATATATGAGCTCATCAGCAGCGGGCTTGACGGCTCGCAGCAGTTCTCACGGGAGGACACCGAGCAGATAATCAGCGAATATTTCGCTCCCATACCGCTGTCGAGGATCCACTTCAACGAGAGCCGGCTGGAGGAGTTCGCAAAGGCAAACGGCAAGGTACAGTACGTCATCTGCGGTGCAGGCTCGGACACATTTTCATTCCGCAACGGGAATGAGAACATCGAGATCTTCGAGATAGATCACCCCGACACTCAGCGCTACAAGCTGGAAAAAATAAGGGAACTGGAATGGAACATCCGCCCGAATGTACACTATGTACCGGTGGATTTCGAGAAGGAGCGAATGTGCGGCAAGCTCCTTGCAGCCGGCTTTGATCCGGCAAAGAAGACGTTTTTCAGCATACTGGGAGTTACCTATTACCTGACACTTGATGTGTTCACGGATACGCTCAGGCAAATGGCAGAGCTCTCAGCTCTTGGCAGCGCGGTGGTGTTCGATTACCCCATAAAGACCGGCACATTTCCCGGCAGAGTCGCACGTCTGGAACAGATAACAGAGGCATTGGGTGAGGTCATGCGCGGCGGCTACGATTACAGTGAGGTCTCCCGTGCACTTTATTCACTCGGCTTCCAGATAGACACATATATGTCGGCGGAAAAGGTGCAGAAGGAATACTTCGACGGGCGAACCGACGGCTTGAAGGCATTTGAAAACGTGAGCCTGATCTCGGCGACTTACACCGCAGGCTACGACTACGAATAATTGATAAAACCAACTTGTAGGGACGACCATTGGTCGTTCGCACATCTCGAATTGGCTGATACTTGTATAAATGCGGACGCGCAATTAGCATCCCTACAAAAACTAAAGGAGAATTACTATGAGCAATTTTAAGAATACAGAAACAGCACTTATCCACGGAGGTATCTCCATTGACGAGCGTACAGGCGCAGTAAATGTGCCGATATACCAGACCTCCACCTACAAGCAGGACGGTCTCGGAAAAATGCGCGGCTATGAGTATTCCCGCACAGGCAACCCTACCCGTGAGGCTCTTGAAGCCCTTATAAGAGACTTGGAGGGCGGCTATGCAGGATTCGCATTCGGCTCGGGAATGGCAGCGCTCACAGCGGTGCTCAGTCTGCTCCACAGCGGCGACAGAGTGCTCATTTCCAGCAATGTTTACGGCGGAACCTTCCGTCTGCTGAGCAAGGTGTTCGACCACTTTGACTTTACCTACACCATTGCCGACACTGAGCATCCCGATGTGTACGAGAGCCAGATTACCGATGACGTAAAGGCAGTCATCATCGAGAGCCCTGCAAATCCGCTGATGACAATTACCGATATTCCGGCGATCGCAGAGGTCTCCCACAGACACGGACTTCTCGTTATCGTGGACAACACCTTTATGACTCCCTACCTCCAGAAGCCCCTTGCGCTTGGCGCAGATATAGTCGTTCACAGCGCTACGAAGTACCTCGGAGGTCACAGCGATGTTGTATCAGGACTTGCAGTTGTAAGCACTCCCGAGCTTGCGGAGAAGATAGCATTCATCCAGAATTCCACCGGCGGAGTCCTCGGACCTTTCGATTCGTTCCTGCTTATCCGCGGCATCAAGACACTTGCAGTCCGCATGGACAGGCACGTTGAAAACGCAGAAAAAGTATCGGAATATCTCCTGAACCACAAGGCAGTCAAGAACGTCTACTACCCCGGTCTCAAGAGCGACAAGGGCTATGAGATAAACCGCAGACAGGCTAAAAACGGCGGCGCGATGATCTCTTTCGAGCTCCATGAAAACTACGATATTCGCAAATTCTTCGAGAGTTTGGAGCTTGTTTCTCTCGCTGAAAGCCTTGGCGGCGTGGAGTCCCTTGTATGCCACCCTGTAACAATGACACACGCTTCGATTCCTGCTGATATTCGCAAAAAAGTCGGTATCACCGACGGTCTTATCCGACTTTCAGTGGGCATTGAGAACATAGAGGACATTCTCGCGGACATTGCACAGGCTATCGAAAAAGCGGAGGTAAAGTGATGAGATACTATGATTCGATGCAGGCACTTATCGGCAACACACCGCTGGTGAGGCTGGGAAACATCGTTAAGGCTGAGGGCGTGAACGTCTTCGCAAAGCTGGAGCTCTGGAACCCCTCGGGCAGCGTAAAGGACCGCACGGGCCTTTACATGATAAACGATGCTGAGCGCCGCGGACTTCTGAAACATGGCGGAACTATCGTTGAAGCTACCGCCGGCAATACCGGTCTTGGCATAGCATTTGCGGCACTCAACCGAGGCTACAAGATCATATTTGTGGTACCCACAAAGTTCTCGGCTGAAAAGCAGTCGCTCCTGAGAGCACTGGGCGCTGAGGTAGTGAACACTCCCCGCGAGCTGGGTATGCTGGGGGCAGTCGCAAAGGCTGAGGAGATAAAGGCACAGATACCCGGCTCTATCTCGCTGGAGCAGTTCAAGAACCAGAGCAACCCCCTCGCTCACTATGAGACTACCGGTCGGGAGATATTCGAGGCTCTGGACGGTCACATCGACTATGTTGTGGCAGGCGCAGGCAGCGGCGGCACCTACACCGGTATACTCCGCTATATCAAGGAGAGAAATCCGCAGACTAAGGGTATTCTTGCTGATCCCGTAGGCTCGACTATGGGCGGCGGAGAACACGCTGATTACAACATTGAAGGCATAGGCAACGACTTCATCGCCGACACGATGGATATGTCCCTTGTGGACGGAGTTATCAAGATGAACGATGATGAAGCATTCAATACTGCACGTCTGCTCGCAAAGACTGAGGGTATCATCGCTGGTTCGTCCTCAGGAGCGGCAATGGCGGCAGTCCTCAAACTGGTGGAAAGCGGTGCAAAGGGCAATATCGTTACTGTATTTCCCGACCGCGGCGATCGCTATTTCAGCACAAAACTCTTTGAATAGTAAGTAGTAGGGGACGGCGTCCTCGACGTCCCGCCAATATACCAACAAACTAACGGCAACATTTTGTAGGGCGCTTGACCAGCACCCAAAGACAAGAGAAGTATTCACGGGCGAGCGGAACTCGCCCCTACACTCGCGACAAAAGAAACGGAGGTAAGCTATGACTTTACAGCAGCTCAAATACATACTTGCGATTTCCTCAACAGGTTCAATGAACAAGGCTGCGGAGCAGCTTTACGTATCGCAGCCGTCCCTTACCTCATCGGTGCAGGAGCTGGAAAAGGAGATAGGTATAAAGATATTCAACCGCAGCGGCAGGGGAGTCACCCTCACCAACGACGGCGCTGAGTTCGTGCAGTACGCCCGTCAGGTGGTGGGACAGTTCGACGTTCTTGCGGAGAAATACAGCGGCAAAGGCAATGTCAAGAAGAAGTTCGGCGTGTCCACCCAGCATTACTCCTTTGCGGTAAAGGCTTTCGTGGAAATGGTCAAGGAGTTCGATACGGCTAAGTACGAGTTTGCCGTCCGTGAGACCAAGACCGCCGAGGTCATCAGCGACGTTGCGACTATGAGGAGCGAGATAGGCATAATCTACCTAAACGACTTCAACCGCAAGTCCATAACAAAGCTGCTGCATTCAAACGGTCTGGAGTTCCACACGCTGACCAAGTGCAGTCCCTACGTGTACCTCTGGAAAGGTCACCCCCTCGCAAATGAGAAGAAGATAACCTTTGAGCAGCTTGCGGACTACCCTTGCCTTTCCTTTGAGCAGGGCGATAACAGCACGTTCTATCTTGCTGAGGAACTGCTCAGCACAGCCGACTATCAGCGTACTATCAAGGCCAACGACCGTGCGACCATGCTCAATCTGATGATAGGTCTGAACGGCTACACGCTCTGCTCCGGAATTATCTGCGAGGAGCTCAACGGCTCGGACTACATTGCCGTGCCATTCGATGACGATTCTGATGAGATAATGGAAATAGGCTATATCACGCTGGAGAACGTCATTCTCAGCAAAATGGCTGAAATATATATCCGTGAGATAAAAACGTATCTTGATATAGAATGAGCCTATAACTCCGCATAGAAGTCCTGTATTGGACTTTTTATGCGGAGAGGTGTATAATTAAAACATACTAAAATGATAGGAGAACTGCTATGACAGAAGTATTATGGCTCGGACGGGGCGGACAGGGGGCATTTACAGCCGCAAAGCTTCTCGGAGCAGGTTATACCATAGATGATGATATCAAATACGCGCTTGCCTTTCCTTCATTCGGTCCGGAGCGCCGCGGCGCACCCGTGAGAGCATTCACAAAGCTCGATGCAAAGCCGGTCGTGGACAGAAGCCAGACCGAAAAGGCTGACTACATCGTTATACTGGACGATACGCTGTACAGCCCCCAGCTTCAGGGACTTCTGAAGCCAACAGGGACTATTATAGTGAACTCGAAAAACGATATTGACGGAGCACTTACTTTTGACGCGGACAGCATCGCAGCTGAGTTCAGACTTCCCACTGCAAATACCGTCATGTTCGGGCTTCTTGTTGGGCTTTCGGGTGTTGTCACGTCAGATGAAGCGGTGGAAGCTATCAGGGGCTATATGCCTGCAAAAATACAGGAGCGCAACATAAGCGCACTTCTTAAAGCTGTGCAGGAGGTGGCGGAATGAGACCCTACATCAGAGAGGAAAAGGACTTCTCATTTTCGGAAGTTCCTGAGAATACGTCGTTTGAGGCAGGCTACCTCACGACTGTCAACAGCGGCTGGAGAAGCATCAGACCGGTTATCAGCGCCGCAAAATGCGTCGGCTGTGAGCAGTGTTACCTCTACTGTCCCGACGGCGTTATTTCAATCAAGGACGGCAAGGCAGTCATTGACTACGACTTCTGCAAGGGCTGCGGAATATGCGCTAAGATATGTAAAATACAGGCAATAGAAATGGAGGCGGAGTGCAAATGAGCAAGAAATTTTTGTCAGGCAACGAAGCATTTGCTGAGGGTATTCGACTTGCACGTCCGCAGGTCATTTCAGCCTACCCGATTACTCCCCAGACCATAGTGGTGGAGCGTCTTTCGGAAATGGTCGAGGATGGCAGTCTCAGTGCCGAGTACGTTCACGTTGAGTCCGAGCACTCCGCGCTTTCATGTGCTATCGGAGCGAGTGCCGCAGGTGCAAGAGCCTTCACGGCAACTTCCTCGCAGGGACTTCTCTATATGGCTGAATGTCTCTACTACGCGGCAGGCGGACGCTTCCCCATTGTTATGATGAACGCCGACCGTTCGACTGCTCTCCCGTGGAATATCTACGGCGATCAGCGCGACAGCCTTTCTCAGCTCGACAGCGGCTGGATACAGTCCTACGCCGAGAACGCACAGGAGGCTCTCGACCTTGCGCTCATGAGCTACAAAATCGCTGAGGATAAGCGCGTGCAAACGCCTTATATGGCTAATCTGGACGGCTTCGTGCTCACACATACATACGAAACAGTGGACATTCCCGCTCGCGGGCAAGCAGACAAATTCCTGCCGCCCTATGAGACCGACAACCGCATAGACTTTGATTCTCCAAAGAATATGGCGTTTTCGGCAGGTCCTGACACCAACTACATTTTCAAGTACAAGGAGCACAAGGGCATTCTTGCAGCGGCTGAGGTCATCACCGAGACCGAGAAGGAATTCGCTGAGATATTCGGCAGGCACTACACCGGTCTGACTGAGAATTACCGTACCGAGGACGCTGAATACATCATCGTTACGCTTGGAAGTATCGCAGGTCTGTGCCGAGAAACTGCGGATAAGCTCCGCGAAAACGGCGTAAAGGCAGGCGTTGTCCGCATACGCTATATGCGTCCGTTCCCGAACAAGGAAATTGCAGATGTTCTGCGGAATGTCAAGGCATATGCAGTCCTCGAAAAGGACATCAGCTTCGGCAACGAGGGCACAGTTTTCACCAACGTCAACTCCGCGCTCAAAAAGGCTGGCGTGGACGTCAAGGGCTACAATTTCATCGGCGGTCTGGGCGGACGAAACATTTCCGCCGGGGACATTGAAAACATCTACACAAGCATCGCAAAGGGCACGGAAAGTGTCAATTTTATTGGCATAGGAGGCGAGGACAATGGCAAATAAGGTCGCGGACAGCATCTCGCGCGAGGAATACTTTTACGGACACAAGGCGTGTGCGGGCTGCGGCGGAAGTCTTGCAGTAAGAGCGGCACTTAAAGTCCTCGGACAGAACGCAGTGTCGGTACTCCCGGCAGGCTGTATGTCGGCAGTGGGATTCAACTTCCCGCAGCTTTGCTTCTCCAACAACTCCATAATCTCAACATTTGCGGGTACTGCTTCCATGCTCACAGGTGTTGAGGCAGGCCTTCGCGCAAGGGGATACAAGGACTTCACAGCAGTCGGCTTTGCCGGCGACGGCGGTACAGCGGACATCGGAATACAGGCGCTTTCCGGCGCTATTGACCGCAACGACAACATCATCTACATATGCTACGACAATGAGGCGTATATGAATACGGGCATTCAGAAGTCCGGTCTCACGCCTTTCGGTGCAAAGACAACAACTACTCCTGCAGGCGCGAATATCCACGGAAATATCCGTCCGAAGAAGAATATGTTCGAGATAGCAGCTGCACACGATATACCTTATGCGGCAACTGCAAGCGTTGGTTACATCTATGATTTCATACAGAAGGTGCAGAAGGCTTCGCAGATACAGGGCACGAAATATATCCACGTTATCGCGCCATGTCCGACAGGCTGGGGAGTTGCTCCCGATGCAACTGTTGACATCGCAAAGGAAGTCGTTGACTGCGGACTGTGGTATCTTGCTGAGTACGAAAACGGCACATTCAAGCTCAACCACAAGCCGAAGGAGTTCACGGACGTGACCGCATATCTGAAAAAGCAGGGACGCTTCAAGCACCTCACAGATGACGATATACAGATAATAACAGCCTCACGGGACAAGAAATGGGAGTTTATTGATAAGAACTTCGAGTTATAAGAACAACCTATAACTCACAATAAAACTATGGTATTGGACAAATGCAGGAAAGCGTTGTATAATTAAGTCATACCAAACAAATAGGGAAAATAGGTATTGGAGGAAATTACAATGAGCAGAGATATTAACAACAAATTCTGGGACGAGGAGCTTGAAACTCTTCCCCGTGAGGAACTTCAGAAGAGACAGCTTGAGGACTTAAAGGAGATCGTAAAGTTCGCTTACGACCACGCTCCCTACTACAAGCGTTCATTCGATGAGGCAGGCGTTAAGCCTGAGGACATCAGGACTCTCAAGGACATCGAGAAGTTCCCGTTCATCAACAAGAAGACACAGCGCGACACTCAGGGCGTTGGTTCGTTCCTTGGCGAGCTCGCAGCTGTTCCCGAGGAGGACGTAGTGTTCATCTCAACATCGTCCGGTTCAACTGGTGTACCTACCATGAGCCCGTTCACCAAGAAGGACTTCGATGAGTTTCAGGACACTGAGAGCCGCTGGTTCTGGCAGATAGGAATGAGACCAAACGACCGTTACGTTCACGCTCTCAACTTCTCACTCTACGTTGGCGGTCCTGACGTAATCGGCGCACAGAACCTCGGAGCATTATGTATCTGGGGCGGCACTCTCCCCAGCGAGAGACTTCTCTTCATCTTGAAGACATACAAGCCTACAATTATCTGGACTTCTCCCTCCTACGCATGGCAGCTTGGTGAAAAGGCTGTTAAGGCTGGTTACGATCCGAAGAAGGACTTCAACATCAAGAAGATAATCGTTGCAGGCGAGCTCGGCGGTTCTATCGACGCTACAAGAAAGGCTATTGAGGATCTCTGGGGCGCTGAGGTTTACGACTTCTACGGTCTGTCTGATATATTCGGTGCCTGCGCTGCACAGTGCGAATACCACGACGGACTCCACATCGCTGAGAACCACATTCTCGTTGAGACTATCGACATTCACACAGGCGAAGTCCTTGAACCCGGTCAGACTGGTGAGCTTGTATTCACAACTCTCCGTAAGCACGCTCGTCCGCTTATCAGATTCAAGACAGGCGACATCGGACGCATTGACGTCACACCCTGCAAATGCGGACGTACTCACGGCAGAATCAACATTCTCGGCAGAAAGGACGATATGTTCATTGTTTCTGCTGTTAACGTATTCCCCAGCGACATAGAGGCTGTAATCCGTGAGCAGAGCGGCATCACAGGCGAGTACCTTATCCGTATCTTCGAGAAGGACTTCACAAACAAGTACGCAGTTGAGATCGAGAAGTCTGCTGACAATACCAAGAGCGATGACGAAGTTGCAGAGCAGGTAAGTGCAGCACTGAAGGCTCGTACCGGTGTTAAGCCTGCAAGAGTTGTAGTACATCCGGACGGCGGTCTGAATACACGTTCCGAGCACAAGTCCAGACGTGTTATCGACGAAAGAAATATTGACTACAACATCTAAAAGTGCTAAAATTAATGGGCAGATAAGTTCTGCCCATTTCATTTAAGGAGTATTATTATGCCTGAACTTTCAAACCGAACAGCAACATTTACCGATTCCGTCATAAGACGTATGACACGAATTTCCAATAAATACGGCGCAGTCAATCTCTCGCAGGGCTTTCCGGATTTTGAGCCGCCCAGAGAGATACTCGACCGCCTTGCAGAGGTCACTCGCGAGGACTTCCACCAGTATTCGATAACGTGGGGAGCTCAGAACTTCCGCGAAGCCCTTGCAGAAAAGCAGTCCCGACTTATGGGACGTCCCATTGACCCCAACGGTGAGATAGTAGTCACCTGCGGCAGCACCGAGGCTATGATGGCGGCAATGATGTCCGTTACCAATCCCGGCGACAAGGTCATTGTGTTCTCACCGTTCTACGAGAATTACGGTGCAGACACGATACTCTCCGGCGCTGAGCCGATATACGTTCCGCTCATTCCGCCGGAGTTCAGCTTTGATGCGGACGTTCTTGAAGCTGCCTTCAAGCAGCACCCGAAGGCGCTTATCCTCTGTAACCCATCCAATCCCTGCGGCAAGGTGTTCACGCGAGACGAGCTTCTGATAATCGCCAATCTCGCAAAGAAGTATGATATATTCGTTATCACTGACGAGGTTTATGAGCATATCGTTTACGCGCCGCACAAGCACGTTTATTTTGCAAGTCTGCCCGATATGTGGGAGAGAACTATTTCCTGCTCGTCCCTGTCCAAGACCTACTCTATTACCGGCTGGAGACTGGGCTATGTTATCGCTCCGCCACATATCATCGACACAGTGAAGAAGGTGCACGACTTCCTCACTGTCGGAGCGGCTGCACCATTGCAGGAGGCTGCCGTTACCGGACTTCGCTTCGGCGACGACTACTACAAGTGGTTACAGGACAAGTACACCGAAAAGCGCGACCTGTTCCTTAAAGGACTTGACCGCATAGGCTTGCAGCACACGGTCCCGCAGGGAGCTTACTACATACTCCTCGATATATCGGAATTCGGCTACAAAAGCGACCTCGTGTTCTGCGAAAAGCTGGCTGAGTATGTTGGTGTGGGAGCTGTTCCGGGTTCGAGCTTCTTCAAGGAGCCCGAGAACCGCTATATCCGTTTCCACTACGCAAAGAAAAACGAGACGCTCGAAAATGCACTGGAGCGTCTGAACGACATAAGAAAGAAAATGCCGAGGGAGTGATATTATGCAGATTATCGCAAGCTTTACTGTCGACCACGACAAGCTCGAAAAGGGAATGTACATCTCCCGTATCGACGGCGACGCAGTGACCTACGACATACGCATGAAAAAGCCAAACGGCGGCGACTATCTCACCAACGGCACACTGCATACCTTCGAGCACCTGTTCGCTACCTACGCCAGGAACAGCGAGCTTTCCGACAGTGTCATATACGTGGGACCAATGGGCTGCCTGACCGGTTTTTACCTGATACTCCGGGATAAAATCTCCCATGAGCAGGCGATACGCCTTGTGCAGGACAGCTTCCGTTTTGTGGCTGATTTCAGCGGCAAGATACCCGGTTCCGAGCGTAAGGAGTGCGGAAATTATCTGCTCCACGATCTTGAAGGTGCAAAGGCAGTAGCAGCTGATATGCTCACGGTGCTTGACGGATACACGCCTGAAAAACTGAATTACTGAGCTGAAACGCTGTGCTTTAGTCAGCTCCCTTTAACTGGAAAAGTAGGTTAACGAGCCTGTAAAGTATGGGCTCGGTATTTTTTGCCACGATTCCGGCAGAGGGGGCTCCCCATTGCACTGCGTTTTTCAATTATCATCAATAAGCTCTTGACAAATGGAAAAAACTGTGATATAATATGAATAGTTGAACAAGTATTCATATTATAGAGGTTTTTTTATGGTTAAGAATAGTTTCTGGGACAGGATCGCGGGCTTGTATGACCTTTTTGAAAGAGCTTACAACCGCAGGTGCTATGACGGTACAGGTCTGAGAGTTGCACAGGAGATTGAGCCGGAGGATATTGTGCTGGAATGTGCGTGCGGTACAGGCTCGATAAGCAAGCCGGTCGCGGAAAAATGCAGGAAGCTCATTGCGACTGATATGTCTGTGAATATGATGAAGCGTGCAAGGAAGAACTGCTCCGGCTGCGGAAATATCACATTCCGCAGGGCAAATATCATGTCTGTCAATGTGAGGGATTACACATTTGACAAGGTCGTAGCCGGCAACGTGATTCACCTCCTTGACGAGCCCTACAAGGCTGTGGACGAGCTGCTGAGAGTTTGCAAAAAAGGTGGTAAGGTCATCATCCCCACTTACATCAATATGAGCAGACCGTCGAGCAAATGGCTCATTAAGCTGTTCGACTTTGCAGGGGCTCACTTCAAAGCACAGTTTGACCGCAGCAGCTATGAGGATTTCTTCATTAAAGGCGGATACAACGTCAACTTTGATGTAGTTGACGGAAAAATGCCCTGTGCCATTGCTATTATAACAAAAGAGTAACTGATTTCAACTCCTTATCAGCCTATCCTATATCCAACGATAAAAACAAATATAAAAAAGCTGTTGACTTTTAACGGAAGAAAGCCTATAATAATAGTATGAATTAATTGCGGTAAGGAGTTGCTGTGCTTGAGTACATTTGAAGATAACATCAATGACATAGTCACCGACCTCATAGGGTACTATGAAAAAGAAAATACGACTGACAATGTGGGGATATTCAACCATCCTGACAAAGAGATAATAATAGACATACTTTCGAGCCTGAGAAAGGTCATCTTTCCCGGCTATTTCAAAAACGGCTCCACAAAGGTCTATACGCTCAGGAATAATCTCTCTATGCTGATCGAGGACGTTATGTTCAAGCTTACCAAGCAGATAGCCATAGTTTTCGGCGGTGAACGGAGAAACGAGGATGCCATAGTTGAAAAAGCCAGACAGATAACCCTCGAATTCGTAAAGTGTCTCCGCAAGATACGTGAGTACATAGAGACTGATGTTCAGGCAGCGTATGAAGGCGACCCTGCAGCTTACAGCAAGGACGAGATAATCTATTCCTATCCGGGACTGTTCGCTATCCTTGTCAACAGAATTGCCCACGAGCTGTTCACGCTCGGAGTACCTGTTATACCCCGTATGATGACGGAGTATGCCCACAGCGAGACCGGTATCGACATTCACCCCGGTGCGACCATAGGCAAGTTCTTCTTTATCGACCACGGTACGGGTATAGTTATCGGCGAAACTACCGTTATCGGCAACAATGTCAAGATATACCAGGGCGTTACTCTCGGAGCGCTGTCAACCAGAGGCGGTCAGGCGCTGAAAAGCAAGAAGCGCCACCCTACTATCGAGGATAATGTTACGATATATTCAGGAGCTTCCATACTCGGCGGAGATACGGTCATCGGCAAGGATGTAATTATCGGCGGTAACGTATTTATCACACGCTCAGTCCCGGACGGTGCAAAGGTAAGCGTCAAAAATCAGGAATTACGTTACAAGTACGATTCTTCCAAGCCTGCTGAGAGAGTTGAAATAGAAGACGACGACAGCTGGTTCTATATTATCTGAGGATACATTTGAGACCTCAAAGCTCATCGAAAAGCTGGAGCGACTACTTGTAGGTATCTCCGCAGGTGCTGCTTACTACGCTGATTTACAACAAATCCCTGACTTTAATGTTCCAAGTAGCATTTCTCCAGTAACTGCTGAGTACTCAAACGACTTTCAGCAGTTACTTTGTTACTTATAGATTTATATTTCTAATGACTTGACAAACACCTTTTAGTGTGTTAGAATAAAATCAGCAAGTAATATAAATAGTTATCAATGCAATTACAAGGAGATTGATATGGAACAGTTATTAGTCAGCCATTGGCACAAGAATACGAGATACGAAATACAAAGCATAAACGGCACGGAGTATATTGTTCCCTGCGAATATGGCTCGGTGTATGATCCAATCAAGAGCGAAAATGAAATGATGACCGATGCATTGAATCTCGGCAAGTATCTGACTGAGAACGACTTCGGTCAGAATGAGATGGTACTGGACTTTGTACACAAATACGGTCTGCTTGGTATCATGCCTGACATTGCAGGCTCTGACATAGGCAAGAATGAGCGTGTCATTGTCCGTGATAATATCTTCACCGAGAGCGGTATAGTTGAGGTAAATGAGTTCGCAAAGACCTTCTTCCCTCTCGATAACATCGACATAATGTCTAAATCCAACCAAAAAGGCAAGCTGAGACTGTACTACCGCAGCCCGATACACTCGACTATGTTCCTGCGTAAGTATAGATACTGCGAGCCGCTTGAATGGGTGAAAAAATACTTCAAGTACCTTTACAGCTTCATGACAGGCAAGGAATCAAAGCTGACGGAATTCATTCCTCCTCGTCTGACCTACAAGATAGACGACAGGAACGGTCTGAATCTGCTGTGCGAGTACGATTCGCTCAAGGCTATGATAGACCTCGCCTTCGCAAAAGCAGTAACCGACGATAAGAAGCCACTCCGCACCTGCAAGCACTGCGGAAAGCTGTTCTATGCCACCGACATACGAAGCGAATTCTGTTCAGCTCGCTGCCGCAATCAATATAACGTGTACAAATCAAGAGCAAAGCATTGACGCTTTGCTCTTTTTGTTTCAAAAATAAAATAGAGCCTTGACAAATAAAAATAGTGTGTTATAATATAATCGAGAATAAGTAATAGTATATATTTGATATACAATTACAAGTGAATATGAAGCAGAGCAGAGTTCGATTGGAAACGCTGCTCATTCTACTCGGAATATTGTAATATGATATATGCTACAATGTATTACAAAGATGCTGTTACAAAGGGGTGACCTGAAATGAACAAGTAAAAGTCAAACAGAAACTTGAAAATTGAATATGGGATCAGGAGTTACGTTGTTTCCGATGGTGGGGCGGTGAGCCGTACCAGCCCGAAGATGCGCGATGACGCGAAAGCCGAGCGGTAACATCTTCGGTTTCACACAGCGCAGGTGTGAAGGAGCGATGAAAGTCGGGAACGGATACTTACACTCAGCCACAGTCCGAGCGTGATAAAACCGTCGCAGGCAATGGGAGTGTGCCGGGGCAGCCGAGCATTTAAGCTGCCTATGAGTCCGATGTGCAGTCGGGCGGCTTCTGATTCGGTCAGGCAAGAGTGCGGCGGATACCACTGTGAAGTCGCAGCAGGTCCGTGATGTGTCGCGTGCTTTTGTACTGACCCGTTCGTGATGTGTCTGACTATGTGCCAAAAACAGTTCAATTTGTATAAAGAATACTGCTCCCACATTTTTCACTTGGGAGAGCAAATATCCGTCCGACACAGCCCACACAAATATCTCAATCGAGTAGTTGCCCGTAACGAAAAAAGCTGTCGGCTGTGTCCGAGAAAAAAGAAGGGGATGGTTTTATAGGAAACGAATTAACGATCTACAACAGCGAGTACATCATGACAACTCCGCTGGAAAAACAGGAGTACATCATCTACAAAATGATGTATCCAGGTCTGTATATCCTTGCAGGCGCTCCGAAGATAGGTAAGTCGTGGTTAGCGCTGGACTTGTGTATGTCAGTCGCTAACGGTGAGCAGTTCCTCAAGCACGATACGAATATTGGTCAGGTATTGTATCTCAGTCTCGAGGACAACCTCCTACGCTTGCAGAATAGGATATACGAGCTCACGGACGAACCCTGTGAGAACCTTAACTTCACAATCGAAGCAAAAACAATAGGCAACGGATTGGAAGAAGAACTTGAAAAGAGTAAACAGGAACTTCCAAATCTGAAAGTGATTGTCATTGACACACTTCAGAAAGTCAGGTGCAGCACCGACGTCAACTATGGCTCTGACTACAAGGAGCTCTCCGTGCTGAAAGCGCTTGCGGACAAGTTAAAGGTTGCAATTCTTGTCGTGCACCACACGCGCAAGTGTTACGACAGCGATCCGTTCAATATGGTGTCTGGCTCGACTGGAATCATCGGCAGTGTTGACGGAATCATGGTGATGATCGAAGAGCGTCGCGGCAGTGGTAAAGCAAAATTACATTGCGCTGGTCGTGACATTGAACACATAGAGTTGCATTTGGAGTTCAACAATCATCGTTGGAATGTGGTTGACGATGTGCCTGAGCGCAAGCCAGACCTTTTCTCTTTCGCCATACATGATCTCATGGTTGATGAGAAACGTTTCACGGGTTCGGCGACGGAGCTATGCAAGCTGATGTATAAACACTTCGGACGCGAGTATGCACCGAACTGGATGACGAGAAATCTTGTTCAGCACACGAATGAACTCAAAACATACGGAGTGCTGTTCACAGCTCGCAGAAGTCATGGAGCGCGAATACTGGAGCTCATTTACGACCAGTCGGGTGACAGTAAAAACGGAAGCCTGCTGTGGGTAGAAATTGCTGACCATGCCGGCACCCAAAGTTCAGAAAACGTCTATTTACCTTTGCTTGAGACGGGTGACGGTAAAAATGAGGGTGACGGCATAGGTGTCTCAGGGTGACGGTATAACGCTCTCGGGTGACGGTAAAACAACGCACAAAACGCACCGTTTTTGCCGCCGATACCCAAAACGGACAGGTATCCCACCTGTACCCACAGAAGCGGGTTGCCGCGCAATGTGGAGCGAGTGTGGCGGCATTGGCGTAGGGAGAAAACTACCGCTGACGGAGCAGCACAGGCGACGGAAGTATGAAATGCCAGCATCGCATTCGGCAGTCCGCCGAACGCTTGCTGGTCGGGGCGAACCCCGAGCCCCCTCTCAAAAATCGCACAAAGAAAGGAGCGTGATACAATGAGAAAACGCAACAGAACGATCACAATCCGCTGTACCGATGATGAGTATGAGCGGATACACAACAAGGCTGAACGGCACAAGCTGTCCCTCAGTGACTTCGTTCTCAGGTCGGCACTTGACAAGAAAATCGTAGTGGAGGACGGACTGGATGAGGTCGCCAAACAGCAGAAAGCTATCGGTCGGAATCTCAATCAGATAGCAATGCTGGCTCACGAAGGACGGCTGCACTCGGTCAGACTGGACGAGCTTATTGAACAGCACAGGGCAGTGACAACGGCAGTCTGCGACATAGCAAAGGTGGTGAAGTAATGCCAATAATTCATTTTATAAACAACAAAACTCAGACCGCCGGAGGCATGAAGAATGTCCTAAACTACGTCAGCAAAAAGGAGAAGACCGTGTCAGAGGACAAGCGGTTCGTGACCGGAGTCAACTGCTCGCCCGAGACTGCTCTCGATGAGATGAACGCGACCAAGAATCTCTATCACAAAAGCGACGGACGGCTGTACTATCATCTTGTGCAGAGCTTCCCCAGCGGATACGAAATCGAACCTGAGCTTGCTCACAAAATCGCTGTGGAGCTTGCGGAGAAAGCGTTCAACAATTACGAAGTAGTAGTCGCTACTCACATTGACCGTGAGCATATTCACTCGCACTTCGTGTTCAACTCGGTCAGCTTCGAGGACGGAAAGAAGTATCATTCAAACAAGGAGAGCGTCGAGCAATTGATGAAACTCAGCGATGAGATCTGTCAGCAGTACGCAGTCCATGTCCTCGATGCTCCCAAGAAGAAAATGAATAAGGACTTCCTCTCTGACAGCGAGTACAGGTCAGCCAAGCGCGGCGAGAGCGTCAAGTGGGAGCTGATGAACGCCATCAATCAGGTGATGAAACAAGCAAAGACACGAAAGCAGTTCTGCTATATGATGAAACGGCAGGGATACGGTGTCAGGTGGGAGGACAACCACAAATACATCACCTACACTTGTCCTAATGGCAGGAGATGCCGTGACAATAAGCTTCACGGCGACAAATACAGAAAGGAGAATATGGAGTATGAATTCAAAACAAGAAGAATTGCAGCAGATGTACGACAAGGAATTGTCGGCAGCGGCGGACACTCAGCCGACGGTATTGGTGCTCGATTCCAACTGGAGAGCACTGATAGAATTGAACAAGCTGATGTCGCAGGAGCAGCTGGAAATACTCACCAGACTCTCGGTGCTGGCGACGAAAGCAGAGACAGAACAGGTGCTGAAAACAGTACGCTCCGAGCAGAGAGATACCATAGCGACTTGTCAGGAGCTGCTGGATCAGGCAGCGGAACTGTCAGAAACAGCAACGGCTCAACTGGAGAAAGCAACAGCGGACCTGTCCTCACAGGCTGGGAAGCTGAACGAGGAATATGGCTCGAAGCTGAAAGAGCTCGACGAATACAAGCACAAGCTAAGATTGAAAGCAGTCAAGTGGATAGTGATCTCGCAGTCGGTATTGATTGCATTGTCGGCGGCGTTACAGCTGTGGCTTCGATAATCGAGGACGAACCTGCCGACGATACCGAGTACGCTCGGGAACACGTTGACGGCAAGGCTCTTGCAAAGGAGCTCCGTAAAAAGGAAGAGCTCGGTATGCACATGGGTTAAACGAAATCTATAATGAAAGGAATCTTTAAAATGAACAATTCAAATCTCACAGGAAACATGAACGAAAGATTTAAGAGGAGCGTGGTATATTGGGAAGAACTATTAAAGAACCGAAAATCAGAAACATCAATGTCAGATTTAATGGAGACAATGCAGGCTTCGACTTGTTTATAAAGTCTCTGCTCAGCGACTATCTCCATTCGGGTGATGTAGACAAATCTCCACTGACAGATGTTGTTGATAAGGTAGAAATAAATGAAACATACGAAAAAGCAGTAGACTTCTGAGGAAGTCTGTGATATGGTGTGTCGTAGCACCAAGCAAGGTGCTGCGACTGCCAATACGAATGGAGGTAAAAATATGAAAGCATGGTTATATTACAGATTGTCACGAGATGAAGATGCCGAGATGAACAGTCTTCAGAATCAGCGTCAGATACTCGTGGACTATGCAGAGCTGAACGGTTACGAAATAACAGGTGAGAGCTTCGATGATAATGTATCGGGTATGACATTCGAGCGAAAGGGGCTTCACCAGATAGAGCTTGCAGTTGAGGACGGAAAGGTCGACGTGCTTCTCGTCAAGGACTTGTCACGACTCGGCAGACACCGTACTCGCACGGCACTGTTCATAGACTACCTGCGCGAGAATAATGTCCGAGTATATTCAGTCACAGAGGGCATCGACTCCTCGAATGAAAATGATGATATGATAATAGGCTTCAAGCAGCTCGTCAATGGTTTCTACGCCAAGGACATTGGTAAGAAGGTGCGCGCAGGTATACGTCAGAAACAGAAAACGGGAATGCCTGTAAACCTGCCGATGGGCTACTACAAAGATAAATTCACTGGCGAGATACTGGTCGATGAAACGGCGGCAGCGATAGTAAAAGAAGTATTTGAGAAGTTCTTTGCTGGATATGGACTAAGCACTATTGCTAAGGACTTCAATCGCCGTGGCATAAAATCGCCCGAATATTTCTCACACAGGAAGAAAAATCCGCGGCATACTGAGATTGCCAAAAGATTTTTATGGGCTCAAACAACAGTGAAACGTCTGATACAAAATGAAGCATATACAGGAACACTTGTTAATCATAAGACTGTAACATCGAAGATATACAAGACGAAAGATGTAATACCACCCGAGGAACAGTATCGCCACGAGAACTATATGCCTGCAATAATCGACCGCGAGACTTTTGATCAGGCACAGGTGCTCCTTGAGAGCAGATTGAAGAATAACGCACGTTCTAAATTCGGAAATGTTATCCATAGATACTGCGGAATGATAAAATGTGCCGAATGCGGAGCAAGTCTCATTGCCAAGAAGCGAACGGTAGCAGGTCACTCATGGGTGGAGTACACTTGCAACAGCAACCACCGCTACGGCAATGAATACTGCACTGCACACACGATACGCGAGGGGCAGATAGATGAAATAATCCACACGGAACTTGTACTGCTCCGTCAGGAGATACTTGATTCCAGCCAGAAGTACGACGAAATAGTCAAAGACTGGAACAAGAAAAAGCCCAAATACGATAAAATGATAAAGGAGTATTCGCAGAAAATAGTTACCCTTAAAGGTCAGATCGAGGAGCTGATAATGGAGCGTATCAATGACCGTGAGCATGCCAAGGTCTACAACTCCATGATCGAAAAGCGTGAAGCTGAGATAGCAGAGCTGACTCAAAAGATAGAGGACTGCAAGCGTTTCGACGAGCTCAGCAAGAAGCGTCGGGACGAGCTGATGTCCACGGCAGAAATGCTGGACGAAGTGCTACTTGAGCCGTACATCACGGACGCGAATATGCGTTTGCTTGTCCGTAAGGTCACAGTTCATGAGAACGAGGATGGCAGCCTTGACGTCTCGCTCGAATTCAATGGAGACTTCAAGGATACGAGTACGGTGTGCTTTGAGATCAATGAATAGGTATAACAATAGCCGCAGGAGAGAATCCTGCGGCTAAATATCTGTGGTGCGGGTGACAGGATTTGAACCTGCACACCTTACGGCATTAGAACCTAAATCTAACGTGTCTGCCAGTTTCACCACACCCGCATAATGATAAAATAGGCAATTCTGCGTCTTTTGAAGACGCAGAATTGCGGCAACGTGATATTTAACTTTACTGTTCGTTGGAAGGGAGAGTCTCCATAGCAGGGGCAGCGCCGGGCTGAGGAGCGGGAGCACTCTGTGGAGCCTGCTGTTCGTCATGAGGAACTTCCTGAGGATTTTCACTTTTTTCGGCTTCAGCAGCCTCAGGCTCTTCGGAGTTTTCTTCCTTAGCGATTGCATTTTCGGCGGCTTCTTTTTCAGCTTCTGCTTTAGCAGCAGCCTCTTTTTCGGCAGCTTCGCGCTCGGCCTTTTCTCTGGCTTCCTTGCGTTCAGCGGCTTCTTTTCTTCTGCGTTCGGCCTTTTCAGCCTCTTCCTCTTCTCTGAGTTTCTGTTCCTTGTCAGCGCGTTCTCTTGCGGACTCGCTGTAAATGTCCTCATCGGCAAGGCTTCCGACGAAGTTGAGCTGTTTAACAGGGATTCTCTTCAGGGGAGAGTATATGAACTTACCGCAGGAATAGCTGGCATCAACGAGACCTCTTTTTTCGCAGATGACCTTATTGCCGTCTCTTGCGCGTTTGCCGTTCTGGCAGTAGTCGCATTTGGGAGTCATATTTTTATCGAAATAGTTACCGCTTTTAAAAAATGAAAGAAAACCCAATCCAATCACCTCAAAAAAATAAATCTAACTTGAATTATTATATCACAGAAATTTGAGTTTGTCCAGTAATTTTTTGAAAAATATATATAATAATAAATATTAAGCAAATGAATTGTTGAAGATATACAAAAAAGCTTGTTGAGGGATGTAGGGCGGAGCGCAGCCGGAGCACGGCTGTTTGCTGAAATAATTCTGTATTAGCGGGAACTAACTCAACTTGATTGACACCATATCAAAAGTATGTTATAATATTAACAACGGACAGCCGGATTTATTCGGCTGTTGGTTCTGTAAAAATATGTTTTCGGACAGCAGAGAGCTCTCCCTGCTATCGGACGGCTGTAATACTGATATTTGCAACACTATCCGTCCGTATATCCGGGCGGATTTTTTGCTTTCAGGAGGTAATAATGGAGGATAAGAGGATAGCGGTAGCGGCGATAGTCATTGACGAGCCGGAGGCGGCTGTTGAGGTCAACCGGGTGCTGCACGAATACAGTGAAATGATAATCGGGCGAATGGGGCTCCCCTATAAGGAGCGCGGAATATCGCTTATCTCCGTAGCCCTTGACGCCGAGCCGGACAAGATAAGCAGTCTTACCGGCAGACTGGGACAGATAAGCGGAGTTTCCGTTAAAGCGGCTATATCGAAGAAATAACAGGAGGAATAAATATGTACGACGTAAAATCGCTTAAAGCAGAAGAATTTATCAACGACGATGAGATACTTGATACTCTCAGGTACGCCGATGAGCATAAGAACGACCATGCTCTCATAGAGCAGATACTGGAGAAAGCCCGTCCGAAAAAGACCGGCAGAGGAATTGAATGTTCAGGACTTACTCACCGTGAGGCGAGCGTGCTGCTTGCCTGCGACGATTCTGAGGTGATCGAAAAAATATATGCGCTGGCAAGGGAGATAAAGGAAGCATTCTACGGTGACAGAATCGTAATGTTCGCACCGCTCTATCTTTCAAACTACTGCGTTAATAAGTGTGTGTACTGTCCTTATCACGCTCAGAATAAGGAGATACCGCGAAAGAAACTCACGCAGGAGGAGGTACGCGACGAGGTCATCGCACTTCAGGACATGGGACACAAGCGCCTTGCTATCGAAGCTGGCGAGGATCCTGTGAACAATCCTATCGAGTACATTCTTGACTGCATAAAGACCATATACTCAATTAAACACAAGAACGGAGCTATCCGCCGTGTAAACGTAAATATCGCAGCTACTACCGTGGAGAATTACAGAAAGCTCCGCGAGGCTGGCATAGGTACATATATCCTCTTTCAGGAGACCTACCACAAGGCAAGCTACGAGGTGCTTCATCCGGCAGGACCTAAGCACAATTACGCTTACCACACCGAAGCTATGGACAGAGCTATGGAGGGAGGTATCGATGACGTAGGTCTGGGAGTCCTCTTCGGTCTTGACAAATACCGCTATGAATTCGCGGGACTTCTCATGCACGCCGAGCACCTTGAAGCCGTACACGGCGTAGGTCCTCACACGATAAGCGTTCCGCGTCTGAGAAGGGCTTCTGACATCGACCTGAAGGATTTTGATAACGGCATAGACGATGATACCTTTGCAAAGATAGTTGCCTGCATACGTATTGCAGTTCCATATACAGGCATGATAATCTCCACCCGCGAGAGCGAAGCCTGCCGTGAAAAGGTTATAGGACTGGGCGTATCACAGATCTCCGGAGGTTCGAGAACATCCGTTGGCGGCTATGCAGGATACACTCCCGAGGAGAGACCTCACGACACCGAGCAGTTCGATGTTTCCGACCAGCGCTCCCTTGACGAGGTAGTGAAGTGGCTCATGGATCTGGGCTATATCCCGTCATTTTGTACAGCCTGCTACCGTGAGGGACGCACCGGCGACCGCTTCATGGCTCTGTGCAAGGTGGGACAGATACAGAACTGCTGTCACCCCAACGCTCTTATGACTCTTCAGGAGTACCTTACGGACTATGCTTCCCCTGAGACTAAGGCTGTGGGAGAGGCTCTCATTGCCCGTGAAATACAGAAGGTTCCGGACGAAAAGCGCCGCCAGAGGGCTATCGAATATCTGGAAGAAATAAAGAACGAAGGCAAGCGCGATTTCCGCTTCTGATAAAAAGAGCCTCCCTATATTGGGGAGGCTTTGTTATTATGAGAAGAAATCCTTGATTGTTTTGTATTTATCCGTTGCGTCGTCGATTGTTCTTTTTTTATCCATGACATCGGGTACTGCTTTAACAAGTATGATAGTATAGACGATAAGGGTTATCACCGAGATTATCACTGCCGCCTTGCAGAGGGCTGTGTTTGTTTGGATGCGGTACTTTTTCCTGCCTATTAAGCCCAGTATAAGACCTATGGGCGGGCACAGCAGAGCGAATACCATAGCGCAGACTGCCAGACCGCCGCTTTCCGGGACTGGCTGTGTCTGGGGGAATATCTGCTGCGGGAGCGGAGCTGCGTTCAGTGGAGCACCGCAATTGGGACAGACTGCTTCGCTGCCGCTCAGTCTGCTGCCGCACTCACGGCAGAATACCGGATGTGTACTGCCTGTGGGAGCGCCGCACTGGGGACAAATCTCGTCGCCGGAGCTAAGCCTGCAACCGCATTCGCTGCACACTTTTTCTTCCGGAGCTGCGGACTGCACGGGCGCCCCGCAGCTGGGGCATATCTGGGTGCCGGGAGCTAATTCTTTACCGCATTCACTGCATATTATAGACGACATTTTACAGCCTCCTGAAATTATTTATGGGTAACTTCTATACCTTTTTTACCTGATAATACATTTCCGATTTTTGTATGTCGGGTGATCTCGTATGACAGGGTAGTATCGCCTGTGATCGTGAAAGCTTCTTCTTTATTGAAAAGATCATCGCCCTTATGTTTGTTTTCATTGCTTTCAAATCGTATTTTATGTACACCCTTTGAAAGGCTCAGAGTGAGATTCCATGTTTCCTCGTCTCCGAGTGTTGCATACTTATTATCATCAACATAAACATTGATGCTGTAACTTGCTAATCCGCCTTTATCATGAGTTACAAAAACATTGAAATGAACGTTGCAATCTTGCGAAGCGGCTTTAGTGACGGAAGGTTCATCAACAATTCTGGATGGTGACTTGGTTGTATCTACGATAAGAGAGTTAGCTGGATTTTCATATTTAGAGCTGCTTGAAGAAGAGTCGGACTTGTTCTTTTTCATCAGTGTGATTGATGTTACCGATATACCGACAACAAGCAGCAGTATAATAAGTACAAGGAAGGGAACAGTTTTTGAGCGCTGGGGAGCAGGAGCGTTCTGGGGAGCGCGTGCAGGCTGCTGCACAGGCTGAGGAGCTGACTGAGCATATGCGACATTTGGGGCACCACAGTGAGGGCAGGCGGCTGCCTTGTCACTTATCTGTTTCCCGCATTTTGAACAAAATATCATAGCCATAAAAATAACCACCTTATGTATTATTTGTGCTGCACTCTTTATCCGTGCTGCTAAGTATATTATAACACGTCAGCGACAAAAGTCAACACCGTTCGCACCGGAAAACATACCGTTCACGACATTTCAGTCCGTACTTGACATATCGTTCATGCCGTGCTAAAATATACATATAATACAGAATATCGGAGGGATAGTAATGTACAGCTTTTTAGCGGCTCTGCTGGACTCTGCACCGGTCACCGGCGACGATTTCCCGGCAAAAAAACTTCTTATGGTGCTTGCCATAGCTATCGGAATAATGGTACTGCTCGGCGTTGTATCTGTTGTCGCCGGAAAGAAAAGCGAAGGCAGCGGTGATAAAGACGGCAAGGACGGCAGCGACAGCTCCGACAAGGAATGATAATAGCTTTGTCCCTCCGCATATACTGTGAAAAACAGTATGCGGAGGCGTTTTTATGATATGCAGTCTTGAGGAGCTCCGGCGTAAGGAGGCTATCGACATAACCACAGGTGAGCGTCTGGGTTACATAGACGACGTGCAGCTGGACCTTTCCACCTCGGAGGCTATTGCCCTTGTGATATACGGTAGATACCGGCTTTTCGGCATTCTTGGCAGGGAGGAGAGCGTGGTGATACCCTGCGGCGACATAAAGGTAGTTGGCAGTGAGGTCATACTCATCAAGCGGAGAGAGGTGCCTGACAGCGCAAAATTTACAAATACTGGCGGAAGCACGGCCCTAAGTTTGTTGAAATAAACAAGGCTCAGACTATTGAAAATCCGAAACAGATATGATATAATATTAAGGCAATTCGCACGCCTGTACTTTTACGGATTGGTGCGCTCAGTGAGCGTTGTCCGTGAGCAAAGTACGGCGGAGGATTAATAATAACCAATTTTTAAGGAGGACTACACCATGGGAGTAGTATCAATGAAGCAGCTTCTTGAAGCAGGCGTTCACTTCGGACACCAGACAAGAAGATGGAACCCGAAAATGGCTCCGTACATTTTCACAGAAAGAAACGGCATCTACATCATCGACCTTCAGAAGACAGTTAAGAAGCTCGAGGAGGCTTACCTCTTCGTTCGTGACCTCTCTGCTCAGGGCGGAGAAGTTCTCTTCGTAGGTACAAAGAAGCAGGCTGGAGATTCCGTTAAAGAAGAGGCTACCAGAGCCGGCGCTCACTTCGTAAACGCAAGATGGCTCGGCGGTATGCTCACAAACTTCAAGACAATCCAGACAAGAATCAAGAGACTTGAGCAGCTCCACACAATGGAAGAGGACGGCACATTCGCTCTTCTCCCCAAGAAGGAAGTTGTTAAGCTCAACCTTGAAATAGAGAAGCTCGAGAAGTTCCTCGGCGGTATCAAGAACATGAAGAAGCTCCCCGCAGCACTCTTTATCGTTGATCCCCGCAAGGAAAAGATCGCAGTTGCAGAGGCTAAGAAGCTCAACATCCCGATCGTAGCTATCGTTGATACAAACTGTGATCCTGACGAGGTCGACTACGTTATCCCCGGCAACGATGACGCTATCAGAGCTGTAAAGCTCATCGCAGGCACTGTTGCAAACGCTATCATCGAGGGCAGACAGGGCAGCGATGTTACTGCTGAGACTGAGCAGGCTCCCGCTGAGGAAGCTCCTGCTGAGGCAGACGCTGAATAAGACAGTCAAAACTTTCAAGAATCTAACGTAGGGGTTGGCGTCCCCCGACAACCCGCAGTTCTGGGACGTCGAGGACGCCGTCCCCTACAATTTTTATAATACGAATTATTTAATTTAAAGTTTCAGGAGGTAATTACAATGGGTAAGGTTTCCGTTGCAGAAATTAAAGAACTCATGAAGTCCACAGGCGTTGGCATGATGGACTGCAAGAAGGCTCTCGAAGAGAACGATGGCGATATGGACAAGGCTATCGAGTTCCTCAGAGAAAAAGGTCTTGCTACTCAGGCTAAGAAGAGCGGCAGAGCTGCTGCCGAGGGCGTTGTAACTGCCGTAGTTAAGGGCAATGTTGGCGTTCTTCTCGAAGTAAACACCGAGACAGACTTCGCTGCAAATACAGACGACATCAGAAACTTCGTTGCTGCTGTTGCAAACACTATCATCGAAAAGAATCCTGCTGACGTTGAGTCTCTCAAGAACGAGGCACTCGTTGGCGGTACAGGTACAGTAGGCGAGGCTCTCACAGAGCTCGCAGGCATGAAGATCAGAGAGAACATCGTTATCCGTCGTTTCGTAAGACTCGAGGGCACTCTCGCTTCATACATCCACAACGGCGGAAGCATCGGCGTTCTCGTAAAGCTCGATACAGACCTTGCTGCTGACAAGGTTACTGCTATCGGTAAGGACGTTGCAATGCAGTCCGCAGCTCTTAACGCTCCTTATCTTAACCGCGAGCAGGTACCCGCTGAGGTTATCGCTAAGGAGAAGGAGATCATGATGGCTCAGATGGCTGAGGATCCCAAGATGGCTTCCAAGCCCGAGCAGGTTCGCGCTAAGATCGTTGAGGGTAAGGTAGGCAAGTACTACACAGAGAACTGCCTCCTTGAGCAGGCTTTCGTAAAGGACGACAAGCTCAGTGTTCAGGGCTATGTTGACGCAGAGGCTAAGAAGCTCGGCGGCTCTATCAAGGTCGTTGACGTTATCCGCTACGAGCGCGGCGAAGGCATCGAGAAGAAGGAAGACAACCTCGCTGACGAAGTTGCAAAGATGATCAAGTAATTTCAGCTGATACAAACGGCAGCTGCTAAGGCTGCTTCCTTTCACTGAAAAGATTGGTTACCGAGTCGGAAACATCCGGCTCGGTAATTTTATGCCGTGATTCCGGCAGAGGGGGGGCCTCTCGGAACTGTTTGTTGCTTCTGTTCATAAAATGTTAATACCGCAGGGGAGGCTTTTGTGCAGTAAACACAAAAGCCTCCTTTTATATTCTACACATATTTCACTTGAAGTTATAGCCGGAATATGATATAATAATCATAATAGGGTAATAATAAATATTTTTATGAGGTATTTCTATGAACCAAAATATAAGTAAGCTGACGGATTCTATAAGCAAGGTAATCGTCGGCAAAAACGATACTGTTGTAAAGCTCATCGCTGCTCTTCTGTGCGAGGGTCACGTCCTGCTTGAGGATGTTCCGGGCGTGGGAAAAACTCAGCTGATAACAGCACTTTCACGCTCTATTGGCGGAAAATTCAACCGTATCCAGCTTACCCCTGACATAATGCCCTCGGACATCGTGGGCTTCACAATGTATGTACAGAAGGATTCAGAGTTTGTTTACCGCGAGGGCGCTCTGATGTGCAACTTTCTCCTTGCGGACGAGATAAACCGTGCCTCACCGAAAGTGCAGTCTGCCCTCCTTGAAGCTATGGAGGAGCACCAGATAAGCCTCGACGGCGAGACTCATCAGCTCCCTAAGCCTTTCCTCGTTATGGCTACTCAGAACCCCGTAGAGACCTACGGTACCTTCCACCTTCCTGAGGCTCAGATGGACCGTTTCTTCATGAAGCTCACTATGGGTTATCCTAACGCAGAAGAGGAGATAAAGGTGCTGGAGCGCACCGAGATGCACAACCCCATTCTCAATATCGAAGAGCCTGCCGTTACCGTGGACGAAGTCCTCGCAATGCAGCAGGAGGTAAAGAAAATTCGCGTGACCGATCAGGTCAAGCAATACATAGTAAAGCTCGTTTCGTCCACCCGTGATGACAGAAATACCGCTCTCGGCATAAGTCCCAGAGGCAGCATAGCTCTATATAAAGCTGCAAAGGCAATGGCTTATATCTACGGCAGAGAATTCGTTACCCCGGATGACATCAAGAATATGGCGGTTCCGGTGCTCTCCCACAGGATCATTCTCTCGCCTCAGGGCAAGACCGCTTTCAGCAATACCGAGGAATACGTCGCAAACCTCCTCAGGACCTGCGATGTTCCGGCAATGAGCTGATGCTTAAGTTCATACAGACTGTCCTCAGTGTAGGAGCTATCGCTTTCCTGCTGTATATCTTCACCTTCTTCATGGACGGCGAAATGGGAATGATACTCATCGCCTTCATGGTAGTTGCTCCGGCTGTCTCGCTGTTTTTCACGGCTTACAGCAGAAAACGTGTCAAGGTATCCTTCAAGTGCGATGCATACGTGCAGAAGGGCAGTGAGCTGGAGATAACCGTGAAGATCGAAAAGACCGGCAGACTTCCTCTCCCTGTTGTGGAGATTACTCCGTGGGCAAGCGAGGTCTTTGAGAAGCAGTCAAAAATATACAGATCCTCACTCCTGACTGAGAATACAAGGGAGTTCAGCTTCCGTGTAAAGGCAAAGACCGGCGGCAACGGCACAGTGGGCATAAAAAGCTTGTACTGCTGCGGCTTCCTAGGCTTCCTGAAGCTCAGAGCCAAGACCGCTCTGCCGGAGGATGCTTCCGTGGGAGTTATCCCCGAGATACCTGATGTCAAGGCTGCCTCACAGCTTTTCCGCAAGATCGCTGACGTCGTGCTGACCAGCGACGAGGAGGAAGCTTCAAATACAGCAATGCTCTTCTCATCGAATACCTCTCCCGGCTATGAGTACAGAGAGTACGTCAACGGCGACTCGCTGAAGCGCGTGAACTGGAAGCTTTCCACCAAGCGCGATACTCTTATGGTGCGTATGGACGAGGCTGCCGCCTCTGTGCAGCCGATGATCGTGCTGGACCTGTTTAGAAAAAAAGGCGCGGCTCCGGAGTATGCAGTCATAACCGAAGAAAAACTGCTGCGAGGAGTGTTCGGACTGCTCAATCTGCTGGTGAAGCAGGGAATCGCCTGCAATTTCATATACAAGGGCGGAAACGGAGAGCCCGTTATGGAAAGCGTGGACAATCCCGATTATCCGGCTCAGCTCCTGCTGAAAGTGCTTGCGGTCAAGGTCACCGAGGAGTACAGGAACGTTCCCGTTATCACCGGAAAATCCGTCTGTGCCGGCATTGTTGCGACTACTGACGCAGGTCCGGGAATCGCTGCGGTTACCGCGAAATTTGAGGATCCGGACAGTGTCAGCATACTTGGAGTCAGCGCGGAGAGCCTTAACTCTACCGGTCTGCCCATGTGGTATCTGACTGACGATGATAACTTTGAATTGGTATAGATTATGCACAAAAACGAAAATAACATAAGCCTGAAAAAACGCCTGATGCTGTGGCTGCTGGATCCCGTTATGTGGTACACTGCCCTTGCCATGTCGGCGATAATGTACCACTACCGCGAGGAGCTCTACTACCAGTATTTCCTTGTGTCACTGCTTTTTTCCTTCGTATTGTTCAGACTTTTCGACTTTATGCAGAAGCGCAAACTGCTGGGCGGAGCGGCATATATGGCGGTGCTGTACGCATTCCTGCTCCAGTGCAGATACTGCACTGACCGTGGCTATGAGATGTACGATCCTGAGCTTGGCATGAAGCCTATGGGCTTCGGACTGTGGTTCATCACACCTCAGCTTGCCATGGACTACAATGCGTGGTACACAAGGGCGATATTCCTGCTGTTCATGGTATTTATGGCTTCGGTCATATATTACTTCATGCGGATAAGATACAGGGTGTTCATGAACTTCCTTATCTTTGTCATCCCGTTCATCATATTCGCAAAGGAATATGAGAAGATGCCTATAAGCCTCATCATATGCCTTGCGGCGAGCTATCTCATGCTCATGGTGTACTGCCGTCAGCTCAACGAGCAGAAGAACGTTGTGCTCATCGGCAGGCGTGAGATCATTTCCTCTGCCGGAGTTTTCACGGTCGTATTTGCCATAATAGCATCGCTTATCCCGAAGCCGGTAGTGGCGGAGGACAGAAGGGCGATAGAAGACCTCATCGCCGCCGAGCGATTTACCGATAAGCTTATTGCGAAGCTGAGTGATTTCAGGAGCTCCAGCTCAGGAAGCCAGTTCAGAAACGTGGACGTTGACCTGAAGCTGTATTACGTGGATTCTCAGTACGAGCCCGTAAGACTGAAAACAAGGACTTTCACTGAGTATGATTCCGTTAACGATGAGTGGTCTGCCGATCTGGTGGACTCCCATGAGGTGGACGTCATCAGCCATTATCCGGCGGACATCGGAGATCCCGGCGCTATAACCGACGCTATAATGCAGGCTGCATATCTCGACAGCAGCTTTGCCCAGAAGTACGGGCTTTCGGAGTTCACCTCCTACAAGGTGACTATCCCTCAGACATGGAAGATGAAACTTTATTCGGTATATGATACCGGTCAGGCAGCTCCCGTGCCAATGTTTGCCAAGAGGCTGACAGATACGTCGTACAGGGGAAGTTTTTCCCTCATGGAGACTGGTCTGCTCATTGGCAAAGAAGAAAAGGTGAGAAACGACGAGACCTTCACCTTTGAATGCTGCAAGGACAAATTCTTCGATGTGGGAATGAACAGGAACATCGTGGACGCTGTTTCTGCTGCGGACTACGAAAAGCTACTCAGCGAAGCATGGGACATAGTAACAGACGCCTATTTTGACACCGACGACGAGAAGTACGATGAGGCAGGCGATATTATCGAGGCTGAGAAGGAGGCTTACAAGGAGGCTCTGAAGCAGCTCGATTACGGCAAGGTCAAGCGCATACAGGAGCTTGCGGAGCAGGTGACTGCCGGCTGCACCACTGACATGGAAAAGGCTCGCGCTCTGGAGATGTATTTCTTCAACAACGATTACATATATGATCTTTCCTACGTCAAGAGTCAGGGAGAGAACGCAGAGTCGTTCCTTTTCAACACCAAGCGCGGAGTGTGCTATGAATATGCCACATCAATGGTGCTCATGGCTCGTTCCATTGGTATCCCCGCAAGATACTGCGAGGGCTACAATATGCATCAGGCTGAATACAACAGCCGTTTTGAAACAAATCATGTCATAACCACAAAGGATTCCCACGGTTTCCCGGAGCTTTATATAAGGGGCTTCGGCTGGATGTCCTTTGAACCCACTATCACCTCCGGCGTAACAGAAACAGTGGAGGAGGAACGCGGTGAGGCTACCAATAACCTTGCTCAGTCCGGTATAGTGATACTCATAGTGGCTGCGGGAGTGCTGCTCATCTATCTCCTCTCTCCCATAGTCATACACTGGCTCTTCATCAGGATAAACAGAAGAAGAGCTCCCTCAAAGGCGGCTTCTGCCGTAATGAGGAGGCTCGCACGCATCCACGGCCTTGACAGGACCAACACCTCCGGCGAGGTGTGCAGTGCGGTAAAGGAAAGAACGGGCGCCGATATTTCGGAAGCAGTCGCTCTATTCGACGCCACTGCCTACGGCGAAGACAAGCTCACCGAAGCCGACAGAGAAAAGGCACTGGAGGTATACTGTACCGCCTATGCCGCATTAAAAGAAACAAAAAGGAAGAAAAGACGCTTGAATGTAAGAAAAACTTAACGGAGGTGCGCTATGCACTCAGGAATTAAAAAACGAATAGCAGGCACTCTGCTCTCTGCGCTGGTTTTTGCATCCGCAGCGGTCGGTCCTTTCAGAAGCTTTGACAAAGCACTGGCAGCCGATGACTACCATTCGTGGAGGCAGATGGACGAAAGATGGGGCGGCGTGGACATGAACGGCACTACCGTAGCACAGTCCGGCTGCCTGATAACCTCACTTTCCATAATGGCAGTATGTTCAGGCTCTCTGGACGATGCTGCCTTGGAGAATCTCGGCATAAGCAGTCCGGATGAGTTCGATCCCGGCGTGCTTGCTGAAGCCTATAATTCCCGTGGAGCCTTCACCGGAGGCGGCGGCATCGCCAGCTGGGGGACTATAAGTCAGATAATCCCTTCGGTCACCTTTATCAGGGACGGCTATCTTGAAGGTCAGGATCAGAACAGCATGGCTGCGGAGATAAAGGCTATGATGGACAGCGGTATCCATGTGATACTCAACGTCAACTGGCACCACTGGGTATACGTTGAGGGGGTTGTGGGCGACGATATTTACATGATAGATCCTGCCTACGGTGCCGGTCTTGTTTCGGATTACTATGAGCTTTCCGGCGGAAATGAATACTGGGCGCTGACAGGAAGCTGTCCTCCCGGAGAATTCACAGCTCCTCCGATGCATTATTCCAGAGGCGAGCATTACTATCAGGGAAAGAACGAGCTTCCAGTGTACGATTCGCCTTATTCCGGAAACAGGACAGGACTTTCCCTCAGGGACGGCTATGTGGTGAACATAGGCGAGATATGCGAGAATTACGGCGCGATATACGCTCCCGATGGAAATGTGCTGGGCTGGGTGGATGTTTCAAAGCTCACATCAGCAAGGACTGCTCCGTACCTTGAAAGCGGCGACATAAACGGTGACGGCATAGTGGATATGTATGACCTTTCGCTGCTGAATGAATACCTCAAGACCTCCGCTGAGCTCCCCTACGGCATCTCCGTGCTCAGGAGCTGCGAGGCTGCTGCTGCCGACATAAACGGCGACGGCATGGTGGATGACGGCGACGTTATCGAATATCTTATGAAAATTTGCGGCTAAGGAGTTATGATAGAAATGGAATGGACTGAGGTCAATATCTATACCGCTACCGCGGCTATCGAGCTGCTCTGCTCCCGTCTGACCGACATCGGGATAAAGGGCTTTGCCATTCAGGACGCAGAGGATTTCAACGAATTCCTCGAAAACAAGAACGGTCAGTGGGATTACATCGACGAGGACCTTATGGGACTTTCCCACTGTGAAACGCGGATAACGGTATATCTGCCCTCAAACTCTCAGGGAGTGGATATGCTCGCCTCTATAAGAGCGATGCTGGCGGAAATGAAGTCTGCCGACACCAAGGGCGAGTACGGCAGGCTGGAAGCGGAGCTGTCAAGCATCCGCGAGGAGGACTGGGCTAACAACTGGAAGCAGTATTTCAAGCCGCTGAAGGTGGGTGAAAAGCTGGTCATCAAGCCCTCTTGGGAGGATTACAGCGGAGACGACGGCAGAATCATCCTTGAGATAGATCCTGCGTCAAGTTTCGGAACAGGTCAGCACCACACCACAAGGCTTTGTCTGGAGCTGCTGGAAAAGAGCCTTAACAGTGGCGATAAGCTGCTGGACATGGGCTGCGGAAGCGGCATACTCTCAATCGGAGCTATGCTTCTCGGCGCAGAGAGCGCGGTTGCAGTGGATATAGACGAGAATGCGGCTGCCACTGCTGCGGAGAACGCTCAGAAGAACAATATCCCGGCTGAAAAGTATACCACGTATTACGGAAATGTGCTCAGCGACGAAAAGCTTGCTGAGAAGATAACAACGGAGTACGACATAATAACCGCAAATATAGTCGCGGATGTGCTCATAGCCATGAAGGACTTCTTCTTCCGCTGTCTGCGGAAGGGGGGCACCCTAATCGTTTCCGGCATAATCGAGGAGCGCATGGACGAGGTCGTGGACGCACTGGTGTCTGTGGGCTTCAGCGGTCCGGAGGCTAATGTCAAGGAAGGCTGGGCAGCGGTAAAGCTTATAAAGTGAGATTCAGCGTAAAGTGAAATTCAAATGAAAACTTAACCGCGTCTCTTGCTATTTTTTGTGTTTTATGTTATAATTATATTTGTTCAGTTATCCGGCAGGTTAAATTAGTTTGATTATGTGCCGGACAGACGCTGTGCCGGAGTTTTAGAGACCGGTCTGCGCCATTATTCACTATAAGGAGTTTGATTCAAGTGGGAATTTTTAAAAAGAAAAATCAGCCTGTGGAACAGGAGACTAAGGACTCTTCCTCAGAGATGAAGCAGCTCGTCCTTGAGAAGCTCAACGAAAAGCTCAAGGGCACACTCTACGACGACTGCGTTATCATGCCCAAGGGCTTTACCATCGACGTCCAGATGGGCAGAATCGAGGAAAAGGATGATATAAAACTCATTCAGGTCATTTTCATCGTTAAGCACGATGACTTTGATGAGCCCCTTATTGATCCCGTTGACGCTCAGGGCAAATCGGAAGAAGAAGCTGCTCAGATGGCTGCTGATATATTCTTTGCCGGCGTATGGCACCCTATCGACCAGTCTATCACAAAGAAGAATCCTATCCACTTTCCGGTGGACTACCTCAGACAGCACTATGATTTCGATATGTACTGCCAGTCTGTTGTACGCATAGGCGTCAAGGACAAGCAGCCTATCATGATAATGGCTTACATAAAGGAGCAGATACCCAAGTACCTCGGCTCAAAGAAGTATTACTGGATAAGAGTATACCTTGCACGTATGAACGACAAGAAGGTATATGAGGTGCGCGTAAACGGCTCTGTATGTCCCGAGCTCAGCGAATGCTATAAGGAATATGTGGATTCGTGGGATGAGAACGACGGCTTTGCCTGCGAGAAGCAGTACGCGATCTTCGTTCAGCGTGAGGATGACAAGTGCCCCTTCACCAAGGAGACTGTCATGAACGCCGCAAAGGAAACCATCAATATGATGGAGAACATAAAGTCCCGCGAGGACTACGAGGCTATGTGCACCAAGCTTGAGGAGCTCACCGGCGACAAGAACCTTGCTGCTGAGATAAGGATATTCCTTCCCGAGATCTTCGCAAAGCTCACTCTTGGCTATAAGGAGGGAGACAGCCTCTTCCTCATCGAGGGCGAGGGCGACGATACCAAGCAGATAGAGTTCAAGAAAACTCAGCTCCGCTCTTACTTCTACCTCCAGCAGGCAGTTCTTGAGTATTTCAATTCCCGTCCGCCTCAGGAGAACGTAACAAGGATAGTTACAAACAGCGTTGCTTTCCGCGAGCTCAAAAAGGCTATCGACCAGTCCAAGGCACAGGGCAACGAAATACAGCCCGGCGACCTCTTTGTTCCCGGAACCTCCTATAAGGTCGGCAACGAAGACTATAAGGTTTGGTAAAATGATATTTTCAGGCTCTTTCACGCAGAAAGAGCCTGTTTTGCCTCTGTCCGGGACATTCAGCACTGTAAGACGGAAGATTTTTCCTCAGATAATGAAAAATTGCGGAAAAAGGTGAAAAAAGTGCTTGACAAATCCGGCACGGTGTGATAAAATATTATTGCCGCTTGTAAACGGGCATAAAGCTGGACTACGTTCACCCCGTCACAGCGAGTTTATTGAAAAGGCAGGTGCCACAATATGTACGCAGTTATTGAAACCGGCGGAAAGCAGTATCAGGTAAACGAAGGTGATGTTATCTTCATCGAGAAGCTCGCAGCAGAGGCTGATGAGACAGTTACTTTCGACAAGGTCGTTGCTCTCGGAGCTGACGACGGCATCAAGGTAGGTACTCCCTACGTTAGCGGTGCAGCTGTTGAAGCTAAGGTTATTAAGAACGGCAAGGCTAAGAAGATCACTGTTTTCACTTACAAGCCTAAGAAGGGTGAGAAGAAGAAGCAGGGCCACAGACAGCCTTACACTCAGGTAAAGATCGAAGCTATCAAGGCATAATCCATGATTCGCGCAGTATTCCGTGAATCCAAGGGCTTCCTCATAGGCTTTTCACTCAGCGGCCACGCAGGTCTGGCGGAAAGAGGAAAAGATGTTGCCTGTGCAGCAGTCTCTTCAGCCGTCCAGCTCACAGTTAATCTTCTCGACGAGTTCGGCTTTCAGCCCGATGTAAAGGTCGGTGTAGACAGTATCGAATGCAGTGTCGCTCCAGGGGACAGGCAGTCCCGTGTGATGAGCCGCCTTAAACAGCATTTTGAGGCTATAACTGAGGAATTTCCCCAAACTATCAAAATCACTATTTCGGAGGTGTAAGTATGTTCAAGATCAGTATGCAGTTCTTCGCTCATAAAAAGGGCGTTGGTTCAACTAAGAACGGCCGTGATTCTGAGGCTAAGAGACTCGGCGTCAAGAGAGCTGACGGACAGTTCGTTAAGGCTGGAAACATCATCGTTCGCCAGAGGGGTACACATATCCATCCCGGCGAGGGCGTAGGCATCGGTTCAGATGATACTTTATTCGCAACTGTAAGCGGTAAGGTAAAGTTCGAGCGCTATGGCCGCGATCGTAAAAAGGTGTCTGTTTACGAGGTTGAGCAGTAATCACGCATTACAGAAATTAAATCCCGAGCGTTTGCTTGGGATTTTTCTTTAGAGGTATCGTCAGGAGGACGTAAAATGTTCGTTGATCAGGCAAGAATCAAAATAAAAGCAGGCGACGGCGGCGACGGCGCGGTATCCTTCCACAGGGAAAAATACGTGGCTGCCGGAGGTCCCGACGGCGGCGACGGCGGCAGAGGCGGCGATGTGGTATTTCAGGTGGACGATAATTTCTCCACCCTCATCGACTTCCGTTATAAGCGCAAGTATGTTGCTGAAAGAGGCGAAAACGGCTCCGGCAGGAACTGTACCGGCAAGAGTGCTCCGCCCCTTATCGTAAAGGTGCCCAGAGGCACTGTTATACGTGACGCTGTTTCCGGAAGGATCATGGCGGATATGTCCACCGACGAGCCGAAGGTCCTCGCAAGGGGAGGTCAGGGCGGCAGGGGAAATGTCCACTTTGCCACCTCCACAAGACAGATACCTAAGTTTGCCAAGCCGGGCTATCCCGGTGAAGCCTTCGAGGTGACTCTCGAACTGAAGCTTCTGGCGGACGTGGGACTTGTGGGCTACCCGAATGTGGGCAAATCGACCCTAATATCAGTGGTCAGCGCCGCTAAGCCCAAGATAGCAAATTATCACTTCACCACTCTTACTCCTGTACTGGGAGTTGTCAGAGTGGACGAAGAAAAATCCTTTGTCATGGCGGACATCCCCGGTCTTATCGAGGGGGCAGGCGACGGTGTCGGTCTGGGACACGAATTCCTCAGACACGTTGAGCGCTGCCGTCTTATAGTTCATGTTCTGGATGTTTCAGGCATGGAGGGCCGCGATCCCAAGGAGGATTTTGAGACCATAAACCGTGAACTCGCCAAGTTCAACGAGGAGCTCGCGCAGCGTCCGCAGATAGTTGCTGCCAATAAGTGCGATATGGCTTCAGAGGAGCAGATAGCGGAGCTCCGCAGCTTTATTGAGGCAAAGGGAATACCTTTCTACTGCATATCGGCTGCAACTACTCAGGGTACAGCTGAGCTCATCGGAAAGGTAGCCGAGGTGCTGGATACTCTCCCGCCTATCAAGGAGTACGAGCCTGAGCCCATACCTCAGGAGGAACTTGACGAGATGCTGGGCGTTGACAAGAAGTTTGAGGTGACTGTTGAGGACGGAGTGTACTACGTGGAAGCTCCGTGGATACAGCCTATCATGCGTACAGTGGATCCGGAGGACTATTCCTCACTCCAGTATTTCCAGCGTGTGCTCATTAACAGCGGCATAATCGCCAAGCTGGAGGAAATGGGCATAAACGAAGGCGATACCGTCGATCTCGAGGGCTTCGAGTTCGATTTCGTGTACTGATATGTGTACAGAGTTTCTTTCCGAAAGGGACGCCAACGCTTACAGTCCGCTGAGTCTTGCCTTCCTTGGAGACAGCGTCTATGATACGCTGGTGAGGGAGTTACTTCTCAGAAAAGCAAATATGCCTGTGGCGAAGCTCCATTCGGAAAAGATAAAGCTGGTGTGCGCGGAATTCCAGTCTGCGGCGTATGATACCATAGCCGGTATGCTGGACGAGCACGAGCTCGCTGTACTGAAAAGGGGCAGGAACGCTACCGGAAATACAGTCCCCAAGCACGCCGAGGCTGCTCAGTACAGGAGGGCTACTGCCATAGAGTGCCTTTTCGGGTATCTGTTCCTTACCGGTCAGAAACAGCGTATCAGGGAGCTTTTCAGCGCTATGATACCGGAGGAGGGCGATATCTGTGGCTAAAGTAGTCATGACCTGCGGCAGGATATGCAGCGGTAAGTCCACTTATGCACATAGGATAGCAGACGAGCTGAGCGCCGTTATACTGTCAGTGGACGAGATAACCCTTGCCTTGTTTCCGGAGGGCGCAGGTGAAATGCTGGATATCTATGTTGAGCGTGCAGAGGAGTACCTCTACGGAAAATCCGTGGATATAGTCGGAGCGGGTATCAATGTCGTTCTCGACTGGGGCTTCTGGACAAAAGAGGAAAGAGAATTCGCAAGAAAAAATTACGGGCAGCATGGTATAAGCTGTGAGCTGCATTATCTTGATGTTCCCGATGAGCTGTGGAGACAGCGCATCGCTGAGAGGAACCGACTCGTCAGCGAGGGAAAGGTCAGCGCTTACTACGTTGACAAGGGACTTGAGGAAAAATTCGCAGCCATATTTCAGGTGCCCGATGATAATGAAATAGATGTACGAGTAAAATAACAGATTGGAGTGTTTACTATGTCAGGTCATTCAAAATGGAATAATATCAAACGTAAGAAAGAGGCTACCGATGCCGTAAAGGGAAAGATCTTCACAAAGATCGGACGTGAGATCACTGTTGTTGTGCGCGAGGGCGGTCCTGATCCCAACAACAATAGCAAGCTCCGCGACCTTATCGCAAAGGCTAAGGCAAACAATGTGCCTAACGACAACATCGAGCGCGTTATCAAGAAGGCTGCCGGCGGCGAGGACAAGAACAACTATGAAAACATCACCTACGAGGGATACGGTCCTAACGGCGTAGCTGTCATCGTTGAGTGTCTTACTGACAACAGAAACAGAACTGCCGGCGACGTTCGCCACTACTTCGATAAGTTCGGCGGAAACCTTGGTGCTATGGGCTGCGTATCCTTTATGTTCAGCCGCAAGGGAATAGTTCTCCTCGAAAATACCGGTCTTGATGAGGACAAGGTAATGGACGACGTATTCGAGTGCGGCGGCGATGATTTTGACATCAGCGAGGATACTGTCGAGATCGAGTGCGCTCCCGAGAACGTTCACGCTCTCCGCGAGGGACTTACTGCAAAGGGCTATAATGTGCTCTCCGCTGAGGCTGAGATGATTCCTGCCAATTATACTACACTTACTGACGAGGACCACATCAAGAAGATGAACCTCCTCCTCGAGCACCTTGAGGACAACGACGACGTTCAGAACGTTTACCATAACTGGGAAATGCCTGACGAGGAATAATAAAAGCGCATTGCCGGGACAGCGTGTCCCGGCATTTTTTTCGTTATTCCGTACAAACTGTAATAACTTGACCAAGCACCCAATATATTATATAATATAAAAGTTGAGGTGACAAAATGGGTATTACAGAGCTAATTCTTCTTTCAGTTGGACTTGCTATGGACGCTTTCTCAGTATCTGTCTGCAAGGGACTGACCATGAAGCGTCCCGACCGCCGGGGAGCCTTCGTAACTGCACTCTTTTTTGGCGTATTTCAGGCAGGTATGCCACTTATAGGTTATTTTCTCGGCAGCCGTTTTGCCGGGTACATCTCTTCGGTCAGCCATTGGGTAGCTTTCGGACTTCTGGGCTTTATCGGAGGAAAAATGATATTTGAGGCTCTTCATGAGGATGATGAATCCGGAGAAGGTGAGTACCGTCTGGACCTCGGCGAGCTTACCGTGCTTGCCATAGCCACCAGTATCGATGCGCTCGCAGTAGGAATAGTATTTGCCGCTGAGAAGGTCAATCTGGCATTCTCTGTGAGCATGATTGGCGTTGTAACGTTTGCGCTCTCTCTCGTGGGAGTAGCTATCGGCAGAAAATTTGGCAGCCGCTATGAGAAAAAGGCTGAGATAGCCGGAGGAGTGATACTTGTGCTCATCGGTACGAAGCTCCTGCTGGAAGGACTGGGAGTTATATAAGATAAAGCCATAAAGAAGAAACTTAGTCAGTTACTCTCCTTTATGGCTTTGTTTTATTCCATATTCCAGATGAATGCCGCTGTGTCACTGAGCTGGATGTTATCCGGCACTATGCTCACCGATTTCATTGCCGCTCCCAGCATTCTCGGGGCGCAGTCGTTCATCTCGCAGCGCGTGGGAGACACGAAGGAATGGTCGTCCCAGTTGTACTCTATCTTTATCAGTTCGCCCAGCTTCTTTCCGGAGGCTGCACAGAGGGTTTCAGCCTTTTCCCGGGCGTTTTCGGCAACGTTCCTGAGAAGTTCGGAGTTCACCGCCTCCTCGTCCTTTACTGTAAACGATATGGAGAGCTCCGGAGCGGCTTCTCCGGCGGAGAAAGCTGTCAGTGCCCTGTTGAGCCTGTCGAGGTCGAGGTCAAATTCCAGCTTCATGCTGTGAACGCAGTTGTAAGCGCGGAAAATATTGGTGTATCTTCCGTGTTCGTCCTGCACGGAGTCGTACTCGGTGCGAACATTGAAGTAAGAAGTCTTGAGGTCGCTGCCGCTGAAGCCAGCTTTGGCAATGCGGCTTCGGAGACTTTCTATCATAGCGGAAGCCTTGTCCATAGCGGCGGAGTATTCCTTGTCCTCAGCTGAGAGTGTGACGGAAATTATTATATTGTCCGGCGGCACTGAGACCTTTCCTGTTCCCCGGACTGCGATAGTACCTGACATAGTATCACTCCTTTGATTATATTATAGAAAGAGCGGACCGAAGTCCGCTCTTTATTTTAGTCACCGACTTATATCTCGTTGACCTTTCTCTGTACATAGGATGTGTGGAGAACCTCGTGAGCCTTGTGGCTGCCGGGCTTCTCAAAGAATTCCTCGTAAACCTTCTTGATAGCGGGGTTATCGTGGGACTGTCTGAGAGGCATTGACTTATCGAGGTTGTAGAGCACCTTAGCTCTTTCAGCTCTGATGTCAACGAAGTTTCTTACGCCCATAGGAACCTGAGGCTGACCGCCGCCGTTTACGCATCCGCCGGGACAAGCCATGATCTCAATGAACTGTGCATCGCAGCTGCCGTCGCGGATGCTGTCGAGGATCTTTCTTGCATTGGCAAGGCCGCTGGAAACTTCAACCTTAACATTGAGGTCGCCGACCTTGTAGGTAGCTTCCTTGATACCCTCTGTACCACGTACCTCGGGGAGATCTGTAACTGTCTGACCTGTGAGAGTATGAACAGCTGTTCTGAGGGCAGCCTCCATAACACCGCCGGTAGCGCCGAAGATAACGCCTGCACCGGTGGAGATTCCCAGCGGATCGTCGAACTTCTCATCGGGGAGAGAGTTGAAGAGGATACCTGCACGCTCGATCATTCTGCCGAGCTCACGGGTAGTAAGAGCGTAATCAACATCAGGAACGCCTGCTGCGCTCTGATCAGGTCTGCCGATCTCGAACTTCTTAGCAGTACAGGGCATGATAGAAACCATAACGATGTTCTTGGGATCGATGCCCATTTTCTGAGCCCAGTATGTCTTTGCTGTTGCGCCGAACATCTGCTGAGGAGACTTGCAGGTAGAAAGGTGGGGGAGAAGATCGGGATAGTAGTGCTCGCAGAACTTAACCCATCCGGGTGAGCAGGAAGTGATCATGGGGAGAACGCCGCCGTTCTGAACGCGCTCGATAAACTCGTTAGCTTCCTCCATGATAGTAAGATCAGCAGCGAAGTCGGTATCGAATACCTTATCGAAGCCGAGTCTTCTGAGAGCAGCTGCCATTTTGCCTTCAACATTGGTACCGATAGGATTGCCGAAGCACTCGCCGAGACCTGCACGAACAGCAGGAGCTGTCTGAACGAGGACGGTCTTCTCGGGATCAGCGATAGCTGCCATAACTTCCTTTGTGAAGTCCTTCTCGGAAAGAGCACCAACAGGACATACTGCGATACACTGACCGCATGATACACATGAAGTCTCACCGAGTCCCATATCGAAAGCAGAGCCGATGTAGGTCTTGAAGCCTCTCTCGTTAGCGCCGATAACGCCGATGCCCTGAGTCTTTGCACATACAGCAGTACATCTGCGGCAGAGGATACACTTGTTATTATCGCGGTACATATGAGCGGCTGAGTCGTCGATCTCATATTCATTCTTAACGCCGTCGTAAACTGAAGCGTCCTCAACGCCGTAGTCCTTAGCGAGCTTCTGGAGCTCACAGTTGCCGCTTCTTACGCAGGAGAGGCACTTTCTGTCATGTGTGGAAAGGATGAGCTCAAGAGTTTTCTTTCTTGCAGCTATTACCTTGGGAGAGCTTGTGAGGATCTCCATATTATTGGAACAGGGGTATACGCAGGCAGCCACCATACGGAAGCCTCTGCCCTCATTTACCTCGGTAACGCAGATACGGCAGGCGCCGATCTCGTTGATCTCCTTCATATAGCACAGTGTAGGAATTTCAAAGCCGGCAATGTGAGCAGCCTCAAGAACAGTGGTGCCCTTAGGTACTTCTAATTCAACACCGTTGATTTTAACAGTTATATTTTCCATTACTAATCCTCCGCTTACTTCTTGATGATTGCCTTGAACTTACATGTAGCGATACAAGCGCCGCACTTTACGCACTTGCTCTTGTCGATCTCCATAGCTGCGAGCTTCTTGCCGGGAGCGATATAATCGGTCCTTGAGATAGCAGATGCAGGACACTGCTTAGCGCACATACCGCAGCCGATACAGCTGTCCTTGTTGATCTCGAAGCTGAGGAGGTCCTTACATACTCCTGCGGGACACTTCTTGTCCACAACGTGAGCTATGTATTCATCCTTGAAGCATCTGAGAGTTGAAAGAACGGGGTTAGGAGCAGTCTGACCGAGACCGCAGAGAGAGTTAGCCTTGATGTGGTAAGCGAGCTCTTCCAGCTTATCCAGGTCTTCGAGAGTTCCCTTGCCCTTGGTGATCTTGTCGAGGATCTCCCACATTCTCTTTGTACCGATACGGCAGGGAGTACACTTACCGCATGACTCATCAACGGTGAATTCGAGGAAGAACTTAGCGATGTCGACCATACAGTTATCCTCGTCCATAACGATAAGTCCGCCTGAACCCATCATTGAACCGATGCTGATGAGGTTATCGTAGTCGATCGGAATGTCGAACTTGTCAGCAGGGATACATCCGCCGGAAGGTCCGCCTGTCTGAGCAGCCTTGAACTTCTTTCCGTTGGGGATGCCGCCGCCGATCTCCTCGATAACTTCGCGGAGAGTGGTACCCATAGGAACTTCAACAAGTCCGGTGTTCTTGATCTTTCCGCCGAGGGCGAATACCTTGGTGCCCTTGGACTTTTCGGTACCCATAGATGCGAACCACTCTGCACCATTGAGGATGATCTGGGGGATATTAGCGTAAGTCTCAACATTGTTGAGGATAGTAGGCTTCTGGAAGAGACCTTTTTCTGCGGGGAAAGGAGGTCTGGGACGGGGTTCGCCGCGGTTGCCCTCGATAGAGGTCATAAGAGCGGTCTCCTCGCCGCATACGAAAGCGCCTGCGCCGAGACGGAGGTCAATGTCGAAGCAGAAGTCGGTTCCGAAGATATTCTTGCCGAGCATACCGTTCTCACGGGCCTGCTTGATAGCGATGTTAAGACGTTCAACAGCGATGGGGTACTCAGCACGAACGTAGATGTAACCCTGAGTAGCGCCGATAGCGTAACCTGCTATGGACATAGCCTCGAGAACAACGTGGGGATCGCCTTCGAGAACTGAACGGTCCATGAATGCGCCCGGGTCGCCCTCGTCAGCGTTACAGCAGACGTACTTCTGGTCAGCGTTGGGGACGATATTTCTTGCGAGCTTCCACTTCATGCCTGTGGGGAAGCCGCCGCCTCCACGTCCGCGCAGACCGGAATCGAGGATAGTCTGGATAACGTCCTCAGGAGTCATAGTAGTGAGCACCTTAGCGAGAGCCTGATAGCCGTCTCTGCCGATGTACTCGTTGATATTTTCGGGATTGATAACGCCGCAGTTTCTGAGGGCTACACGGTGCTGCTTCTTATAGAAAGAAGTATCGTCGAGAGCCTTGATCTCGTCGCCTGCAACAGTTTCCTCGTAGAGGAACTCCTTAACGGGCTTGCCGCCTACGAGGTGCTCCTTAACGATCTGGGGGATCTCCTCGACCTTAACGCGGGAGTAGAAGGAGCCCTCGGGGTAAACGATCATGATAGGACCGCGCTCACAGAGTCCGAAGCATCCGGTCTTAACGATCTGAACTTTATCTTTAAGTCCGTTGGCGGCGAGTTCTTCCTCGAGCTTCTCGATAATCTTGGGAGAGCCTGAGGAGGTACATCCGGTACCGCCGCACACAAGGACGTGTCTTTCGTATTTTGAAGAAGCATTGCCATGGGTTCTCAGGGCAACCTCACCCTTCATGCTGTCTCTGACAACGTTGAGTTCTTCAAGAGTTTTCATATGTTAACCTCCTAAGTGATATTAAATGGAATCAAGCGTATTTTTCGATGATCTTATCAACATCATCGACAGTAAGACGTCCGTAAACGTCCTCATTTACAGTGAGAACGGGAGCCAGACCGCAAGCGCCGATGCAGCGGCAGGCGTCGAGAGAGAACTTACCGTCGGGAGTACACTCTCCTCCGCTGATTCCAAGCTTTTCCTGAAGCTTGTTGTAAATATCGCCGGAGCCCTTAACATAGCAGGCTGTACCGAGACAGACTGAGATGGAATACTCTCCCTTGGGGTAGAGTGAGAACTGAGCATAGAAAGTAACAACGCCGTAGATCTTTTCCAGCGGGATGCCGGTCTTATTGGAGATCATAGTCTGCACTTCGATGGGAAGGTAGCCGTAGATCTCCTGAGCCTTCTGGAGAATAGGCATAAGAGCGCCCTTGTCGTCCTTCTTCTCTTCGATGACTTTGAGAAGCTGAGCCTCCTGTTCAGGAGTACCTCTGAAGGGAACAGTTGATTTAGCTGAATTCATTAAATGAACCTCCTTGTATTTACCTGTGAAAAATGTAACAATGAATCTTCTGAGAAGAAATTACATCCCACATATCAATATGTATTATAACATATATAGAAGAAAATTTCTATTTCTAATTTGACCTAATTCGCCATACATTTTTTGTTGATTTTTAACAACTTTCACATAGAAAAATTTTTAAAGACTAACAAATATTGGCTAACTGCGGTTAACAAAAATGCCAGTGTGTTTCATCTGTATAACAAAAACGGATATATAAGGCTATTTCAGACGGATATGGAGCTCCACCGGTGAGGTGCTATGGAAAATGTATTGACATATACTGGCGCATAAGCTATAATATAAATGGATAAACTAATCAGAGGAGGTTGATGCTATGCCTGACACACAGGAATTTGCAAGAAATCTTACGTATCTCAGAAAGTGCAGAAAAATCTACACAGTGATATTCTTTTATTCGATAGTATCAAGCCTGATTCTGATACTTTACGGTTTTATTAATCTGGTGAGCATCAGCCCTGACATGTTAATAAAGAAAGTGACTGATGACCCGGATAATCTCATGTCGCCAAACTTTTTTGTGCTTTTTCTTGATGCGCTGATAATTGCTCCACTTGCTCTCTATTTTGGACTAAGGATTTCAGTCAGTCAGCACGACCTCTCGGCTGTTCTGAATATTGCGCTCCTGACAGGTAATATGATACTGTTCTTTGTCAAGCGCGACTGGGACTTCTTTCACCGCGTCCCCATATCATTTGCAGTATTTACAATATTCTGTGTTGCCGGCATATTCTTCTCAGCACTCGGATTAAAAAGCAATTACCGGTATCACTGGCTCGAAGAACAGGAGGGATTTCCTCATTTCAGTGAGCACCTCGCAGAGTATGAGATGTACGGTAAAAACTGGGAAGAGTTCAATCCGTTCATCGCAGAGAGCGAACGCCGCAAGGAATTCGCTCAGGATCATATGGATGAGGTTCCGGAGCTGTCTGCCGATAAACTGGAGGAGCTTTACGGTATTGGCTCCGCAGCCGAAAAGCACAGCAATATAAAGCTTTCCGGACACAAAGACAAATAAAGAGCGTATACCGGTGCCGAGGTACCGGTATATTTTTATTTCAAAATACAAATTTACAAAAAATTCAAAACGCAAGCTGCTCAAATTTCATTGACAAATTATTATAAGTATTGTATATTTATCTTGTAACTATACTATGCGCTATTTTTTATTACGGACATAATTTCCGGACAGACTAAGCCCTTTCGCCGATGTCCTGCACTGCGTCCGCGTAAGGCGCCTTAAGGAGACATTTTATGGATATTCCAAAGGATCCTGCAATACTTTTAAGCTATGTGAACACCAAGCTGAGAGACGATTTCAGCAGCCTTTCTGATTTTTGCAAGTCTCTCTGCGTCCCACAGGAACAGATCGTGACAAAGCTCTCATCCATAGGCTATGCCTACGATCCGGAAAGAAACTGCTTCCGCTGAGCTCATCTTCTTCACCCGTCTTGTGAAGGAAGCTTCCGCGGAGCTTTGCTCCGGTAACACCGGACAGGAGGAAACATGAAAAAACTATACGTAAAAGCCTTATCGGGCATATCTGCCGCCGTACTGGCGATGTGCTCATTCTCAGGCGTGCCTCTGCACGCTGCCGACACCACAGAAGCTCCCGCAGAGGTAGCTATTTCCTTCGATTTTGAGGGAGAAGGCATTGCAATTGCTGCGGACAAAAACGGTAATGTCCCTGAGCTTACCGAGCTCACCGGTACTCCCGGCTCGTCCGTGGAGCTGCCTAAAGTTCAGCTTGAAAAAAGCGGATATACCTTTCAGGGCTGGACATATGACGATGTACGCGGCTATAAACCCGGCGAGGTCATGCAGTTCCCGGATGCCGACATAACCATGAAGGCTGTGTTCATGTGTGATGATTATAAGGAGTCCCACACCCTCACTTACCTTGTGGAGGAAACGGACATCGCCGTGGACAGATCACAGCTCCCGAGAAAATTCTACGCTCCCGAAGGAAAATTCATAAGCCTTTCACTGTTCTCCATAGACCGCGACGGCTACTGCCATGTGGGCTGGGATGTGGGCGACAGATACTTCCTCGGCGAACAGTGCATAATAATGCATGATGAGGATATTGTGGTAAGACCTCACTGGATGCAGATGCGTAAGCTCATCTATACAGTGGGCGACGCTGACAGGATAGTGGGCGCCACCTATATGGAGTATGAGAACTATGAGACCATGTTCACGAACCTCCAGAGCAATACCCGCTTTTCAAGACGCGGCTTCAAGCTCACAGGCTGGCTTTGCGACTATGACGGTCAGATCTATCCATGTGATTACTACTACACCATGCCCAAGGCTGATGTCACCATGACACCTGTATGGGAACCGATAAACTATAAGCTGCTGTTCAATCCCATGAGCGGCTCCAGCGCTGATATAATGAGAGTCCCCGGTACTACTGATACAACTATTACTATCCCGGAGTGTACCGTCGCTAAGGAGGGCTACACCTTTAAGGGCTGGGAATTTGAAGGCAAGCTGTACCAGCCCGGCGAGAAGTACCTCGTGGAGGGAACAACTCCCGGTCTTGGATATACCTTCACCGGAAAGTGGGCTAAGGCAGAAGAAAATGAGACCACAACTGCTGCTGTTACGACTGCCCCTGTCACCGCTTCTGTTACAGCTGATGCGACCTCCAATGACTGTATCGTTTTAGGAGATGCCAATCTGGACAGCGAGCTTAATCTCGCGGACTCCGTAAGGATAATGCAGGCTGTGACCGCTCCCGACAAGTATGCTCTCAGCGATGAAGAGACAGCTGCTGCTGATGTTGACGGCGGTGGAGTCACCAATAAGGATGCTCTGATAATACAGAAGTTCCTTCTCGGACTTATTGAAAGCCTGACTGATGCTTAAACAAATATGAAGAAAAGCCATAAGGAATTAGAACACTTCCCTTTGCGGAAATAGTGGGTTACCGAGCCTGTAAATTATGGGCTCGGTATTTTTTGCCACGATTCCGCCAGAGGGGGCCCCCCCTTTATGGCTTTTGTTTTTGCTTATTCATTCAGTTCTTTGTGGGATCGGTAACTTTGTCGCTCTTTTTTCTGCGTTCCATAACAGTCAGCGCTACAAGAGCAGCTATTCCGGCAAGGCTTATAAGTGCGCCGGGAAGGAGCCCGGGGACGTGATACCTGAGCTCTATCTTATGCTTTCCGGCAGGCACTCTGAAGCACGGGAAAACACTTGCGGCAGTCTCGGAGGAGAGCTTTTTTCCGTCGCAGTAGACCTTCCAGCCGCCGTCCTGGGCGACGGTAGCCATTACAAGGCTATCCTCGGGGAGCTCTATCTCGCCCTTTATTTTAGTGCCGCTTGCGCTGGTAACGTCAAGACCGTCGGAACGGAGCTTCGCATAGGTATTGTACCATTTATCCTCGTCAAAGAAGAATAGGTCGAAGCCGTGACAGCCCACGCCGACTCCCTCGGCTCTGTAATCGAAGAGTATGCTGTCGCCCTCGTTGAAATAGCCGGCAAAGGCGAATTTACCCTCATATGCGTCTATCTGGCGGTCAACGCCGGGAGCGGTGATATGGAAGCCGCCTGCACGGAAATTGTGCTCATAGTAGTATGCTCCGGTCTTGGGAGCTGTGTATCGGTAGAGGATGACAGCTTCGTCCTCGCCGCTGTTCTTGTAGTAGAACTGGCTGTTGAGGTCGGGATCCTCTGTCATTGTGACGGTTATGGGCTCGACTGAGTCTGCGTTCAGACGCACAAAGGGGGAGACGTCCTCTCCGCATATGCTGTTGATAAGGTCGTTCTGGGCGGTAATGGCACGTATCTGGTCTGTTACCTTGTAGTCCAGAACCTTGTCCGAAACAGCGTAGGCAATGGGCAGGCTCGTGGGATTGGTGCGGATATTGGCTCCGGCTTCATTTGTGGCGGTAATGTTGCTGACAGTGCCGGGGAGCTTATTTTCGAGATTGTTGTAGTAGTCGATGAAGTATTTGACTCCGAAGAGGCTGTTCTGAACGGGGGATGACACGGTGTAGACGGTGCTCACCTTATCGCCGTAGACTCTGTTGCCGAGGAATTCCAGCAGCTTGAACACATTACCGTTCATAGTGGAGGAATAGTAGCTCATACCGTGATAGCCGCCCATCATGGAGGGATTGAAAGTAAAGCCGCTGTTGGCGATAACACGGTAGAATTCGTCACTGCCGCTCTTTATTCTGCTGCCGGTGTTTACCTGCTTGACTATTTCGGCGGAGTAGCCCTTTTCCGGGGAGGTCTGGAAGCCTCTGTTGCCCTCATAATCAGATACTGTAAGGAGGTTTTTGCTCATGTCGAACATCATGAACGCGGCTAAAACGCAGGCGCACAGCTCTGCGGAGAAGCGGCTGAATTTTCCTGCTGCCTGGGACTTCCTGTTTTTCAGCATGAGCAGGAGAGTGCTGCGTGCCATGATCATGATAGCAGCCGCAATGAAAACTGTCCAAGCCCATGCTGGGATATTGAAGGGCTGAGTTTTTCCCAGACCTTTGGTGGTATAGTAAAGAAGTTCGGTACCGATGATTGTTCCTATTATAGTACGGGTGAGTGTGAGTCCCTCGTGCTTAGCGATACCGTGGCAGCTGAGCATAACAGCGTACAGCGAGAACAGGAAGGACCAGCGTCCGGGGAGCTGATTCGGAAAGTGACAGCCGTGCCACAGATAATTGAGCACGTTACAGTTCATTGAGGCTGTAAGGAAGAACATCAGACAGCCGTTGAGTATGCGTTCAGCCGGACGGATAGCCTTGTTCACGAAGTATATGGGTACAAGGAGGAATATTAGTATTCCGCAGTAAATATTGAAGCCCTTGTACTCCTGGAAGAATTCCTGCCCCGGGAGCGCGTACTGGAGCACCCCTGTGAAATTGCCGTACCATTCCAGCTTTGTGGGGGAGGCGGCGTCGGCGGCAAGGGTGTTGGATATGCACAGGGCGACAGGTAACGTTATGCAGGCGGAGATAGCTCCTGCAATAAGGGAATAAATACCGAAGCGAAGGGTGCTTGAGACGAGCTCCTTTGTACCGGTGAGCTTTTTTCTGCCGTCCTCAGTTTTTTCGGTCCTGAGCTGGGCGAGAGCGTTCACGATGAAGTAGAGTACGCTGAATATGCATATCGCAAAGCCTATGTAGAAGCTTGAAATGACCGTCAGTGCGAGCATAACTGCGTACATCAGGGGCTTTTTTTCAAGGATGAGCCTGTCCAGACCAATGACTACCAGCGGCGCGAGGATGAGTGAATCCGTCCACATGAACTGGGACATGAAAGCCATCATATAAGCGCAGAAGCCGTAGCAGACAGCTCCGCCGATGAAAACAGGGGAATTGCTCTTTGTCCTGTACCGCAGCATACCGAGGAATGTCAGCGAACTGAGAACTACCTTCATAAGGCAGAAAATGTCCAGAGCCTTAACGAGCTGACTGTACGGCAGGAAGCGGAAAGTGAACAGGAAAATGCTGTTGGTGTAGTAGGCACCCTGAGCGAAGTTGTTGAAGCCGAATGCTCCGTTCCATGAGTGGAACATCTCTGAGAAGCTGGCTCCTTTATTGTTTACGTACATTGAGAAGTATTGTCCCCAGAGGTCCATGCAGAGCACGGAGCGGTCGCCGAAGGGGGCTATCTTGTTGGCTTTGAAAAATATAATGCCGATGATAGTGGAGACTATGGCGGTGATTATGTAAGGCGCAAGCCTTATCAACAGGCGCTTTTTGCCTGAGATGACCGGCGGAGCAGGCTCCGGAGCCTTTTCCTCCGGGGAGCTTTCCTCTGCCTCCGGAGCAGCTCCCTCTGCGGAATTTATTTCATCTTCTGCCGGGAGCACGGTATCCTCAGGTGAAGTGGACTCCTTCTCAGTTTTAATGTTTGGCTTATTATTTTCAGGCAGCTTTTTCACAGGGCTGCCGGGATGTTTTTTCTTTTTGTTTTTCTGCAACTTTATTCTCTCCCGAAAACATATATTGTCAGTCTTTTAACGTAAGACTGCAAATATATATTATACCAGAAATCTTCGCGTTTTTCAAGAGATGGCTGAAATTTGCCGGAACTATTTTCTTTCAGCAAGAAAAGTCGCAAGACGGTCGCGGAGTAACTCTATACATTTATCTGATGAGAGCTTGCCGTTTATTACAGCCTGAAACTCCTCGCAGATTATTTCCTCTGCCTCCTCTGACTTGTAGGGGAGAAGCTCGGCATTGGAGATATAGTCCGCGAGCTGCTGTTTTTTCTCATCGGTCATGAGGGGCTTTTCGTAGTTGGGATCTTCGTCAGCTCTCATTATATACGAACCCGAACTGTCATTATTTATAGAGTTTAAATTTACAGAACTTTCGTTAAGAAGAGGCTGTACAGCGCTTTTTATAACGGGGAAGCCTCCGTTTCTTTCAAGGTTGTTTGATTTCTGCTCGTCCATGCTCAGCAGACAGCATATGAATGCCCATGCGCCCTCCTTGTTAGCTGCATTGGTAGGTATCGCGTACATGGACGGGATGATAGCATAGGGCTTTCCTCCATCGGTGGTAGGGTATCCTATCAGACTTACAGGTGCACCATCGAATCGCATTATTGCTTCCTGTTTATACCTGCTGTTTATTCCACTGAGCCGTACATTGTTCAGCAATGATTTACCTGTTATGAGGTTATCCAGATGATACCAGTAATCAAACTGATAATCCTCCGCATAGCTGTTCATGTCCGCGATGAAATCAAGGGCATCCGCCATACCATTATTAGGATGAAATTCGTTGCTTTTATAGTCGAAGCAGCTCATTATCGCTCCTTTCAGAAAGTAGTCCATATCATCTGAAAGGGGCTGCATTAAGTATGTAAAAAGCATTTTGTTCTCTGCGCTGTTGTATTCCTTGATAGCTCGGTCAAGAGTCCACGATGAAGAGTCTATGTCGGTAAAATTGGCGTTCACGATAGAAGTTATCAGCTCAAATCGGCTGAAAATGCCAGGGATAGTACCGTCGTCCATAGTTATGCTCTCCGCAACGTTGTCAAGAAGATCGTTTTTCTGTATGCCGCCGTATTCCTCCATAATCTCCGAGAGATCGGCAACATATCCGTTTTTGTAAAGCCTTTGGATAACGGCAGGCGAAGCGGCTATCAGATCGGGCACCTTTCCGGACAGAATATCGTTTGAAAGCCGGTTGCAGGCTGTGGTCTGGGATTCTGTCTCGATGTCGAAAGTATAGTAGTCTATCTCAGCCTGATATTTCTTGTTGAGGTTGAAGGACGGCAGGCTCTTTTTGAGATAGCCGACGGATTCGTAATTGCTGTCTATGTATGCAATATTCACGATTGTTTTTCCCTGTTCGGTGGTAGTGGGTTGGGGGGGCGTGCTGCTCTTAGAGCTGCTGCACGATGTTGCTGCGGCGAGCATTGAGCCTGCAAGCATGAGTGATAACAATTTCTTTTTCATAAATAGTACCTCCTTTTTCTGCCATTGCGGCAATGTCTATATATAAATGATTTTTAAGGGCATAAAAGACGAAAACTCCTCGGATTTTGGATGACTGCACAAGTTGGCACAGCAAGAATTGTGCAGTCTGCCGGTGGGAGGCTCCTGGACGCCATCCTTGCTATTTCAGGAGCTATGTGTTATAATATGTGTATATACAGACGGAAAGGAGGCAGGTATCATGAAGGTGAACAGGATGAAACTCGGCTGCCGCCGTGAAGCGGACGTCAACATGGAGATAGGCAGCGCGTGTGCGTTCATTTACTTCCGGTCGCCGGCAGTTTTCACCTCAGCGGGAAATGAGCGGCAGGTGGAAAGCGGTTCCGCGCTGATACTTACCGACGGTCAGAAGAGACATTTCCGTGGCGGCGACGGGCTGCCTCTCCGATACGACTTCGTGAGCTTCCGCATGGCAGCTGCCGACAGACAGTATCTTGTCTCAATGGAAATACCTGTGGACGAGCCTTTTTCAGTCCCGGACGGTTTTGTGGTATCCGAGCTTCTCCGGTGCATGAAGGCGCAGTCTGTGCATGATAACCGGTACACGGGGGAGTTCATGGAGATGTCCATGAAGCTGATACTCATTTCACTGAGCAGCGGCTTACGGCAGGAAAGCGGACAGCGCAGGGACGATCCCCATTCTGCCGAGCTGATAAAGCTGAGGGAGGCTATATACGCTGATCCCATGGGCGTCTGGAACGCTGACGATATGGCGGATGATATGGGTATAAGCCGTGTGTACTTCCACAGGCTGTATCTTGCGGAATTTGGAGTTACCTGCCGTCAGGACGTTATAGAGAGCAGGCTTCTATATGCAGCGGAGCTCCTTAGGGATACCGAGCTTTCTGTGAGTGCTGTAGCTGAAAAATGCGGATATGAGAGCGATTCCTACTTCATGCGGCAGTTCAGACAGCACAAGGGCTGTACTCCCACTGAGTACCGCCGTAGGAGCAGAAAAGAGTCTGATGAGGAATGAATCAGAGTATGCATGACAAAGTTAAGGCTGCCTGAATATGAAAAAAACGTGATAATGTACAAAAATATCCTAAAAAACTCTTTACATCAGCGATTTTTTGTGGTATAATGTATTACAATTGATGTAAATCAGAATTTAAGGAGAGATCTATATATATGAGCAACGGTAATCAGCATAGAAACCGGAGCAGACAGCGCTCAGGCAAAAAATACCGCCTGAGATATGACCGCGTGGTCGCAGCTGTTCTTGTTCTGATAGTACTGATAGTCATACTCACATCCTGCGTAAACAGTTGCTCCAAGGGCAAGAAAAAGTCCAAGGACAATGATACCACTACTTCCACAAACGCAGTTCAGTCCTCAATAGTGGACAACCTCCGCACCAGCGGTAAAACTGCCGCTATTCTTTCAAGCGACGGTTCAAGCACTACTGCTCCCCAGTATACTAACGAGACTCACTCCAAGGAGGACGTTTACAGAGGAAGCCTCGTGCTGGTAAACGCAAATAATGAGTATCGTTTCCCGGTGGACGACGCTGAGCCGCTTACTATCTACAACAACAAGACCAACGATTGCTATGACGTATGCGATTACGTTACTATGCTGGATAAAGAGGCTCTCAGCCACCTTGATGCACTCATGAAGGGCTTCTACGATGCTACCAAGAACACCGATGTTACTGTCATCGGCGGATACCGTACACTTGAACAGCAGAACGATAAGTACAACAACGGCTATTCAAGCTTCAAGGGTGGCTTCTCCGATTACCACGCTGCCCGCAGCTTCGATATGGGAGTATTCCCAAAGGACGGTTCAAGCTCCGGCTACTATTCTCCTACGGGAATATATTCGTGGATAGATGAAAACGCCGCAGACTACGGCTTTATCGTCAGATTTCCCGAGGGCAAGGAGTCATTTACCGGCGAGCAGGCAAGAACTCAGACCTACCGCTATGTGGGAACTCCACACTCTGTATACATAAAGCAGAACGATCTCTGTCTTGAGGAGTATATTGATAAGCTCAAGACATATAATATCAATGCTCCCCTTGAGATAACATCCGGAAAGACCGTTTATCAGGTATACTATGTACCGGCTGTATCCGGCGGAAGCACCGAGGTCCCCGTGCCTTCAAACAAGGTTTACTGGGTATCAGGAAACAATTCCGACGGCTTTATCGTTACAGTAAGTCTTAACTAAAATTTTCGTCCCCCGAAAGGGGGACGATTCGATATACAGAATAATAGCCTGCCCGTGGTTTTCGCGGACAAGCTTTCTTTTAAGGAGATAAGAGTGAAAAGGTTTTCCCTCATTTTGTGTGCGGCGCTTGTAGCCTCCTCTGGATTTTCCTGCGGCAACAAGGACAGAGGCGACGGTGCCGGACATATGTACAACGCCCCTCTGCAAGGCAACCCAAAGAGTCTTGATCCTCAGTATGCCAGCGATCCCTCATCGGATACGGTCATAAAGAATATGTACAGCGGACTCATGCGCCGGGATGCCGGCGGGAGCATAGTCTGCTGCAATGCAGAAAAATATACGGTCTCTCCCGACGGAACGGTGTATACCTTCACTCTCCGCAGGGACAATTACTGGTCCGCGGATAAGAACAGGAACGATATAATAGAAGAAAATGAGTATTTTCCGGTAAAGGCTGAGGACTATGTTTTCGCATTCCAGAGACTCCTTGATCCCAAGATGCAGTCGCCTTATGCGGAGTATTATTCCTGTATCAGGGGCGGTAAACAGATCATCTCCGGCAGTGCTTCTCCGGAGAGCGCAGGAGTACGCGCTGTGGACGACTACACGCTGGAAATAACGCTGGAGCATCCCTCGGCGGAATTCCTGAATCTGCTGGCTGCGTCACCGGCTTCGCCCTGCAACAAGGATTTCTTCCTTTCCACAAAGGGACGCTACGGTCTTGACGACAAATCTGTAATGTGCAACGGTGCTTTTTATATGCGCCAGTGGTACTACGATCCCTATGGTACGCATAATATACTCTATATGAGGAAGAACGAAGTTAACGTCCGGGAGGATTATCAGGTGATTCCCTCGTATTTGAGCTTCACCATACAGAAGGACGAGAGCGGTGTCAGGGAGTGCCTCAAGGACGGCAGCGTAGAATGTATGACGACGCTCAGCAGTTTTTACAGCAGGAAGAAGTATTCCGTTCAGCCTCAGAGCGCAGTCACCCTCGGACTCATTTTCAACGGCGAGGATAAGTATTTTTCAAACCAGAATCTCCGAAAGGCACTGGCGTACTCCGTGAACAGGGAGGAGCTCGCAGACGAGCTCAGCAGCGACCTTACAGCTGCCAGCGGGATCATACCTCCGGCTCTGGTGCTGGCTGGCAGGAGCTACCGCGAGCTTGCTTCTGACAAGGAGCTTGATATGTACTCTCCGGGCGAAGCTTCCGAGCTCATAGCAAAGGCGAAAAGCGAGCTCAAGATAGCCTCTATGGACAATGTGAAGATCCTCGTCTGTGCGGACACGGTGGATTCCGGCTATCTGCACCTCCTTTCCCAGAGCTGGCAGGAAAGTCTTGGCATATACATCGGTATCGAGGACGTTACCCGTGAGGAATTTTTCCGCCGCATAGAGGCAAAGGAGTATTCCATCGCGCTTTATCCCTTAAAGGCAGATATGGACAGCGCAGCTGCGGTGCTGGGAGAATTTTCCGGCAGCGGCGTACTCAGTACGGCTGGCAGCGGCAGGGACTATATGAGCGAGGTGCTCAGCAGCACATCGGTATCTGAAATGGTGGAGCACTGTCTCGGTGCCGAAAGGGATATACTGAGCAGCTGCGGATTTATTCCGGTGTTCTACAAAAACACATATCTCGTTGCAGATAAGGACAATGAAGATATAATCTACGATCCTTTCTCGGGAGCCGTGGATTACAGGACAGCAAGAAATTACGGCTGATACCCTTAACGGACATTCTGACATACAGGAGCTGATACTATGGACATCTTTGATTTCTACAAGGGAAAAGTATTCAATGCCTATGAGTACCTCGGTGCCCATATCACTGAGAACGGTACGGTCTTCCGCACCTATGCGCCTAATGCTTCTAAGGTGTCGTGGATAGGCGACCTCAGCGACTGGAAGGACATCCCCATGGAGAAAACCGGCGATGGCAGATTCTACGATCTCACGCTGCCTGATGCTTCAGAGGGCATGAGATACAAGTACCGTATCTATAATAAAAAAGGAGAGTTCATCGATCACTGTGATCCCTACGGTTTCGGAATGGAGCTACGCCCCGGTACCTGTTCGGTGGTGAGGAGCCTTGACGGATACAGCTTCACCGACGAAAAATGGATGATAGAGCGTACCGACTGCCGCAATAAGCCCATGAATATCTACGAGGTGCATCTTGGCTCGTGGCGGAGAAAGTCCGACGAGGAGGAGACCGGCTGGTACAGCTACTCGGAGATAGCAGATCAGCTTATCAGCTATGTTAATGAGACAGGATACAACTTCATCGAGCTTATGCCTCTTAGCGAGCATCCCTGCGATGAATCATGGGGCTACCAGAGCACAGGCTTCTTTGCGCCGACTTCAAGATACGGAACTCCTGCGGAGCTCATGGAACTTGTGGACAAGTGCCATGAGCAGGGGATAGGCATTATCATGGATTTTGTACCGGTGCATTTCGCCGTTGACCACTATGCCCTCACAGAATACGACGGCACTAAGCTCTATGAATTTCCCGACGACGAGGCTGGCTACAACGAGTGGGGAAGCCGCAATTTCATGCACTCCAAGGGCGAGGTGCGTTCCTTTATACAGTCCGCGGCTGATTACTGGCTGACGGTATACCACTTCGACGGACTTAGAATGGACGCTATCCGCAATATGATATACTGGAACGGTCAGGAATACCGCGGCGAGAACCGTACCGCTATAAATTTCCTGAAGGATATGAACTCCGGACTCAAAGCCCGTCACCCTTCGGCAATACTGGCAGCGGAGGATTCCTCCGCCTATCCCAAGGTAGCGGCTCCGGTATTCGACGGTGGTCTGGGCTTCGACTACAAATGGGACCTCGGCTGGATGCACGATACTCTTGAATACTTTCAGAGCGCTCCCATGTACCGCACCCGCGATTACCACAAGCTCACCTTTTCAATGCTCTATTTCTACAACGAGAGATTCATTCTGCCCCTCTCCCATGACGAGGTCGTTCACGGAAAGGCTACTATCGCTCAGAAGATGAACGGTCAGTACCCGGATAAATTCCCGCAGGCAAGAGCCATGTATATGTACATGATAGCTCACCCCGGCAAGAAGCTTAATTTCATGGGCAACGAGTTCGCTCAGCTCAGGGAATGGGACGAAAAGCGTCAGCAGGACTGGGATATGCTGAAATACCCAATGCACGATTCGTTCAGGGAGTACATAAAGGCTTTGAACCATATATACCTGAAATACAGCGCTCTGCATTACGACTATGATCCTACTAATTTCATGTGGGACGACTGTAATTCAGCCCAGCGCTGCATATACGCTATAAGGCGTAAGAGCGCTGAGGGCGATATACTCGCGGTGTTCAACTTCTCAGACTGGTTTCAGGCGGATTATTCCGTTAAGATTGGCGACGGCTTCAATGTTGAGCTGCTGCTGGATTCGGATAACCAGCTTTACAGCGGCAGGACTCCCGACGGAGCAACTGCATTCAGCTGTGCCGGCGACCGTATCAGCATGGATATACCGCCCTTCAGCGGAAGAATGTTCCTGCTTACAAGAGATAAGTAATAAAATGCGCACTGGATACCCAGTGCGCATTTATTTTTATCAGTTGCTGCCGGTAGCCTCGTCGAGGGTGAGGAGGACTGTCTGTGAGCTGCCGTTTCTTGTGAAGGTAACTGAAATCTCGTCGCCGGCGCTGTGGAGCTTCTTTTCAGTGAGAAGTTCTGAGGTAGTCTGAATCTCCTTGCCGTCAACAGCGGTAATGATGTCGCCTGTGCGGAGACCTGCTTTATCTGCGGAGCTGCCCTTGTTGACTGATGTAACGTAAACGCCTACGGGGAGGTTATACATTCTTGAGATATTGGAGGTAACGTCCTCGCAGCTTATGCCCAGCTGAGGCTTTCCTGTAACATAGCCGTATTCAATGAGGTCCTTGACTATCTTCGAGGCTTCATTGGAGGGGATAGCAAAGCCGATGCCCTCTATAGTGGTCTGGGAGTAAGATGACGACATCTTAGAGGAATTGATACCTATGACCTGACCGTATTTATTGATGAGGGGACCGCCGGAGTTGCCGGAATTGATAGCGGCGTCGGTCTGGAGGAGAGTCATTGACTTTTCGTTTATAGTTACATTTCTGTCCTTACCTGAAACGATGCCGCTGGTAACAGTGTTCATAAGGTCGAAGCCGAGGGGATTGCCGATAGCGATAACAGACTCGCCCAGCTTAAGAGCGTCGCTGTTGCCGAATTCTGCGGCAGTAAGACATTCGGCGTTTATTTTGAGAACAGCGAGGTCGAAGTCGGTATCGTAGCCGACTACCTCTGCATCGTATTCTGACTCGTCATTGAGGATAACTGAGATGCTCTCGGAAAGACCGCTGCCGTACTCGCTGTCGTAGATTACGTGAGCATTGGTCACGATATAGCCGTCCTCGGAGATGATGAAGCCTGTGCCTGTTGCGGGAACGGTATCGGATGAGGACTGCTTATTGCTGAAACCGAAGCCGAAGTTTCCGTTGTAACCGGAAGATGCGATGTTGAATTCAGACTTAATTCCGACAACTGAGGGGAGCATTTTTTCAACTATGTCCTCGTTGCTGAGGACTGCGCCTGCTTCGGAAGTGTTGGTGAGGTGGCTGATAGTGTCAGCTTTCAGGAGAGTTGAAGCTTCCTCGCCGGTGAAGACGTCGGTGTAAGCCGATAATGTGGTGGAGCTGTCGTAGTTGCTGCCGCTGAGAGCTTTATATGTTCCGATAGATCCTGCGGACACGAGAGCCATTGCCATAATGCCGGCAGCAGCCTTGGTTGCGAATCTTTTTTTCGTATTCTTTTCGGGCTTGCGGCTGCGGAGCTCGCTGTAATAGTTCTCATTGTTCTCATTGAAATTATTGTTATACATATCCATCATAGTTTTCACGTTCCTTTTCAGATCATTTCTGAGGTCTTCCCTCAGGCTATGGTCATATTATAAACCGGCTTTGTGATATTGATTTGGAGTAATTGTATGATTTTAAAAAATATTCTGTGAGAAAAATTTCACGTTGCTGAAAGCAATGTGAACGAATGTGACAGAAAAAAGAAAGATTTTGCTTTACAAATCACATTCGTTGATGTATAATTATAAAGAAAAGATTATTTATACCGGAGGAATCATAATATGTATATTACCTGTCTCGACCTTGAGGGCGTTCTTGTGCCCGAAATATGGATCGCTTTTTCAGAAGCAAGCGGCATACCGGAGCTCAGAAAGACTACCCGCGATGAGCCGGACTACGATAAGCTGATGAAGTGGCGTCTTGGCATACTCAAGGAGCACGGTCTCGGACTCAGAGAGATACAGGATACTATCGCAAAGATAGATCCCATGCCCGGCGCAAAGGAATTCCTTGACGAGCTGCGTTCAGTATGTCAGGTAATAATCATCAGCGATACTTTTTCAGAGTTTGCAGCTCCTCTTATGAAGAAGCTGGGCTGGCCAACCATATTCTGCAACTCGCTGGAGGTATCTGAAAACGGCGAGATAACCGGATTCAAAATGCGCTGTGAGCAGTCTAAGCTCACAACGGTAAAGGCTCTCCAGTCCATTGGCTATGAGACTATTGCCAGCGGCGACAGCTACAACGACCTTGCTATGATAAAGGCAAGCAAGGCAGGCTTCCTTTTCAGGAGCACTGAGCAGATAAAGGCTGACAATCCCGAGCTTCCTGCCTTCGAGACCTATGATGAGCTCATGGGAGCTATCAGAAAAGTGATCGGCTGAACTAACAGGGAGGTCATCCTATGGGACTGAAAATAACAAAGAGCATAAAAATAGGCAAGTTCCTGAAGATCAACAAGACCAAAAAGGGTTCGAGCGTATCAGTGGGCGGAAAAGACGTAAAGGTAACGGTGAACAACAAGAAGAAGGTAACAGCAAGCCTTCCCGGTACCGGTGTTTCCTACGATACTACTATCGGCGGAAAAAAGAAGAAAAAGTAAAACAGCGCAGCGGCGGCAGGTGATACTGCCGCCGCTTTTGTTGACAAATTTTATTTTTTATGTTATAATCTTCACCGTGGCAGTTTTCTGCCGGAAAGGATAGGATAATAATTATGAAAAGAATCATTTCAGCGCTGGCAGCAGTTGTACTGGCTTGCAGCGCAGTATCATGCGGAAGCAGCGGAAGCTCCACTTCGGAAAAGAATGAGCAGAAGACCACGGCTGCAACAGTCTCCGAAACTACTGCGGATGTTTCCACGACCACTGTTACCACCACCCGTGCAGCGGTGACTACCCGCACCAAGACCACAACTACCACAGTGACCACTACTGCACCGGCTTCCGGCGACGCAGATATACTGAAATATATCACAGTCAAGGAAGCAAAGCCGGCTCTCTGGAAGGCTACCGATCCCGAGACCGGAAACAGTATATACATGATGGGCACTCTCCATCTGGCAAACAACGAAAATTTGAAAATGCCGGAATATATCCTCGACGCATACAAGGACGCTGAGGCTATCGCTATCGAGCACGATTTCAGCGACGTTAAAGCTGGCAATGTTCAGGCTGCTTCGGAGATGATGAAGCTCATGCTCCTCACCGACGGAACTACTATTACCGACCACATATCCACTGAAGCATACGAGAAGGCAAAGGAGTTCCTCACTGAGAACAGTATCTATAATTCGGCTTACGATGCCTTTGTACCCGGCTTCTGGATAGATATGATAAGCAGTGTGTTCATATCAAAGCTGGAAAACCTCGACAGCGACGGCGTTGAGGGCTACTTCGTAGCAAAGGCTAAGGAGGACGGCAAGGCTATAATCGACATCGAGACTCTTGAGACTCAGGTCAAGGCTATTACTGACTACACGGATGATCTTGCGGATTATATGATTCTCGCGACCTTTGAGGATACCACAGAGATCTCCGAACTTGCACAGGAATACGCAAAGCTCTACGATTGCTGGGCTTCCGGAGACACCGAGGGGGCATGGAAGATGAATGAAGAGGACGACAGTGAAATCCCTGATGAGTACAAGGCTGATTATGCGGCTTACAACGATTTCATCCTGACTGAAAGAAACAGGGGAATGGCTGAAAAGGCTGCCGAGTACATCAAGGACGGCAAAAAATATCTGTTCATGGTAGGCTTCATGCATTACTGCGGAGACCAGAGCGTTCTGAAGGATCTGGAGAGCATGGGCTACAAGGTAGAAAGAGTAAACTGACAATAAGGCGGACAGTGGACAGCTCCACTGTCCGCCTTAACTTTTTTTCAAGCCGTTACATATAATGTACTGTACCCTTGTTCAGACTGTTATGCACAGTTCCGGTCAGGGGGGATACTTTTTGAAGGTATGCATTCTGGAAATGCCCTCTTACACCTATGCCGTAAAAGGCGAAAAGCTGCTGAAAGCAAGAGGGTATCCCTGCGAGATAAAACGAAATGAATTTACCGGCAGCAGCGGCTGCGGATTTTCGCTGGCTGTGAGAAGAAGCTGCCGGGAAGCTGAAAGGATACTGGAGCGGTATTCCGTGCCGTATAAGAGCTCACGGGAGGAAGGAGGCTGATGATGCCGGTAAACTTTGATAATGCCGCAACGACCTTTCCGAAGCCGGTGAGCGTCCGGCTGGCAGCTGCCCGTGCCGCCGAGAGATACGGAGGCAATGCCGGAAGGGGAGGTCATACCCTTGCCATGCAGAGCTCCGCGGCGGTGTATTCCGCCCGGGAGACAATAGCCGGAGCATTCGGAGCACAGCCGGAAAACGTGGTCTTCACCCTCAACTGCACCCATGCGCTGAATATGGCGATACAGGGTGTTATGAGCGGCGGAGGCCACATGATAATAAGCAGCCTTGAGCACAATTCCGTGGCAAGACCGGCTGCTGAGCTGGCAGTGAAGCGGAAGATAACCCTGTCCATAGCGGAGGTATTCCCGGAGGACAGCCGCACTGTGGAGAGCTTCCGGTCTCTTATCCGTGAGGATACAAAGGCGGTGGTATGTACTCTTGCCAGCAATGTCACGGGACAGCTCCTGCCTTGGCGTGATATAGCTGAGCTCTGCCGGAAACACGGAATCTGCTTCATAGCGGACGGCGCACAGGCTTGCGGAGTTATCGAGATAGATATGGGCAGCGGCATAAATATCCTCTGCGCTGCCGGTCATAAGGGACTGTACGGGCTCACGGGAACAGGCCTGCTCATCAGCGACGGCAAATACCCTATAACGCCCATAATACAGGGCGGCACCGGTACAGCCTCGGCGAGCCTTAGACAGCCGGAGCTCCTTCCGGAGGCTCTTGAGAGCGGCACGCTGAATATCCCCGGTATAATGTCGCTGAAAGCTGGAACGGAATTTGTCCGGCGGATAGGCATAGACAAGATATATGCCCACGAGGACAGGATATGCCGCAGATTTATTGAGGAGCTCCGGGATATGCCGGAGGTAGCTTTCCTTCGCAGAGAAAAGGCATCCTACGTACCCATAGTTTCGTTTACGATAAAGGATGTTCTTCCGGAAAGGGCTGCTGCGGAGATGTCGGAAGCGGGCTACTGTCTCAGGGCAGGCTACCACTGTGCAGCGGTTGCACACGCCTATCTTGGCACCGAAAACGGCACTATTCGCTTTGCACCTTCGGTGTTCAGCCGGGAAAAGGATGCAGCGGAGCTCGCCGGATTTATAAAAAATAGGTTCAAAAATAAAAAAAGTGTGAAAAACTATTGAAATTATCTGAATTTGTGGTACAATAATAATATGAAGAACTGTGCGATCAGGAAACAGAGATAAATGTCCGCAGGGGCGGTGGGAGCATCGCCCCTCCAACGAAAGAAAAAATATGTGTAGACATCCGATTTGAAAGGAAGTGAGCAGATTGTCGTTCCATGATGTGAAGGATGCTTTCCTTAGTATTCTGAGCACCCTTGAGCTTATAGATATTATAGACGTTGCAATTCTCGCTTATATCATATATATCCTGCTTAAGCTTATCCGTGAGACGAGAGCAGGTCAGCTGGTAAAGGGAATAGTCCTCATCGTTGCCGGCTACTATATAAGCAAGCTCCTGCAGCTGAAGACCATTACATACATAATGCGGAAGACTCTTGATATAGGTCTTATCGCAATGATAATCCTGTTCCAGCCGGAGCTCAGGCGAGCTCTTGAAAAGGCGGGACGTACAAAATTCGGCGTGAGGCTTTTCGGTTTCGGTCAGAACAACGATGAGCTGGTGCAGATGTGGGAACCGGCTATCGAAGCCATATGCGACTCATGCGTGGAATTGTCAGCTTCCTGTACCGGTGCGCTGATAGTTGTGGAGCGTCAGGTGCGTCTGGGCGAACAGATAGAAACAGGCACTATAGTCAATGCCGCTCCAAGTAAGGAACTGTTCGGCAACATCTTCTACCCGAAGACTCCCCTCCACGACGGCGCTGTCATCATGCGCGACGGCATGATACTTGCCGCAGCCTGCTTCCTGCCCAAGCCCCAGAAGGATGAGCAGATAAACAAAAGGCTCGGTTCGCGCCACAGAGCTGCTATTGGTATGAGCGAGAATTCAGACGCCGTTGTTATCGTAGTCTCCGAGGAGACCGGACAGATCTCAGTTGCCATAAACGGCACTCTTACCCGCGATTATACAAGAGACAAGCTGAAGCACCTCCTTGAGAGCGAGATATACGACCAGAAAAACGAGATCACGCTCCCCGGCAAGAAGCTGTTTTCCTCTTACAATGAAAGGAGGAAAAAGGATTGAATTTTCTGAAGAACCTGAAAAAGAACTTCCTGAAAAGTGCCCAGAACAACCTGTCGCTGGCGATATATTCCATGATACTTGCGATACTGGCTTGGTTCGTCATATCAATGACATTCTACCCGTCCGTACCCAAGACTATCGAGAACGTTTCGCTGAAGATAGACATTACAGGCACTCCTGCCGCCGAGAACGGTCTCAGCGTTATCAGTCAGGATGTGGATACCGTAAAGGTAAAGATAAGAGGCAGCCGTACTCAGGTGGGAAATATGAATTCCGAAAGCCTCATCGCCTATGTGGATGCCGATAATATAACTTCCACCGGAAAAAAGACTCTTACCGTCAAGGTGAAGAGCAACACCAGCATTAACTATGAGGTGGATTCAATTTATCCTGCCACAGTAAATGTCGTGTTCGATAAGTACGATACAAGAGAGTTCCCGGTAACTCCCGTAATGCATAATCTCACTGTTGCTGAGGGAAAGACCTACGATCCCGAGGAGCTTTCCTGCGAGCCTGAGTTCATCAGTATAACAGGACCTTCCGACCAGCTGGATAAGATAGCAAAGTGCTGTGCGGTATCTGATAAGGAACTTAGTCTGGATACCTCATATACAGGTCCGAGCGACTCCATTGAGCTTTATGGCGCTGACGGCTCTGTAATGAGCCAGACCAATCTCAAATTCAACAAGTCCAGCTTCCTTATCACAGTGCCCATACTCACCCAGAAGACCGCAAAGCTTACCGTCGGCATAAGCAATCAGCCTTCCAATTTCGACGTAGACTGGCTCATGGATAGATTTTCTCTTTCCGCCGAGACTATCGACATCGCTTCCGGAAGCACATTGTCCGAGATACCCGAGGCTATCGAGATAGGCAGTATCAAGCTCAGCGATATAACCCTTGATTATTCTAATTCCTTCGATATCAAGAAGATACTGGAGGATGCCGGACTCAAGAACCAGAGCAATATAAGCACGGTGAATGTGGACTTCGACAGCGCCGGTCTCACAACAAGAGAATTCACTATCAGCGGAGATCGCATCCGTACAAAGAATAAGCCATCTGTCCTCTATGACTATACGGTTGTTACAAACAGTATAGACATAACAGTGATAGGTCCTGAGGAAACGCTCAAGCAGCTTACAGCCAACGATTTCACTGTTGAAGCAAATCTCCTCGGAAATGACTCCTCTACAATGGATCAGTTCCCCAACGATGTTGAGATCTCGTGCCCGGACTATGATCAGGTATGGTCTGTGTCAAAGGTGAGAGTTTATATCAAAAAGACTACAAAGACCAGTTCTTCCACATGAGAGATAATACTTTGACCGCCCTGTACTTTATGTGCAGGGCGGTTTTTATATATGAAAGCAGCCGTCCGGAAATACGCCTTGTGTCCGTAAGCTATTCAAGGGTACAGGTACCACTCCGGACGGCGCTGTCTTTATTGCCGCTTACATTATTCTATGCTGAAATCAGCGAAAGGTACAAAGAAATTTCTTACATTCCACGAAATATTATTGTCATTTTTGTCAGAATTATGTAACTGATAAAAACAATTCCGTAAGCAAAACTATATCAAACTGTATTTTAACTGAAAACCTGCTGTTATTGAAAAAACTTCAGCTGTGTTATATAATATGATCATGGAAGAGATAAACATTTTCATCTCCGGCAGGAAAATTTCTGCCGGATGACTGCCTTTCGTTTCTGCGCTCCCTCCTTACCTCCGGAGCGTTAATACTATACCGTTCCGGTCCGCACACAGCCGGAACGCTTGAAACACACCTTTTCAGATATAGAAAAACCGACAGTCGCAGAGCTTTGCTCAGCGGCGGCATATAAGGCTCATTTGAGTCAGGTCAGAGGATCTGGCAGCGATTTCGCCTGAAGTGCCGCAGACTGTCGGTTTTTCGTGCTGCACTCTTGATTTTTGTTCGGCGATAATGTATAATTAAGGTATAATTGAAGTATGCTCGGTCCGCCCTTGAAAAGGGCGAGCCGGAGCGCCGCGGCAGGTATTTCCGTTGTGCAGGGAGCTAATTGCGGCGCTCTGGTAACTGAGAAAAGCTTTTCTCAGTTACCGAGCATACACTGAACGTGTTATCATTATGATTTATGGGAGCGAGAGTATGAAAAAAACTATTCCCGGAGCCATAGCCTGCTGCTGTGTGCTTGCTCTCTCTGCCTGCGGGAGCAGATCAAAAGGATCTGTTATACCGCCCGATGGGAAACTGGACAAATGTCAGCTGAGATTTTCGTGGTGGGGCGGCGACGACCGTCATGAAGCAACGCTGAAAGCGATCGACCTGTGGAATACGCTCCACCCGGATATAACGATAGTACCGGAGTACGGAGGCTGGGACGGCTGGACTGAAAAGGTTACTTCGCAGATAGGCGGAGGAACAGAGCCGGACATAATGCAGATCAACTACGACTGGCTGGTAACTATGTCGCCTGATGGTGACGGTTTTTACGACCTGAATCAGCTTAGGGACAGAATTGATCTCACCGGCTTTGACAAGGACGTGTTGTCTTTTGGAGAAGTGAACGGACGTCTCAACGCCGTTACGGTATCGGTAACAGGACGCGGACTCTTCTACAATTCTCAGGTCTACCGCGAGAATGGTGCTTCATATCCTGCTAACTGGGACGAACTGATCGGGCTCGGCGAAAAATTCAACGGACGCGGGATATATCCTCTTGACCTTGATATTCAGTCCGGAGGAACAGCTTGGTATCTTGCGGTGGTCTATGTCCAGCAGAAAACAGGCAGGGAATTCATAACAATGGACGGTGATCTGGGCTTCACCGAGAGCGATATTAAGGAAGCCCTTGATTTTTACAAGCTGCTTGAAGACAGCCATGTTATCCGGACAATAAGAACTCGCACTGATGAGGACGGAAATGCTGCGCTTTACCAGTCGCCGGAATTCATCGACGGAAGAGTTGCCGGTGTGCTGGAGTGGGGAAGCTCTGTGGGAAAGTACGAATCTGTGCTTTCCGAGGGAGTTCTGGAGGCTGGACCTCTTCTCAGTGACGGCAGCGGCAATGACGGAGGCTGGATGATAAAGCCCTCCATGCTGTATGCAGTTTCGAGAGGCACCAAGCATCCGGATGAAGCTGCTGCGTTCCTTGATTTCCTGCTGAACAACGAGGAGTGCGCCGATATACTGGGTACTACAAGAGGCATCCCTGTTTCCCGGATCGCATACGAGACTCTTGAAAATAGCGGTAAGCTGAGCGGTCTTGCCCAGCAGAACTACGATATGCTGGAAAAGGCAGACACGGTGACTATCAGTCCTTACATGGAGCTTGCAAGAATGAAGGAATACTACAACACAGCTATCGAGAAGATCTCCTATGGCACTTCCGACACTGCTTCTGCGGCGGAGGAACTGTATGGCTCTGTAAAACAGTATCTGGAGAAGATCAAAAAATGAAAAAAAGTTCATACAGCAATCCCGTGGGTACCGGAAGGTACACCGGCTTACTGCTGATCTCACCGTTTATAGTGGGATTTCTGCTGTTCACGGCGTATCCGTTTGTATGCTCCTTTGTCCTTGGACTGACCGAGTACGACAACGTTCGCCAGCCTGAATTCATAGGCTTCGACAACTACCGCAGGATGATGTCTGACGATACTTTCAGGACCTCGGTGGGAGTCACCCTGAAATATGCCGCACTGCTTGTGCCTGCAAAGCTGGCTGTATCGCTGCTTGTGGCACTGCTGCTCAGTGCTGAGATACGCGGCATAGGCGTATTCAGAACGGTATTCTATATCCCGTCCATACTGGGAGCAAATCTGGCAGTTGTGATAATGTGGCAGTACCTGTTTACCTCCGGCGGACTGGTAAATCAGTTCCTTGAGCTTGTGGGAGCCTCGCCTGTAAGCTGGTACGGTGATCCGGACAGGGCGATATTCGTGATCGTACTGCTCCGCCTGTGGGAGTTCGGCTCAACTATGGTGATATTCCTCACCGCATTGAAAGCTATACCAAAGGAGCTTTACGAGGCTGCCCGTGTGGACGGCTGCGGCAGGATAAGAGGCTTTTTCAGTATCACGCTGCCTCAGCTGAAAAATGTGATATTCGTAAATCTTGTATTGCAGACCATAGCGGCGCTTCAGGAATTCAATGCGCCGTATATGCTCACGGGAGGCGGTCCGCTGAAAAGCACCTATACCGTGGGAATGCTCATTTACGATGAGATGTTCCGTTATAACGACATGAATGCAGGCTATGCGAATGCCGTATCATGGGTGCTTTTTGTATTCATTGCAGCTGTGATAGGAATAATGTTCGCAGTGACCGGACGTTCGCGGAGGGAGGACTGAAAATGAAAAGGATACCAGTCTATCTTCTGCTGACAGTGATCGCTGCGGTAATGCTGTACCCTCTGCTGTGGCTCATTGGAGCCTCCTTCAAGACAAACGACGAGATATTCGGTTCAGTATGGTTCATGCCGGAGAGCTTTGACCTGAGTGTCTACAAGGGAGCGTGGAAAACGGTGACTCCCTACACTATGGGACATTATTTCAGGAATACGTTCATGATAATAATCCCCAAGACAATTTTTGCAGTAATTTCGTCGGTGCTGGTGGCATACGGCTTTGCAAGGTTCGATTTCCCGTTCAGGCGCTTCTTTTTTGCCCTCCTTATGGCAGGTCTTTTCATGCCGTCCATAGTAACGGTAATGCCCATGTACATACTCTGGAGCAGTCTCGGTCTGCTGGATACCTATATACCGCTGGTAGTGCCGGCGATGTTCGCAACTGAGGGAATGTTCGTTTTCATACTCATACAGTTTTTCAAGGGAGTGCCGAGAGAATTCGACGAGGCTGCCGGAATTGACGGCTGCGGTCCGCTGAGAACTCTGTTTTTCGTGCTCCTCCCGTGTATAAGACCGGCAGTTGTCTCCATAGCGGTGTTCACATTTCTCTGGACCATGAACGATTTCTTGAATCCGCTGATAATGATACATTCTGTGGATAAATATCCGGTCTCCCTGGCGCTGAGACTGTCTGTGGACAGCACAGGTCAGGGCTATGAGCAGAGAAAAATAATAGCGATGTCAGTCATAGGGCTGATACCGTCAGTGGCAGTGTTCGCGCTGGCACAGAAAAAATTCGTTGGTGGAATAACGGCAGGAGGTCTGGCAGGATGAAGGTGAGTTTTAAGCAAAAAGCGGCAGCAGAAGCGTATGTGAAGCAGCTTATTATACCATCGGAGCCCATGAAGCCGGTCTGGAACACCGAAAGCGTGATGTTCGGCAAGCCTCCGAAATGGAATTACATCGACGGCTGCATGATAAGGGCTGTGACAATGCTCTCCGAGGCGTGGGATTCCCGTGAGCTTGCGGAATACGCTGCCCGCTTCACGGACAGTTACGTGACTGGGAGCGGAGATATACCCACTTTATGTTTCAGCGACTATAATCTCGACAATGTGTGCGGAGGAAGAGTTCTTATCTGGCTGTGGAGAAAGACTTCCGGGGAGAGGTACCTTCGGGCTGCTGAGAGGATATACCGTGAGCAGCTTTGCCGTCAGCCGAGGACGTCCTCCGGAAATTTCTGGCACAAGGGCATATACCCGGGACAGGTATGGCTGGACGGAGCTTATATGGCTCTGCCATTCATGGCGGAGTATGCCGAGATGAACGGCGATGAGGCTGCGGCGGAGGACGTGGTGGCGCAGCTTATAAACATCAGCAGAACAATGCGCGATTCCGAGACAGGTCTGTACTATCACGGCTGTGACGAGAACAGGAATATGCCGTGGGCTTCTCCTGATACCGGCCTTTCCGGGGAGTTCTGGTTGCGGAGCATAGGTTGGCTGAGTGCAGGACTTGCTGATGTCTGCGAGATACTTCCGGACCGTGCTGAGCTGAAAGAAATGCTGAGGGAGCTTCTTGAGGCTCTTGCCGGCTGCATGACTGGCGATGGAATGCTGCTCCAGCTGCCTGCAAGTAAGGAGCTCAGCGATAATTACCCGGAGACCAGCGGCACACTGCTTTTTGCATATTCCGCTATGAAGGCAGCACGTCTCGGAGCGGCAGGCGATACGATAAGGGACGCCGGTATAAAGGCTTTCAATGCAGTCACTGAGGGGTACATCACATTCGACGGCGAGCTTCCAGTGCTCAGGAACATCTGTCTTGTTGCAGGTCTTGGCGGCGAGCCGCGACGCGATGGTTCAGCGGAGTATTATCTCAGCGAGCCTGTCGTAGAGAACGACGCAAAGGGGATTGCTCCATATCTTATGGCGTACACTGAGCTTATGAAAGCATGAAAAAGCCCGGAAGCGGTCTTATGACCGTCTCCGGGCTCAGTTATTATATCACAGATCAGACATTGAAACGGAACAGAACGATGTCGCCGTCCTGCATAACATATTCCTTTCCTTCAAGGCGGACGAGGCCCTTGTCCTTGGCGGCAGCCATTGAACCGCATTCCATAAGGTCATTGAAGGAGATGACCTCGGCGCGGATGAAGCCCTTTTCAAAGTCGGTGTGTATCTTTCCGGCTGCCTGAGGAGCCTTTGTACCCTTGGTGATAGTCCAGGCACGGACCTCCTGTTTTCCGGCAGTGAGGTAGGAGATGAGGCCCAGGAGAGAGTAGCCCTCCTTGATGATTCGGTTCAGACCGGATACCTCAAGACCAAGCTCGCTCAGGAACATTGCCTTGTCCTCCTCGCCCATATCAGAGATCTCAGCCTCTATCTGAGCACAGATGGGAAGTACGGCAGAATGCTCCTCCTCGGCAAGCTTGCGTACCATTTTGTAGTTCTCGTTAGTCTCGATATTGTTCACGAAGTCGTCCTCACTGAGATTTGCAGCGTAGATGATCGGCTTTGCAGAAAGCAGGGGAGTGGACCTTATCATTTCACGCTCCTCATCAGTGTAATCAAAGCCTCTTGCGGACTTGCCGTTTTCAAGATGAGCTTTCAGGCGCTCGAGGAAGTCTATCTCCACGAGGTACTTCTTGTCGCCCTTGACAGCTTTCTTAGCCTTGTCAATGCGCCTGTCAAGCATCTCTATATCGGAGAAGATAAGCTCAAGATTTATAGTTTCGATGTCGCGGAGAGGATTTATGCTGCCGTCAACGTGGATGATATTGGGATCCTCGAAGCAGCGCACCACATGAACGATAGCGTCCACCTCGCGTATGTCGGCGAGGAATTTGTTGCCGAGACCTTCGCCTTTGGAAGCTCCCTTTACGAGTCCGGCGATGTCCACGAATTCAAGGGTTGCCGGCGTGAATTTGTCCGGCTCGTACATTTCTGCCAGCTTGTCCAGACGCTCGTCCGGAACAGAGACTATTCCCACGTTTTTCTCGATAGTGCAGAATGGATAGTTTGCCGATTCAGCACCGGCGTTAGTGAGTGCGTTGAAGAGTGTGCTTTTGCCCACGTTGGGCAGTCCGACCATACCAAGCTTCATTATTTGATTACCTTTCTTTCTGTGAAATATTCGTATATCCCGCGCTGCCTGCAAATGTTCCATTTGCAGTGTCTGCCGTGAGGCAGACTGCGGCTATGCCGCGCAGCGCTGCGGGAATGCTGTCAGCGCTTACGCATTGTTGCTTCGCAACAGTTCCGGACCTCATAAGTGAGGTCCGGAACAGCGGACAGCATTATCAGTGAGTTATCTTCTGGTTGTTTACCAGAGAGCTTACAGTGGAATTCTGTATCTGGAGATCTCCGCTGGCAGTGCCGATATCCTTGGGAGTGCCTGCGAGAACCTTCATGGAAACAGTGGAGTCTATGATAGCAACGCTTCCGGTGCCGCGGGCGTCGCCGATACCGGTGACCTCGTCGCCTTCGGAGTCGATAGTAATATCAGCATTGCGTATCTTTGTGTTAACGCTGCCGTTGATAGCACCTATGCAGGAATGCTTGGCGGAGCGCATTTTCATTTTGATAACGCCCTGTTTTATGAGGATGTTGCCCTCGCCGTCTTCGAGAACGCCGATGCCCACGGACTGAGCTCCGGTACAGGAGAGGTCAATATCAGCGGCGGAGGTGATGGATGCGGAGCCCTTGCAGCTGCCTATACCGGTCACCTTGATGCCTGAGATTGTGATGTCGAGGGAGGCGTTTTCGGAGATGTCGATACTTGCGTCACCGTTGAAGCTTCCCACAGCGACTCCGTTATGTGAGTACATAAACAGTCTTATCTTGCCGGAGCGTATACTGATCTCGGAATCATCCTCGTTGTAGCCGCCTCCGATACAGAGCGAATCCACGCTGTTGGAGATTATCTCGAGAGTGCCCTGCATATTTATGGTGATGTCGCCGTAGCTGTGATCGTAATCATTGCCGATACCGATTCCCTCTGATGCATAACAGTCTATGGCGAGGCTGCCCTTGCCGCAAAGTTCAAACTGCGAGCCCATAGGCACATAGATACCGGAATAGCCCAGCTTGTTGGACTTTACGACATTCAGCACAAGACGGGCGTACTCGCCGACAGAGATAGTCGGTTTGCTGTTGCCGCTTATCATATTTACATTTTTCAGCGTAAGCTCGCAGCTGTGGTTATCCATGATCGCGATGTTCATTTTCACCGGCTTTTCGGGATCGCCTACGATAGTGAGCTTGCTCTGATAAACGTGGATGTCGGTATATTTTTCAAGAGCGAGTTTCAGGAGGTCGAGTTCTGTGTCGTTCTGGGCAGCATATATCTTCCTTACGCCGCTGGGACGTGCTTCCAGATTGGTCTTGATGATCTCGTCCTTGATGTCCTTGGCGATGCTGTTGAGGAACAGAGGCTTCGGCTTCGAGGTATAGTAGCCCTGGATAAGGTCAACGCCAAGTCTGATGACGGTCTTGAGTTCCTGCACGGTCTCGACACCCTCTGCCAGCGATTGGAGCTGATTCTCGTGGCAGAACTCTATCACGGAGGTCACCAGCTGCTGTTTTTTGAGGTCGTTATGGATGTCGCTGATAAGCGAGCGGTCTATCTTTATGTAGTCCGGAGCGTAGTTAAGTAGATTGGAGCTGTTGGAATAGCCGGTGCCGTAGTCATCGATAGCGAGCTTTGTGTGGGTGAAGCCGCAGCGTTTTTTCAGAAGGTCTATATCCTCCTGCGTAGCTTCGCTGCCCTCGACTATCTCGATAACGGTCTTTTCAAAGAGCTCGCCGTAGGTGAGGTAGAGCTCGTTGAAATCCTCGTCGCTGAGGAGGCAGTTGGACATACAGTTTATGAAGAGCTTGCGGTCCTCGAATATCTGCTGGTTATCGCTGAGCAGCTTCATAACGTTGAAAAGAGTTAGGCGCTCAATGGTGTAGAGCTCGTTCTGGCTGCCCGCGATCTTCAGTATCTGTGAGGGAGCCATTTTTATGTCGCCGGTAGTTCTCATAAGAGCCTCATAGCCGATTATCTCGCCTGTGTGAGTCTCCACGATAGGCTGGAGGTGGTAGGTGAGAAGGTTCTCCTGAACGATACGTGAGAAGAGCTGGGCGTTGCGGTAGGAGTCCTTATCCCGTATGTAGTTTTCCTCCGAGAACCAGTTGATGACGCCGCGCCTGCCGTTTTTAGCCTCATAGAGTGCGAACTCGGAGTAGTTCACCAGCATATTGAAATCAGAGGCTTCATCCGGATAGGACGAGCAGCCTATGGAAAGGCTCAGGCGGCTCTTATCGGAAATATCAATTATCTCACCGAAATTATCGGTAAGAACGCAGTTCTGTACAGCCTCGTCCATGCTGTTGAGGATATTGTAGATATTCTTCTTGTCAGTATCGCGGAAGAAAACGCATATCTCGTAGTTGGATTTAGTGCCGATTATGAGAGTCTCGCTGGCGAAGCTCTTGAGAGCCTCGGCAACGGAGGTTATGCAGTTGTTGGTGTTGTCCACAGTCAGATAGGAGCCGAGCTTGTCTATTCCGTTGAGGTAGACGGTGGCGAGGCAGCCGTTCTTGACATCGGGGAGCATTTCCTTTATTTTCTGGGAGAATGAAGGATATGAAGGCAGGTGGGTGACAGCATCGTACTCGATGTAGTTCCTGCTGCCGTTTTCAGCGGAGAGCTGGCGGGTGAAGTCCTGCACGAAGCCGAGCCATTCATCGCTGCTCTCGTAAATGTTCATTTTGATATATCTGGTAACGTTGTTTTCGGTAAAGCGGTAGATATGCTTCTGACCTTCCACGGGATTCTTTGAGATTCTCTCCAGAAGGTCGAAGAAATCAAATTCGTTGAGCCTTTCGCCGGAACAGGCGAGCATACGGCTTGCTGCTTCATCGAAGTAGGCAGATTTTTCCTTTGCTATATAAGTGAACGCGCCGATATTTCCCATGAACTGCTGGAAAGCCTTCCAGTCACGGCTCAACTCGGGCGTTTTCTTGTCGAAGTTGAATATGCTCATAAACGCTCCTTTCTTCAGTAGGTGACGTGAGGGAATGTGATAACGTATCCGATGCGGCAGGAGAGGGCAAGCCGTACTCGGACACACGACATATATATTTTATTATATCGCATTTTGCTCAGGATGTCAATACGCACAGAACGCCGCAAGGCACAAAAAAAACCAGCCGCATATATACATGCGGCTGATTTTTTTACTGAAGATTCAGCTTGTTTTTTACGATGTTGTTTATTACTAAGAATTCAATAGCAGCTATGCAGGTAAAGTATAATGCGTAGGAGTAGAACACGCCGATAGCAGTGTTTGCGTCTATCATTTCGGCGATCATTGAAAGCATGAATATATTGCCGAAGATGAGTCCCAGACCGATGAAAAAGCTTTTTACCTTGTTTCCGCCTATCATAGAAGAGATAGCAGACATCATATAGCAGAACAGCATGAATGCAACATATGCTGTGGTAGAGCAGACAAAGTAGGCAAAAACTTCACCGAAGTGATTGGAAATAGCATCGCCGATATTGTCGAGGAGGTCACTGTTGGCTATTTCCAACTCGTCGAGACCGGCGGCGAGTATATTCACTGATATGAATATAGCTATGAAGCTTGCAATGTAATTCGTAGCACCTGCGATGAGTTTTGCTACTATATTGTTTGTGCTCGTAACGGGGAGGGTATTTGTGAGATAGCCCTCATAGCCGAACATACTCTTTTTGAAGCGCCGTGAGTTATTGGTAATGGTAAGGAGAGAGAGCACCAAAGTGAATATGTACCAGATGATTATGAATATCACAGCAAAGGTAACGAAGCCGGAGCTCTCCACAGAGGATCTGCTGGAGTAAATTATGTGGAGTATTATCTTGAGTATGAGAGTTACTCCGAAGTAAGCGATATATATGGGAGTGAAGCTCTTTAAGATATAGAGATACTCGTGCTTGAGAAGTTTTCCTAACATCCTCTGAACACCTCCTTGAATATGTCGTTGACGGTCATGTTCCAAGCCTTTCTGAGACCGTTGGCATCGCCGCAGAGAGCAAGGGAGCCATACTTTATCATTATGACCTCATCGAGTATCTGTTCGATGTCGTTGATGAGGTGGGTGGATATAATTACTGATGACTGCGGATTATGTGCTTTTATGATAGTATCGAGGATGTAGTCTCTTGCCACTGGATCGACACCGGCGATAGGTTCGTCCAGCAGATAGAGCGAGGCATAGCGGCTCATGACGAGTATCAGCTGTACCTTTTCCTTGTTGCCCTTTGAAAGAGTTTTCATAGGGGCATCGAGGCTGATATGCAGATTTGCAAGGAGCATTTCTGCGAGAGGTCTGCGGAAGTCCTGATAGAAATCGCAGAAGTAATCGAGCATTTCCCTAACCTTCATCCAGTCGGGGACATAGGTACGGTCAGGGAGGTAGGACACCATAGCCTTGGACTGCGGACCTACGGGCATACCGCAAATGGATATGTTTCCCTCTGTGGGTGTGAGCAGACCACAGAGCAGCTTGATAAGGGTGGTCTTACCGCTGCCGTTCGGTCCGAGCAGACCTATTATCCTGCCGCTCGGGATAGTGAGGGTAAGATTTCTGAGAGCAACATTGCTGCCGTATATTTTAGAGACATTGTTGCAGAAAACTAAATCTGGCATGATCGTGTCAGAGCACGCGGCTCTATCCTTTCTGAGAATTGGCTGAGGGAGCGCATTGCGCTGAATCTGCCGTGACATATGAAAAGATATTTGCTGTATATTATTTTCATATATCACTTGTTATGATACCACATCCGACATATTTTGTCAAGATTAATACAAAAATAATGGACTGACAACAGAAAGCTGCTGATAATGTTATTTACGTAAGTAGTCTGCGGCAAATCCTTCAACATCAGAATATCGTTTTACGCTTATTCCTGCCTGTTGATAGACCTGCTCATATTTCTGCAAATACTTATCGAATGTTTTGATATTATCTTCAAGAAGATCCGGACATATTTGGTTTGCTTTTTCAATTACAGCCTGAATGATCTTTTGATTTACAGTATTCATAATAACACTCCGTCAAATCCTGTTTTATCTTATGAATTACTATACTGCCGGATAATAGCAATGTCAATAGAAAAGCCATAGTATTTCCGGGAGATAAATCAGAATACTATGGCTTAAAATCTATATGGGTATCACACAAAAGAGCAGTACATTTTGTATATCAGTCGAGGAAGTCCTTTACCTTTTTGCTTCTGCTGGGGTGACGAAGCTTTCTCAGAGCCTTTGCCTCTATCTGGCGGATACGCTCACGGGTAACGTCGAAGCGCTGACCGACCTCCTCAAGAGTGCGGGACTTGCCGTCCTCAAGACCAAAGCGGAGCTTGAGCACCTTTGCTTCACGGTCTGTAAGAGTAGCGAGCACCTCGTTGAGCTGCTCCTTGAGGAGAGTGTGTGAAGCAGCCTCTGCGGGAGCGGGAGCATCGTCGTCGGGGATGAAGTCGCCGAGGTGGCTGTCCTCCTCCTCACCGATAGGAGTTTCCAGTGAAACGGGATCCTGAGCAACACGCATTATCTCGCGTACCTTGTCCACGGGCATACTCAGCTTTTCAGCTATCTCTTCGGGGCTCGGATCGTGACCGTTCTCATGGAGGAGCTGGCTGGAGACCTTCTTTACCTTGGTTATAGTCTCTACCATGTGCACAGGGATACGTATAGTTCTTGCCTGATCGGCGATAGCACGGGTTATAGCCTGTCTTATCCACCATGTAGCGTATGTGGAGAACTTGAAGCCCTTGGTGTAATCGAATTTCTCAACAGCCTTTATAAGACCGAGGTTGCCCTCCTGAATGAGGTCGAGGAACTGCATACCTCTGCCCACGTACTTCTTGGCGATAGAAACTACCAGACGGAGATTGGCTTCTGAAAGGCGCTTCTTTGCATATGGATCGCCCTTAGCCATTCTCTGGGCGAGCTCTATTTCCTCCTCGGTGGTGAGGAGCGGTACTCTACCTATTTCCTTGAGGTATATCTTTACGGGATCATCGATAGCGATGCCCTCGGTGGAAAGTGCCATTTCCAGATCGTCGGTGAGGTTGGAGTCCATACCTATTTTGAGGTCGGCGTCCACATTCATATCCTCTACGATCTCGATATTGAGGTTCTCGCAGTTATCGTAGAAGGTATTTATCTGATCCACATCGAAGTCGAGTTCTTCGAGGGCGTCGGTTATCTCCTTGGTAGTGAGCTTTCCGTTGGTCTTACCCTGTTCCATGAGGGCTTCAATGGTATTCTTTCTGTTTTCCATAAAACTTCCTCCTATTTATTTTTCTTGGATCTGAAGAGCTTCCGCAGGTCGTCGTCAGACATATTATCAGCTGAAGCCTCAGGGATATGCTTTTTCAGCACCTCAGTGCAGTCATCGAACACCTGACGTGTGACGGGGTGTTCGCGGTAGCGTGCTGTTATTCCGGTTATCCTGCCTGTTTCCTCGAAGGAGAACTGGTCTGAGAGGAGCGAAACGGTGAAATTCTCGTTTTCGCTGATGCCTTCGATAATGGCGGAGTAAACTTTCTTATTGAATGCGGTGACGAATATCTCAGGGGGAGCGGCGGCGGCTATCTCCTTGCAGTCCTCTGGGTGTCTGAGCAGATAGCTTATTATAGACTCCTCTGCCTTGGCTTCCCGGCGGTATTTAACAGCCTCCGGGTTGAGCTCGTCCTTAACATAGGCTGTACCGGTGCGGATATTCTGCCATTCGCTCTTTTTCTGGGAATACCGGTTCTTTCTCAGGAGACCGTCTATGTGAGTCTTTAGCACCTGCACCGGTATGTCGCATTTCTTGGAGGTACGGGAAATATACACCTCCCGTTCGAGAGGGGACTCTATCCCTGCCAGCACCTTTGAAGCCCGGTTAAGGAGCTCTACACGCCCCATTTCCGTTGAAAGATCGAGTCCTGCCTCGCATTTGTCCAGCATAAAGACATTAGCATCGAAGGAATCGTCTATGAGCATACGGAAGCGGTCGGCACCGAATTTTTTTATGTATTCATCGGGATCCTTAGCGCCCTCCATGTGGATTATCTTGGTCTTCACACCCACCTCTGCGAAGTGGTTGATAGCCTTCTGGGTAGCTTTCTGACCGGCGCCGTCGCTGTCGTAGGCGACCACCACCTCCTCGGCGTAGTGGCTTATTAGCCTTGCCTGATTCGGCGTGATAGCAGTACCGAGTGTAGCGACAACGTTCTCGAAGCCAGCCTGATTTACCGAGATGACGTCCATGTAGCCCTCGCAGAGGATAATGCGCTTGGTATCGGCATTCTTGGCGAAGTTCATGGAGAAAAGGTTCGAGCCCTTGTCGAATACGGGGGTAGTGCCGGTGTTGAGATATTTGGGCTGAGAGTCATCAAGGACTCTGCCTCCGAAGCCGATTATATTTCCCCGCAGGTCTATTATTGGAAACATGACTCTGTTGCGGAAAATATCATAGCTTTTGTTGGTCTTCTGGGAGCGTCCGCCCAGCCACGCGCCGATTATCTCATCATCGGAGTAGCCCTTGGAGCGCAGGTAGTCGCTGAGCTCGCTCCAAGAATTTGAAGCGAAGCCGAGACCGTATTTTTTCACAGTGGCAGGGGAGAGCTTTCGCTTGGCGAAATACTGGAGACCGGCTTTGTCCTTGCCTTTAAGAAGGTTTGTATAGAAGAAATTTGCCGCGAGGCGGTTCATCTCGAAGATACGTGTTTTGCGTTGAGCGAGCTGGCTGTCGGCGGTGCTTTTTTCCGGCACCTCCATTCCGGCTCTTGCGGCAAGGAAGCGTACTGCTTCCGAGAAGTCGAGGTTCTCGATCTTCATTATAAAAGTGATAACATCGCCGCCGACTCCGCAGCCGAAGCAGTAGAAATGGGGATTGTCATCGAGATAGAGATAACAGGAGGGCGTTTTTTCTGAGTGGAACGGGCAGTTGCAGACATAGTTCCTGCCTCGCCGCACGAGATTGACGTAGCTTCCCATTACCGCGTCGATAGGGTTCGCCTGAATAAGGCGGTAGAGGAATTCATCATTGCGGGGCATGGCTGACCTCCGTTATTTCCAGAACTTAGGAACGAAAAGCTCGGTATAGAGGTCAACGGCATACTCGTCGCTCATTCCGGAAATATAGTCGCAGACGGCGCGGTCGGCATCGGTCTCGCGCATGATGATCCGGTATTCATCCGGGAGCTTGTCGCTGTGTTCGATGAAGTAGGCGTAGAGCTTCTTTACCAGAAGGACTGCCTTTGCCTCCTCCTGCTTGGCGGCAGGGTTGGTGTAGACCTTTTCAAACATGAATTTTTTCAGGTCGTCGTGAGCTTTGCGTATCACCGGGGCGAAGTCTATCTCATAGGGACCGTGCTCGATGACGGAAGCGATAAGGGTAGTTATGCGCTTGGTCTTGGTATTTCCGAGAGCGCGGACGCAGTCGTTGGGGAGCTGTTCCGGCTTGAGTATCCCTGCGCGGATAGAGTCCTCTATGTCGTGATTTATGTAGGCTATGGTATCCGCCAGACGGACGATATTGCCTTCCTTGGTATCGGCTACCATATTGGTATGGCATTCTATGCCGTTCCTTACGGCGTAGGTGAGATTAAGTCCCTCGCCTTTTTTTTCGAGCTTTTCCACTACTCTCACGCTCTGGAGGTAGTGCTTGAAGCCGTGGGGACAGATCTCGTTGAGGATCTTCTCGCCGCAGTGACCGAAGGGGGAGTGTCCGAGGTCGTGACCAAGGGCGATAGCCTCGGTGAGGTCCTCGTTCATTCTCATGCCCCGGGCGATAGTTCTTGCTATCTGAGCTACCTCGAGGGTATGGGTGAGGCGGGTACGGTAGTGGTCGCCCACAGGTGAGAGGAATACCTGAGTTTTACGTTTTAGTCTGCGGAAGGAATTGCAGTGGAGGATGCGGTCACGGTCGCGCTGGAATTCGGTGCGGTAAGGGCACTTGTCTTCGGAACGCTCGCGCTTTGTACCTTTTTCGTCCACGCTGGTGCAGGCGTACTTGCTGAGTATGCCCACCTCAGTTATTTCAGTCTGTTCACGAACAGTCATATTATCCCCTCCTGACTGGTGTGTGTATGCTTATATATACTTATACTGTTTTCTATGGAAAAACCCTTTATTTTTTCTGAAAAAAATCATACCACTGAAAAATCCTCGAAGGATTCGCCGCAGTCCTCGATGGTAACAGCGCCGTTGGCAGCTTCTATTAGCTGTTCTCTGAGTGCGGCCAGCTTCTCACTGAGTACAAGTATTTCCAGAGAGACTTCGCTGCCAAAGTCCGAGCTGACGGTAAGAGTGCCGAAACTGGGCAGGAGGTAGCTTATCTTGCCGTAAAGTCCGTAGTCCGTGGTTATTTTCAGGCGGTGACAGAGGCACATATTCATTATCTGGGCGGCATCACAGGCGAGTGAGGCTGCATGTGAATAGGCTCTCACAAGGCCTCCTCCGCCGAGGAGTATCCCTCCGAAATATCTTGTCACCACGACACAGACATCGGTGAGACCGCGCTTTTTCAGCACGTCCAGTACGGGAACGCCGGCTGTCCCCTGAGGCTCGCCGTCATCGGAATACCGGGAAATATTATCCTGCCGCGTTATATAGGCATAGACGTTATGCTTTGCCTTGCGGTGCTGGGCCTTTATGAAATTAATGAAGTCCACAGCCTCCTCGCCGGTGGAAACGGGAGCGATATACCCGATGAATTCGGAGCGCTTTTCCACAAAGGAGGCATTTGCGGGGGCAGATACAGTAAAATAATTCATATCAACTTTATAATATTATACGCAAAAAGCCGGTCGTAGACCGGCTGAATGACTTACTTGTCCATATTGAAACGCTTCTTGAATCTGTCTACACGTCCGCCTGTGTCAACAAGCTTCTGCTTACCAGTATAGAACGGATGGCACTTAGAGCAGATTTCAACCTTGATATTCTCCTTAGTGGACATAGTTTCCATTACATTGCCGCAGTGGCAGGTAATAGTAGTCTTGACAAAGTTAGGATGGATTCCCTCTTTCACGATTGTCACCTCTTTCACAGATTTTGTATCCGTGCAGCCCATCAGTTCCCTTAGACAGTAGTGCCGTTATACATTACAGTAATTAATTATACCTCTTGTCGTTAGATTTGTCAAGGGAAAACAGACATTTTATTTTTATTTAACTTTAGCAACAGTGTAGCCGTCTATCTCGTATACGCTTACGGAGTCAGTTTCCGGTACTGCCTCCTCTTTGTTGAAGAAGACGTACAGCACATCCTTTCTGCCTTTTCCGTTCTTCAGGGCAGTGTACTCTTTCTGTGCGTACTGGGAAACAGCGTCGAAATCAAGCCTTGCCAGATAGAAACTGCTGAGGCTCATATGCTTTTTTTCGGCGAGCTGAGCGAAGTCGAAGTACATATCCATATAAAGACCGTAGCGTTCAGCCATAGGCAGGAAAATTATCTCGTCGGAGTCGGCGGTGAGTTCGTCCCATTTTTCGTCCTTCAGAGCAAATTCGTACTCCGGCTGGAACGCGAACTGGTCGTGCTGAGCGGAGTACCAATCCCGCAGGTCCAGAGCCTGTACTGCGATACAGAGCACAGCTGCTATAATGGCAGTTTTCTTTCCAAGTTTGGATACGCCTGCAAGTGCGGCGGTGGTGAGGAGTATGCCGGCGAGCCATATGAATCTGCCGGAAGCACGGAAAACGCTCAGTGCTCCGCGCACAAGATATGGCATGGGGAGGTCGATGATGACGGTCCTGTTGAGTGTTATCCTGTCGCTGACAGCCCAGAAGAAGCTCACAGCGAATACTATTATAAAAGCGATGATCTCAACCTTGTACCTCTTGATAAGGCTTGCCGCATTGTGCCGGAATGAGCCCTCCTGGCGGGAGATGTGGACTATAACCGATGCAACAGCAATAATGCAGCAAATTATAGCTCCGAGACCAATGTAGCCGAAGCCCTCTCCCTGACCGTCGAAGCTGGGCAGATCTTTGAGGAATGAGGAGTGTCCCATGCCGTTGAAGAATGTGTTCAGGTTGGAGGAGTAAAGTCCAAAGCCGCCGTCAGCGTAGCTTCCGCTGCCGTAGAAAGCTCCCGTCACAAACAGAGTTAAGACAGAGGCAGCCGCGGAGGATACAGTCACCGTAACAGCCCTTTTAAGCTGCTTGTCCCTGAATACCGAGAGGATTGCGAAGCCTGCCATTACCATGAATATCATGGGCAGAAAATACGGGTGGATAGCTGCTGCCAGCCCGCAGTTCAGGCACCATAACAGCGGATAGGTGAATTTGTGACTGTGTTCTTTATTGCGGTCGAGGCAGAGTATCAGCGGAATTATTATGAGCCATATGGCGCCGAGGGAATTATGGTGCATTATCCTGTCAGCGGTGGGCGGAAACATGGAATAGAAAAGTGAGCCTGCCGAGGCGAACAATATGTCCGGCTTTATTCGGTAGAGCAGCAAAGCTCCGAAGCCGCCGTTGAGGGCAAAGCACATTACTCCCCATATGCCGAAATACTGGAAATTATCCGGCAGCACAGGGGAAATAGCCTTGAATATCATTGCGAAAAGGGGGATAGAGTCGGAATAGAGACAGGATACCGCACCCTCGCAGGAGAGCCCCTCCGTGAGGCAGACCGGGAAAGTGACAGGGGAGTTCCTGTAAAATTCCCAGCCAAGCTGGTGCTGGGTAGCATCGCCGACGTATGCGAAAAGCCAGTCAGTGTTCGTGGGAACGATAACTGAAACGCCGAAAATTAGGATGAATACCAGAGCTCCGGAAACTGCTCCGATAATAAATGCCCAGAGGCTTCTGTTTTTGATTTCAGGCATTGTGTTTCCTCCGTGATATAGCCGGATACAGGCTGTGTTCATGCAAAAAATTACCGAGCGTAGTTTCAGCTCGGTAATATGTTATTATTTCATGCTCTGTGTGAATTCACCATATATCTTCTGCTCGATAACATCGGCTTCCTCATGGGTTGGAGCCTTTGCAGTGATGTAGGTCTTTATCTTGGGCTCAGTACCGGAAGGACGAACGATAGCCTTGCAGCCGCCCTCAAGGTAGAATGCCAGCACGTTTGATTTGGGAAGTGTGAGAGCCTTCGTCTTGCCGGTAGCAAGATCAAGTGAGGTGCTCTTCTTGTAGTCCTCGAAGCGCTCAACTTTGAGACCACCGATAGTTGTAAGGGGATTCTCGCGGAGGTCGTTCATTATCTCGTTCATGCGGTTCATACCGCTCTCGCCCTCGAAGGTGAAGCTGTAAAGAGTCTGGTAGAAAACGCCGTACTTCTTATACATATTCTCTCTTGCCTGAAGGAGAGTGATTCCCTGTGTGCGGTAGTAAGCAGCCATTTCGCAGATGAGCATGGAAGCATCAACGGCGTCCTTATCGCGCACATAGCTGCCGGAGAGGTAGCCGTAGCTTTCCTCGAAGCCGAAAACATAGCGGTTTTCCTCGCCCTTTTCCTCAAGGAGACCTATCTGCTCGCCGATGAACTTGAAGCCGGTGAGAACGTCGATGATCTTAACGCCGTATTCCTTGCCGATGAGGTTCACAATATCGGTGGTAACGATAGTCTTGACAGCCACAGGATTCTTGGGCATTGTGCCCTTCTTTATGCGCTGATCGCATATGTATTCAAGAAGCATAGCTCCCACTTCGTTGCCGGTGAAGAGAGCGAAATCGCCCTTGCCATCGGGAACGGCGATACCAACACGGTCACAGTCGGGATCGGTAGCAAGGAGAAGATCAGGCTGTACCTCGCGGCAGTATCTCAGACCTACTTCAAGAGCCTCGCGTATCTCGGGGTTGGGGTAGGGGCAGGTGGGGAAGTTTCCGTCGGGAAGCTCCTGTTCCTTTACTACTGTGACGTTGGAAATACCGATGCGCTTGAGAATCTCACGGACCGGCTTGTTGCCTGTACCGTTGAGGGGAGTGTAAACTACCTTCAGACCGCTCTTTGCACAGAGGTCGGTATTTATGCCCTCTGCAAGCACTCTCTCGTAGAAAGCCTCAACGACATCGCTGCCTATGTAAGAGATATTGCCCTTGGCGAGTTCCTCGTCGAAAGGAGAGGTCTTTACGTCCTTGAAAATATCAAGTGAGTTTATCTTTTCGAGGATTATCTCAGCGCCTCTGAGGGTTATCTGGCAGCCGTCATCACCGTATACCTTGTAGCCGTTGTACTTGGCAGGGTTGTGGCTGGCAGTTACCATGATACCGCCCTGACACTTCAGCTGACGTACAGCGAAGGAAAGGCAGGGAGTAGGCATGAGCTCGGGGTAGATATGAACCTTTATGCCGTTGGCGGCGAGCACTTCAGCAGCTGCCTTGGAGAAAACGTCTGAGCCGTTGCGGCTGTCGTAGGAGATAGCAACTCTGGGAGCCTTGTATTCCTGGTTGAGATAATCGGCAAAGCCCTGAGTAGCGCGTCTAACAGTGAAAACGTTCATGCGGTTTGTGCCTGCGCCTATAACACCTCTCAGACCGCCGGTACCAAATTCGAGATCGCGGTAAAATCTATCTTTAATAGCTTCGTTATCGCCCTTGATACTTTCAAGCTCGCTGAGAAGCTCCGGTTCTCCGGAGACATTTCTGAGCCAAAGGCTGTAAAGCTCCATTTCTGTCATAAGATGACCTCCTAAAATAGAAATATATAATATTATACCATAAATTGCCCGGTTTGAAAAGCATTTTACGGCAAATAAGGGGATTTTTTCCGTTTTCACTATAAATTGACATGATAACGATGAAAAAGCAGTTGATTTTGGCGGATAACGACAATTCTGTGCAACTTTCTGTAACCGTATTGTTACAAAATGCATACTTTTCTGTATCTTTTCCGCTGTATCGCATAAAAGGGAACGCCTGTTCAAGGCGTTCCCCTGAGAAGCTGTTAAGTATCAGTCGCCGAAGGACACTCCGATGTCTCTTGCAGCGATAACGAGGTGGTTGTCGGTATCCACGAATTTAGTCTTGCCGGCGATGTCCTCCAGCTTGTTGGAGGTTATCTTGTTGCCGATCTTGGCAACTGTCCTGCCGTATTTCTCCTGAGCTATCAGGTAGGCAGCGTGTACGCCGAACTGGGTGGAAAGCACGCGGTCGTAGGCGCTGGGAGCTCCGCCGCGGAGCATATGTCCCGGTACGCAGACTCTTGCCTCCATGCCGGTATTTTCCTGTATCTGAGCGGCGATACGGCTGGTGGCGGTGATGATTCCGGCTTCGGCACGCTTCTTGGCGCGTTCCTTCTTTTTCAGCTTGGCTTCGTTTATGTCGAAAGCTCCCTCAGCAACTGCGAGTATGGAGAAGGTCTTTCCGGAAGCGCTTCTTGCCATGACGGCGTCGCAGACCTTGTCGATGTCATAGGGAATCTCAGGGATTATGATTATGTCAGCACCTCCGGCGATTCCAGCGTTAAGTGTGAGCCAGCCTGCTTTGTTGCCCATTATTTCGCAGACGAGTATACGGGAGTGGCTGGCGGCAGTTGTATGGAGACGGTCGATGACATCGGTGGCGATGTCCACGGCAGTGTGGAAGCCGAAGGTGACGTCGGTGCCGAAAATATCGTTGTCAATAGTCTTGGGGAGACCTATGACATTAAGTCCCTCGTCAGCGAGGAGCTTTGAGGTCTTGTGGGTGCCGTTTCCGCCGAGGGTGAGCAGACAGTCCAGCTTCTGCTTCTTATAGGTCTCTTTCATGTTTTTGACTTTGTCCACGTTGTCCTCGCCGATGACCTGCATCATCTTGAACGGCTGACGCTTTGTTCCGAAAATGGTTCCGCCCTGAGTGAGTATTCCTGAGAATGACGAGGGAGCCATGTCCTTGCAGAGATTGTTGATGAGACCGTAGTAGCCGTTGGAGATACCTACTATCTCAACGTTCTCCTCGCCGAAGCGCTCGTAGCAGGCTTTTGCGACGCCGCGGATAGTGGCGTTGAGTCCGGGACAGTCACCTCCGCTGGTAAGGATGCCAATTCTTCTTTTCATAGTTTAATACCTCCGTTATATGGATTTTTAGTTCAGCGCTTAGTGTTCTCTTCGAGGAATTGCTGGAGCTTTTCGGCGGGCATAGGCTTTCCGTATAGATAGCCCTGACCGTAGTCACAGCCTGCCTTGCGGAGGATCTCCTCCTGATTTTTATTTTCTATGCCTTCGGCGATAGTGTCTATCTTTTTGGATTTAGCGATACGGATAACAGCTGAGACTATCTCGTAGGCGATGTTATCGTGTTCGATGTCGGTGATGAAAGAGCGGTCTAGCTTCAGGAGCGTGATGGGGAGAATCTGGAGATAGCTCAGGGATGAATAGCCTGTTCCGAAGTCGTCCATAGCGAGCTTTACGCCGAGGTCGCGGAGCTTGTTCATCTGGTCAACAGCGAAGTCGATGTCGCTGAGGGCGAGAGTCTCTGTGAGCTCTACCTCCAGCCATTTGGGTTCAAGACCGGATTTAGCCAGTGCCTCGAATACCTTGTCTCTCAGGTCTTTCTGATAGAAGTCGGAGGAGGCAAAGTTGATGGACATAACTATCTCAGGGAAGCCCATTTTCTGCCACAGCTTGTTCTGGCGGCAACCCTCGTTCAGTACGAATTCGCTTATCCTGCCTATGAGGTGAGAGCTCTCGGCAATGGGCACGAACTGATCCGGGGTCACCACAGAGCCATCGGGCTTTATCCAGCGGATAAGTGCCTCTACGCCCATTATCTTGCCTGTTGCGATATTTATCTTAGGCTGGTAGAAGAGCTGGAGCTCGTTGTTCTTGATAGCGACGGCAAGGGATTTTTCAAGTTCGGTATTGCCGATGATAGAATCGTGCATACTTGGCTCATAGCCGCAGATGCTTGCCTGATTGCTCGTTCCGGATTTCAGGGCAAATTCGGCGTGCTCGAGGACTTCGAGGAATGAATTGCCGTCCTCGGGCATCTTTGAGAAGCCGGCTGAGCAGCTGAGGTTTATGGCAGAGAAGTCGTCAACGGCGAGCTTTGCGAATTCCTCCTGAATGGAACGGGCGGTACGCATGGGGAGTTCATCGTCGCCGTAATCTCGCAGTACAAGGGCGAAGTTATCGCCGCTCATACGGGCAGCGAGTCCGCCGGGAGTAACGAATTTATAAAGGATATGGGCGAAGTCCTTGAGGATACGGTTGCCGTTGGTATAGCCGTAGGTATCGTTCACGATGTGGAAGCGGTCTATGTCCAGCACCATTATCCAGTAGGAGTAATTCAGCAGGCAGGCGGTCTCGTAGGTCTCCTGACCGACCACCATGAGCTTGTTTCTGTTGGCAATATCGGTTATCTCGTCGATATAGGCAAGGCGCTCGATAAGAAGGTCTTTTTCGTGTTCCTGAGTGACGTCGATGAGGGCTCCACCGAAGAGGGGGAGGGTATGTGCGGTGCCCTGTATGGACTTGTATCTGTATGAGTACCAGCGGAACGTACCGTTGGATGATCTCATTCTCATATCGACGCTCTTTACCTCGGCGGAGTCGTTGGAGCTTACAGCGCTGTCGAACTGTATACGGTCGTTGGGGTGTACCAGTGAGCGGAACTCGCTGAGAGTTATGCTTCCACTCTTCAGTCCCAGCATACGTACCATTTCGGGCGAGGCACGGAAGTTTTTCCTGTCGGTGGACATGATAACGCCGATTTCGGCGAGCTCCATGGAGGAGTTGAAGAAGTCGTTGGCACTGGCAAGGCTCTGCTTCATTTTCTTGATGTCGGTGAGGTTGAAGCCTGTGCTGAGGAAGAGGGTATTGTTCTTCCTGCGCTTTACGATGGAGGTGCTCCATGCAATAGTGATGACGGCGCCTTTTTTGTTTCGGAAGCGTGTTTCATAGGAAGAACTGCCGATTATCTGGTTAAGGGTATCGTTGTCCAGCACTTCTATGCCGAAGGCTTTCATGAACGTATCCTTATCGCCAAAGGCGTCTGATACGCCCAGCTGCTTGGCAAGCTTCTTGTTTACGTAAACGTCTGAGAAATCGTCAGTCCAGAGAATCATCTCTGTGTTGAGGTTCTCAGTGATGTTGGCGATGTCAGTGTCATCCACGGATGAACGGCGTTTGCGGTATATCCAGCTGATGAGGGAGAGTATGATAGTGAGGAATATCATCGTGGATATATATATAGTAAGAGCCGACATAGCGTTGTCGGGGAAGTAGTAGCAATAGGCGAGAATAAGCGCCGTAGCGGTTGTTATCACGAATGCCGCTGCCAAAGGGTTGTTGAATTTCGTTTCAACCGCCTCCTTTTTCAAAAATTATCCAAATACATTATAGCAAATATTACCGAAAAAGTCAATCAGAAATTTATTAAGGCGTAACAGATTTGATAAAAATGCTATGAATTTTTAGATTTTTTTCACATTATGTACACTTTTTTCAATTATAATGTTATAATGTAAACAGACAAACAGACAGTTTATGATGTTATGTGTCTGTAATGATGTATGAAATACGGAGGGATACTATGCCGCACATATTAGTTGTTGATGATGAAATAAACATAAGAAAGGTAGTCCGCGAGTACGCTGAGTTCGAGGGCTACGAGGTAACAGAGGCTGAAAACGGGATGGAAGCCGTGAATCTTTGTCACGATAATGACTATGACCTTATCATAATGGACGTTATGATGCCCCGCCTTGACGGCTATTCTGCCTGCAAGGAGATACGCAAGACCAAGAATATCCCTGTGATAATGCTCTCTGCAAGAGGCGAGGAGTACGATAAGCTATTTGGCTTCGAAATTGGCATCGACGATTATGTTGTAAAGCCGTTTTCTCCCAAGGAGCTCATGGCAAGAGCAAAGGTAGTGCTGAAGAGAAATTCCGGTTCTGCGGAGGTATCCGTGCAGGACAAGTATTCCTTCGAGGGACTCGATGTGGATATTTCCGGCAGAGAGGTATATGTCAACGGTCAGAAGGCTTCCATGACTCCAAAGGAGTATGACCTGCTGTTCTATCTTGTAAAGAATAAGAATATTGCCCTTTCAAGAGACAAGCTCCTTGAAGAGGTGTGGGGCTATGATTTCTTCGGCGACGACAGAACTGTGGATACACATATCAAAATGCTCCGAAACAGTCTGGGAGAGTACAGAAAGTATATCGTTACTCTGAGAGGAATGGGATATAAGTTTGAAGCTCCTCAGTAAAATACACAGTGCAAATAATCATGTTTCGCTGAAATTCAAGGTATGGATGTATTTTATATCGTTTACAGTGTTCGTATTCGTGCTGCTGTGGATATTCCAGATATTCTTCCTTGAAAATTTCTATGAGAACATGAAGACACGTGCTGCTGCCAGAAATGCTGATAAGATAGCGGGCTACTATCTGGATATGGTCTCCGGACGGACTGACAGCGAGACTTTTTCTGAAAATGTCGCAGCGCTCGCCATAAAAAACGATTCCTGTATCTCTATCCTTGACCGCTACGGCAGAACGATCTATACCGAGGAAGTCCTCGGTGACTGCATCATACATGGCAGGAACAATACCAAAGCCTATATACTGGATATTCTGGAGAGCAATGACAAGGTCATCAGGTATACAATGAAGAATCCCCGCAGTGGCTATGATATGCTGCTCTACGGAAGGACTCTCGGTGATCCGGACAACCCCAGCGGTTATCTGCTTATAAATTCCGTGCTGGTGCCTGTGGGTGCCACTGTGGACATAATCAAGCGTCAGCTCATGCTGATAACAGTGGCGCTGGTGCTCATGGCGTTCGTAATATCGCTGTTCCTCTCACGGAGGATAGCAAGACCTATCGCCAATATCACGGAATCTGCGGAAAAACTTGCAAAGGGCGACTTCTCCGCCCACTTCGACGGAAAGGGCTACTCTGAGGCGATAAAGCTGGCGGATACCCTGACCTACGCCGAAAACGAGCTTTCAAGAGTGGACGCCATGCAGCGCGACCTTATAGCAAATGTTTCCCACGACCTGAGAACTCCGCTGACCATGCTCAAAGCCTACGCCGAGATGATACGCGATCTCTCCGGAGATAATCCCGTCAAGCGCAACGAGCACCTTGAGATAATCATCAATGAGACCGACAGGCTTTCCCTCATGGTCAACGATATACTGGACCTTTCAAAGCTGGAAAGCGGCAGACAGAAGCTCTCGCCGTCACGCTTCGGCATAAGCTCAAAGCTCAGCGAGATAATCGGACGCTTCAAGGGCATTTCCGATAAGCAGGGCTACGGCATACACTTCACTCCCGATGAGGAAAAGACAGTCTGCTGCGATGTGGTGAAGATAGAGCAGGTAATATACAACCTTATAAGCAACGCTATCAATTACACCGGCGAGGACAAACAGGTGTACGTCCGCCAGAAGAATACTCCCGACGGTGTGCTCATAGAAGTTGAGGACACCGGCGACGGCATCGAGGAGGACAAGATAAAGCTCATTTTCGATAAATACTACCGCTCGGAAAACCATAAGCGCGAGGTGGTGGGCACAGGTCTGGGACTTTCCATAGTCAAGGCGGTGCTGAAGCTCCACAACTACGATTATGGCGTGCGGAGCACTCTCGGAAAGGGTTCCACCTTCTGGTTCTGCATAAGCAGTGAGGATGTGGTCGATTGAGCTTATAAAACAGTCAAATTCATAATTTATTGACAATTTCGTAACATCTATTTTTCCAGTGTATCACACAATTTACACATATATGAGCTATAATATAATTGCTGAAGGAAATAGATCCTGAGGCTGATTTTCATGGTAGTTTAATGTTTACCCCAACATTAAATTATTAAATCCCCAATAATCCCTATATCATGGCAGGTGAGCTTCCGAAAAGGAGGCTCATTTGTTTTTTTGAAGTTTTTTGTTTCATTAACGCAATAACCTATTGACATTGTAGTTTTTTTGTAGTATAATACATTTATAACCTTATCAAGAGCGGCGGAGGAAACAGGTCCTGTGAAGCCCGGCAACCTGACTGAATACACAGCCAAGGTGCTAAATCCTGCGGTTTATCCGGAAGATGAGGAGCTTATGTCAAATGATGCGCTTCCCTGCGGAGCGCATTTTTTATTTTTTCAGGAGGTTTAATAATGAGCAGATGTTTCTTTACTTCAGAATCAGTTACGGAAGGTCATCCCGATAAGATATGCGACCAGATCTCAGACGCTGTACTCGACGCTATCCTTGAACAGGATAAGAATGGCAGAGTTGCCTGCGAGACAGTTGTTACTACCGGTATGATAATGGTAATGGGTGAGATCTCCACAACAGCAAGCGTGGATATACCCAAGATAGCACGTCAGGTGGTCACCGACATCGGCTACGACCGCGCTAAATACGGCTTCGATGCACATACCTGCGCTGTTCTTACATCTATTGACGGTCAGTCGCCCGACATCGCTATGGGCGTAAACGAGGCTTTTGAGTACAGAGAGGAAAACAATGAGAACGACGGTCTCTCCAACGGTGCCGGCGATCAGGGAATCATGTTCGGCTATGCCTGCAACGAGACTCCCGAGCTCATGCCTCTTCCTATCTCTCTTGCCCACAAGCTGGCACTCAGACTCACTGAGGTGAGAAAGGACGGCACTCTCCGTTACCTCCGCCCCGACGGAAAATCTCAGGTAACAGTTGAGTACGACAACGGCAAGCCGGTAAGAGTTGATGCTGTTGTTGTTTCGTCCCAGCATTCCGCAGATATTTCCCTTGAGCAGGTACGCAAGGATATTCTTGAGTACGTTATCAAGGCTGTCATCCCCGCAGAGCTCATGGACGAAAATACCAAGTTCTTCATTAATCCCACAGGACGCTTCGTAGTAGGCGGACCTCAGGGAGACAGCGGTCTCACAGGACGCAAGATCATCGTTGATACCTACGGCGGATATTCCCGCCACGGCGGCGGTGCGTTCTCAGGAAAGGATCCTACGAAGGTAGACCGCAGCGCAGCCTATGCAGCCCGCTATATCGCAAAGAATATCGTTGCAGCAGGTCTTGCGGACAAGTGCGAGGTACAGCTCTCATATGCTATCGGTGTGGCAAAGCCTATATCCATTCTTGTTGATACATTTGGTACAGGAAAAGTGGACGAGGACAAGCTCTCTGCCGCAGTAAGCAAGGTGTTCGACCTTCGCCCCACAGCTATCATCGAAATGCTCAAGCTCAGAAAGCCGCAGTACAGACAGCTTGCCGCTTACGGTCACATGGGACGCGAGGATCTGGGCGTAGCTTGGGAAAAGACCGACAGGACCGACGCTATCAAGGCTGCTCTTTCCTGAGAGATCAAGGTAAGCTTTGCAGCACCGTTCTGAAATGCCGCAGAAAAATTTTTCTGAAGGGTATTGACAAATCAGCTCAGGCGTGATATAATACAAAACAATGAAACCGTTGACGCGGAGATAACGGTGATGATGCTTCCACAGAGAGCCCGGTAAGCTGAGAGCGGGTGAAAAACAAGTCATCAAATGGACCGCTGAGGGCGCAGTCAAATGCCTTTTGGGCAGAGTATTCTGCGACGTGCTGGCATACGTGAGTTGCCGGGGATATGATAGTGTCCCGCTAAGTGCGCGGCTGAAAGCTGCGAATCAAGGTGGCAACGCGGATAAGTATTATTCGTCCTTGACAGAACATAAGAGTTCTGTCAAGGACTTTTTTATTTCCAATTTTTATGGAGGTGCCTTATGAAGACCTATCCTACACTTGAAACTGCAAAGGAATATGCAGCAGACGGCAGATATGACATAATGCCTGTTAGCTGCGAGCTCCTGTCCGACATCTGCACTCCTATCGAGGCTGTCAAGATACTGAAAAACGTATCTACCCACTGCTATCTGCTGGAGTCGTCCAAGGACAACGAACGCTGGGGACGCTGGACTTTCCTCGGCTATGAGCCTGCTATGGAGCTCACCTGTTCGGATGATAAGCTCACAGTTGGCGGAATGGACATCGAGACCGATGATCCTACACCGCATCTTCGCAGCCTCATGGCTAAGTACCGCAGCCCGAGAGTGGAGGGACTGCCGCCGTTCACAGGAGGTCTTGTGGGATACTTCTCATATGATTTCATCGGTTACAGCGAACCCTCTGTAAAGTTTCCCGTGGACGACAGCGAGCACTTCAAGAATGCCGACTTAATGCTGTTCGACAAGGTCATCGCCTTTGACCATTACCGCGGCAGATTGGTGCTCATAGCGAATATGAAACTCAGCGATCCCGAGACCGGCTATAACAAAGCCTGCCTTGAACTGAAGCAGATGGCTGATCTTCTCCAGAACGGCAAGCCCAGCAGCGAGCCTCCCGGAAGGCTCCGCAGCGAGGTCACCGAGCTCTTCACTAAGGATGAGTTCTGCTCAATGATAGATAAGGCAAAGCAGCACATCACCGATGGAGATATTTTTCAGATAGTGCTCTCCAACCGCCTCTGTGCAGAGTACGAGGGCAGCCTGCTGAATACCTACCGTATACTGAGAACGACTAATCCCTCGCCGTATATGTTCTATTTTTCAGGAACTGACGTGGAGATAGCAGGCGCTTCACCTGAGACTCTCGTGAAGCTGGAAAACGGCGTGCTCCACACCTTCCCCCTTGCCGGCACACGTCCGAGAGGAAAGACCTACGAGGAGGATCAGGCTCTTGAAAAGGAGCTCCTTGCGGATGAAAAGGAGCTTGCCGAGCACAATATGCTGGTAGACCTGGGAAGAAACGATCTTGGACGCATAAGCCGTTTCGGCACAGTCAGTGTGGAGCGTTATAAATGTATCGAGCGCTATTCTCACGTTATGCACATAGGCTCCACGGTAAGAGGTGAGATACGCAGCGACTGCGATGCCTTTGACGCAGTGAGCGCGGTGCTCCCGGCAGGTACTCTTTCCGGTGCGCCCAAGATACGCGCCTGCCAGCTCATTGCTGAGCTTGAGAACAACAAGCGCGGTCTTTACGGCGGAGCAATAGGCTACATCGACTTTACCGGCAACCTTGATACCTGCATAGCTATCCGCTCGGCATACAAGAAGAACGGCAAGGTGTTCATACGCAGCGGCGCCGGAATAGTTGCAGATTCCATTCCTGAGAATGAATACCGTGAGTGCAGGAACAAGGCTGCTGCGGTAGTAGAGGCTCTCAAAGCGGCAGAGGAGGTGGAGTTATGATACTTCTGATAGATAATTACGACAGCTTTTCCTACAATCTCTTTCAGCTTGTGGGAGAGCTTTATCCGGATATAAAGGTGATACGCAACGACGAGATGACCATTGATGAGATAAGAAAACTCTCACCTGAAAAGATGATCCTTTCCCCCGGACCGGGACGTCCCGAGGACGCGGGTGTAACAGTGCAGACCGCCGCAACGCTCTCCAAGGAGATCCCCACTCTTGGAGTATGCCTCGGACATCAGGCAATATGTCAGGCATACGGAGCAAGCATCGTCCACGCAAAGCAGCTCATGCACGGAAAGCAGAGCACGGTAAAGCTGGATGCAGAGTGTCCGCTGTTCAAGGGGCTTCCGGAGCATACCGAGGTGGCAAGATACCATTCCCTCGCGGCAGTTGATCTTCCGGACTGTCTGAAGGCTGCAGCAGTCACTGACGATGGCGAGATAATGGCTGTGCAGCACGAGGAATACCCTATATACGGAGTGCAGTTCCACCCGGAATCGATACTCACTCCCCTTGGCAGGGAAATGCTCAAAAATTTTGTTGAACTTTAATGGAGGTAATCATTATGATAGAACAGGCTATAATGAAGATCGTTGACAAGAAGGATCTGACATACAATGAAGCATATGAGGTCATCAGCGAGATAATGGCAGGAAAGACCAGCGCTGTGCAGAACGCAGCATTCCTTGCGGCACTTTCCACCAAGTCCACAAAGGCTGAGACCACTGAGGAGATCGCAGGCTGTGCAGCTGCTATGAGAGATGCTGCTGTGAAGTTCGAGAACAACGATGATCTCCTTGAGATAGTGGGAACAGGCGGTGACAACGCCCAAAGCTTCAATATCTCCACCACATCGGCAATGGTCATCGCTTCGGCAGGCGTAAAGGTGGCAAAGCACGGCAACCGTGCTGCATCGTCCCTTTCCGGAACAGCTGACTGCCTTGAAGCCCTCGGCGTGAACATTGACATGGATGTGGCAAAATGCCATGAAATGCTTGACGAGACCAATTTCTGCTTCTTCTTTGCACAGAAATACCACACCTCGATGAAGTATGTAGGACCTATCCGCAAGGAGCTCGGTATCCGCACAGTATTCAACATCCTCGGACCTCTCACAAACCCTGCAAGCCCCAAGAGATTCCTCCTCGGCGTGTATGACGCCACACTGGTGGAGCCTCTTGCACAGGTGCTTATGAACCTCGGAGCAACTCGCGGAATGGTCGTTCACGGCACCGATAAGCTGGATGAGATCTCCATTGCTGCACCCACACATATTTGTGAATTCAACGAGGGCTGGTTCAAGAGCTACGACATCACTCCACAGCAGTTCGGTCTCAAAGGAGGCACTCACGAGGAGATCCGCGGAGGCTCTCCTGCTGAGAATGCAGAGATCACCCGCAGCATACTCCGCGGCGAGGAGCGCGGAGTAAAGCGTGAGACAGTTCTCATGAACGCCGGAGCAGCACTCTGCGTAGGCGGCAAGGCTGACAGCATCGCCGACGGTATCAAGCTTGCAGCAGAGCTCATCGACAGCGGCAAGGCTTATGCCACACTTGAAAAGGTCATCGAGGTTTCCAACAGATAGGAGAATTCTATGAATATACTTGAACAGCTGGCGGAGCACGCTGCAGAGCGCGTTGCGGCAGCGAAGGAGAAGCTCTCCGCGGAGGAGATAAAGTCTCGGGCGCTTGTCATGCCGAAGGGTGACTTCGCTTTTGAAAGGGCTCTCGCACGGCAGGGACTTTCCTTCATCTGCGAATGCAAGAAGGCAAGTCCGTCCAAGGGCATTATCGCGGAGGATTTCCCTTATCTCGATATTGCCTGCAGGTACGAGGAAGCCGGTGCGGACTGCATTTCCGTGCTGACCGAGCCCAAGTGGTTCCTTGGCAGCACAGATTACCTCCGTGAGATAGCAGCGAATGTGAGCATACCCTGTCTGCGTAAGGATTTCACTGTGGACGAATACATGATATATGAGGCAAAGCTGCTGGGAGCCTCAGCTGTGCTGCTCATCTGCTCCATACTTTCTCCGGAGCAGATAGAGAAGTATTTAGGCGTTTGTGAAAGCCTTGGCTTATCGGCTCTTGTTGAGACTCACAATGAAGCGGAGGTCAGAACGGCTGTTTCAGCCGGAGCGCGTATCATCGGCGTAAACAACCGCGACCTCACGAATTTCACGGTCAATACCGAGAACAGCAGCAGACTCAGGGAGATAGTTCCTCCGGAGGTGCTTTTCGTATCGGAAAGCGGTGTAAAGGGCCGCGAGGACACACGCCGTCTGGAAGCTATCGGCGCCGATGCAGTGCTTATCGGCGAGGCTCTTATGAAGACTCCGGACATCGCCGCAAAGCTGCGTGAACTCAGGGGTGAGGAAGCATGACTCGGGTAAAGCTCTGCGGAATGACCTCTGCTGAGGATGTACGCGCCCTGCTGGAGATAAAGCCGGATTATGCCGGATTTATTCTCTCCGGAGGCTTCCGGCGCTCCATAGAACTTGAAAGATTCCGAGAGCTCTCCGCAATGCTTGAGGGCAGCGGTATCAGCCGGGTAGGCGTTTTCGTAAACGAGCCGCCGGAAAGGATAGCGGAGGTGTTCGCACCGGAGCTGGACCTTATCCAGCTTCACGGCAGCGAGGACGGGGAATACATCCTCACACTGAAAAAGCTGACAGATAAGCCGATAATAAAGGCTTTTACGATAAAGTCGGCGGAGGACATCAGAGCCGCTCAGGAAAGCCCTGCGGACTATGTGCTTCTCGACAGCGGCAAGGGCACTGGTAATGCCTTTGACCACTCGCTCATAAGGGACATGGGCAGACCGTATTTACTTGCGGGAGGTCTTACACCTGAAAACGTAGGGAAGGCAGTGAAAAGGTTCGCGCCTTTTGGAGTGGATGCCAGCAGCAGCCTTGAAACTGACGGAAAAAAGAACAAGTCAAAGATGTCAGCGTTTACAAGTGCCGCAAGGAGCTCTGATATGGACTACCTCGAAAGCTTCTACAACAGCTTCAACGAGGATGAGAGGCTGCTTTCTAAGCACGGTCAGGTGGAATACATCACGACCATGAAGTATATCCATGAATACCTGAACAGCGGACAGAAAGCCAGAATACTTGAAGTGGGAGCAGGCACCGGAAGGTACAGCATAGCTCTCGCTGAGGAGGGGCACTCTGTAACGGCTGTGGAACTGGTAGAGCACAATATAGATGTTCTGAAAAGCAAGCTCACAGGAAATGCGGAGCTTGAAGCAGTGCAGGGCAACGCTCTTGACCTGTCGCGCTTCGGGGACGATACCTTTGATATGACTCTTCTCTTAGGACCTATGTACCACCTATATACCAGGGAGGATATGCTCACTGCACTGAGCGAGGCAGTGAGAGTTACAAAGCAGGGCGGATATATCCTTGCTGCCTACTGCATGAACGAAGCCGCAGTTATCCAGCACGCATTTCTTCACGGCAATCTTCAGAAGGTGCTCGATAACGATATGCTGGCTCCCGACTGGCATTGCAAAAGCGAGCCCAAGGAGCTCTTTGAGCTGGTGAGGACTGAGGAGATAGCTTCACTGGACGCGGAGCTTCCTGTGGAAAGGATAAAGCTCATAGCTGCTGACGGCGCTGCAAATTACCATGCAGACGCCATAGACGCTATGGACAGCTTCACATTTGAAAAGTATATGGAGTACCACCTTGCTATCTGCGAAAGACAAGATCTCATCGGTGCTTCAAATCATGCGCTGGACATACTGCGTAAAGTGTAATTGATAATTAATGAAAGGAAAGATAATATGGCACAGTCAAAAGGACGCTTCGGCGTACACGGCGGACAGTACATCCCGGAAACTCTTATGAATGCTGTTATCGAGCTTGAAAAGGCTTACGAGCACTATAAGAACGACGAGAAATTCAACTGTGAGCTGGATGATCTTCTCAAAAAATATGCGGGCAGACCTTCTCTGCTCTACTACGCTGAGAAACTTACAAAGACTCTCGGCGGAGCTAAGATATATCTCAAGCGCGAGGACCTCAACCATACCGGTTCTCACAAAATAAACAACGTTCTCGGTCAGGCGCTTCTTGCAAAGAAAATGGGCAAGACAAGACTTATCGCCGAGACAGGCGCTGGTCAGCACGGCGTTGCTACCGCTACCGCAGCTGCTCTTCTGGGCATGGAATGCGTAGTATTCATGGGCGAGGAGGACACTAAGCGTCAGGCACTGAATGTTTACCGTATGCGTCTTCTCGGAGCAAAAGTCATCCCCGTCACCAGCGGTACTGCTACCCTCAAGGACGCTGTTTCAGAGGCAATGCGCGAGTGGACTTCACGTATTGACGATACCCACTACTGCCTCGGCTCAGTAATGGGACCTCATCCGTTCCCGACTATCGTCCGCGACTTCCAGTCAGTCATATCCAAGGAAGCCCGTGAGCAGATACTTGAAGAGGAGGGAAGGCTCCCCGACGCCGTTATCGCCTGTGTAGGCGGAGGCTCCAACGCTATCGGAAGCTTCTACAATTTCATCGGCGACGAGGGCGTTCGACTCATAGGCTGTGAGGCTGCCGGCAGAGGTATCGACACCTTTGAGACCGCCGCTACCGTAAATACCGGAAGACTTGGTATCTTCCACGGGATGAAGAGCTATTTCTGTCAGGACGAATACGGTCAGATAGCACCTGTTTACTCCATATCAGCCGGTCTTGATTACCCCGGAGTAGGCCCTGAGCACGCATACCTCCACGACATCGGACGTGCGGAGTACGTGCCTGTTACCGATGACGAGGCAGTTAACGCTTTCGAGTTCCTTTCACGCACAGAGGGTATAATCCCTGCCATAGAGTCGGCTCACGCAATTGCTTACGCAATGAAGCTCGCACCTACTATGGACAAGGATAAGATAATAATCGTAACAGTATCAGGCAGAGGCGACAAGGACTGCGCTGCCATTGCCCGTTACAGAGGGGAGGATATTTATGAGTAAGATCGCAGAGTCTTTCAGAAACGGAAAGGCATTTATACCATTTATCACCTGCGGCGACCCCGACCTTGAAACTACCGGAAAGATTGTAAGGGAAATGGCTGCTAAGGGCGCTGACCTCATCGAGCTGGGAATACCCTTTTCCGATCCCACAGCCGAGGGACCGGTTATACAGGCTGCCAATATAAGAGCGCTTTCCGGCGGTGTAACTACCGATAAGATATTCAGCTTCGTAGAGGAACTGAGAAAGGACGTAAGTATTCCTCTCGTGTTCATGACCTATGCCAATGTGGTATTCTCATACGGCGCAGAGAGATTCTTCTCAGCCTGTCAGAGAGTAGGCATTGACGGTATCATCCTTCCCGATCTTCCCTTTGAGGAAAAGGAGGAGTTCAATGCAGTCAGCAGACAGTACGGCGTTGACCTTATTTCTCTTATAGCACCCACTTCCGCAGACCGTATCGCCATGATTTCCAAGAAGGCTGAGGGCTTTATCTACATCGTATCCAGCCTTGGAGTTACAGGTGTCCGTTCTCAGATAACTACCGATATTTCGTCGATCGTGCGTGTTATACGGGAGAACACCAATGTTCCGTGTGCAGTTGGCTTCGGCATATCTAACCCTGAGCAGGCTGCAAAGATGTCGGAATATGTCGACGGAGTCATCGTTGGCTCAGCAATAGTCAAGAAGATAGGAGAGTTCGGCAGAGAAGCTGCCGCCCCCGTGGGACAGTTCGTGTCTGAAATGAAAGCTGCTATCAGATAAATAAAAAAGCTGCACAGTTTGTGCGCTGCTCTTAGCGGAACAATTGACCAACCAAACTGAATAGGGCAAAAAGCTCTATCAATTATTAAAAATCATTGATAGAGCTTTTCTTTTCGTGCCAAAAAATATTGTTTTATGCCAAAAGTATAGACATTCCAATTTGGATAAGATATAATAACTATAAATGGTGGTGAGATTAATATAAGTAAACTGCCTGAATAGAACAGCTCGGTTTTGCTGCTTACCAGTGACAGATGTTCGGGGATGATAAGATCATGATTATCGCTGTGAGGCAGATCCGCCGTCATCTGCTGGAGCTTTTCCGTGGCGGACATCTTTGAATATGGCAGCACATCAGGGGCTGTTAAAAATGAAATATTTTGTACTTTGAGTCAAAATATATAAATTGTAATGAAAAATGTCGTAGAAAACACGAAATTTATATTGACATTGTTGGTGGTCTGTGGTAAAATTGTAATGATAAATATTGGAACATGAACTCTCAAAATCAGTCTGGAGGTAAATATATGAAGCTTAAAAAATTGATAAGCGGCATAACATCTCTGGCTCTTGCGGTAACAGCCTTTGCCGGTATAGGCGATTCCGGCAGTGTTGTCAGGGGAAAGGCTTCTGCTGCCGGTACGAGCTGGAAATTCGATCTCGGCGGAGGCGGCGCAGCCGGAGGCTACACCGGTGTTTCTGCTTCCGACGGCTATAATGCAGGAAGAGGCTACGGCTTCAGCGGAAATGTGTCGAATGCTTCTGCCGGAGGCAGCGGAGCTCTCAGCGACTCCGTAAAGTTCAACGGCGGACAGTTCAATGTGGATCTGCCAAAGGGACTCTATCAGGTCACCGTTACAACCGGTAACTGCTTCCGTACCACTATAATGGTGGAGGGGATGCCTCAGATGATAAATCTCACCGGCAACAACGCCGTGGAGAGCATACAGATACCCGTTACCGACGGACAGCTGAATATCTCTGCCGGTCCCGGCAAGGATAATACAGAATTCTCCATATCTGCCATTGACATCACACAGATAAATACTACCGGCGAGATGAAGCCGACTATCTGGATATGCGGCGACTCTACCGTTGCCAATTACTACAACTGCGCTGACAGCTCTCAGCATGGTTGGGGACAGTTCCTCAGCGACTATATCGACAAGACCGTTTACGAGGTAAGAAATCAGGCTTCCAGCGGACAGTTCGCCAAGGGCTTTGTGGATTCCGGACAGTTCAATCCTATCAAGACCTACGGCAAAGCCGGCGACTACTACATAATCGCTATCGGTATCAACGATACAAACAAGAACTATACCACTGAGGACATTTATATCGAGACTGTTACAAATATGGTCAAGACTGCGAAGTCCAAGGGTATGGAGGTAATCCTTGTAAAGCAGCAGGGCAGACGCTCTGATCTGAGCAGGAACCCTAAGCTGGAAGGTCGCTGGTTCGGCGGAGATCTGGATAAAATAGGCGCAGCAGAAAGCGTCAAGGTCGTGGATCTGTTCACTCCATGGCAGGACTTCGGCTTGTCAGTGGGCTTCGACGGCATGAAGTCTTATTATGCTACACAGGCTAACGGCAGCGAAGATGACCTCCACCAGAGTAAAAAAGGCGCTCAGAAGCTTGCCGAGATGATGGCTGGACTTGCCGGTATCGGCAAGGAGCCTGAGGAAATGGACACATCCAAGCTTTACCGTTTCAAGAACGTGAACAGCGGGCTCTACATGGAGGTCAAGGACGGCAGTCCTCAGGCTGGTGCCAACGTTCAGCAGGGCAGCGGAGATTATGTCGGCGACGGCAACACATGGAGGCTCAAGCATAAGGGCTACAATTATTATGAGATATGGTCCTGCCTCGATGGCGGCAGTACCTACCTCCTTGATGTAGACGGCGGAAGTGCAAAAAGCGGAGCTAACATCGCTATTTACACAAATACGAATTCCGGCGGACAGTGGTTCAGGTTCTTCAAGACTGCCGACGGAAGCTACAATATAGTTTCAAGATGTTCCGGCGATAACGGCGCCATAGAGGTCGGAAGCGCTCTTACCAGCGGCGGAGCAAATATCAATCAGTGGGAGCTCAATGGTCATGACTGCCAGAAATGGGTGCTGGAGGAAGCTATCCCCGCAGTTGAGACTACCACTTCCACGACTGCTACTACTACCACAACAACAACGACCACTTCTTCTGAAACCGTTTCTTCCAGTGAAACTACTACCGTGACAACAGCTGCTGTTACCGCGCCGGAAACAACTGCGCCGGCTGTGACTACAGCTCCACGTATCAAGAAGAATCCCGGTGACGCAAACCTCGATGAGACCGTTAACCTTGCGGACGCTGTAATGATAATGCAGGCTATAACCAATCCCGATAAGTACGGTCTTGGCAAGGAGGATGGCATCACCGAGCAAGGCACTGTAAATGGTGACGTTATGGGCAACGGCGACGGTATCACCATGAAGGACGCTCAGTTCATACAGCGCTATAAGCTGGGACTTGCAGAGCTCCCTCCCGTGGAATACTACGATCCTGATCCCGAGCAGACCACCACAGCTGTCCTCAGCACAACTACTACAACTACGACGACTACTACCACCACATCAGAAACTACCATGACCGAAACTACTACCACCGGACCGGTCATTTACTACGCAAAGGATCAGACATGGGACGTGGGAGCTGTTGAAAACGATCATACCGGATACCTGTCACCTAACGGATATGTCAACCTTGATAACAAGGTGGGCAGCAATATAACCTTTACCGTAAATGCTGATGTAGCCGGTACCTATATGACTCAGATACGTTTCGCCAACGGCGGTTCCTCAGACCGCAAGATGTTCGTCTATGTGAATGGCGGCACGGAGATGTACTGGCTCCAGTCTTTCCCGGCTACTGATAACTGGGACACATGGAACGAATTCGGACTGGTGCTCCCTCTTAAAGCCGGCGAGAATATCATAAAGTTTGAATCGGCTACCTCCGATGGCGGTCCTAATCTGGATTACATCAAGCTTACAAAGACTGACGAGCCTATCGGTGATCCCTATGATCCCAATGCCGGTCAGCAGACTCCCAGCGGCGAAAAGCCCGCGCTTTACCTTGCCGGAGACTCCACCTGTATGTATTACGGAGCCAACAAGCAGGCTCAGAGCGGCGGACCTATCCAAGGCTGGGGATATGACCTTCCCGCTTATTTCACCGATGGTATCGACATCTACAACCATGCTATGGCAGGACGAAGCTCCAAGAAGTTCTACGACGAGGGCAGATGGCAGACTATTGCCGACAGTCTCAAGCAGGGTGATTATGTTATGATACAGTTCGCTATCAACGACGCTGATTCCAGTAAGTCTGACAGATATGCTCCTGTATGCGGAAACGTTAACTCTCCCACATCCGGTTCATACGAGTGGTACATAACTCAGTTCATCAAGGACGCTCAGGCAAAGGGCGCTACTCCCATACTCATGTCCTGCACCCTCAGTGCCAAGAATTATTCCAACGGAAAGTTCACAGGTTCCTACGGCAATTACACTGATGCCTGCAAGAGCCTTGCAAACAAGTACGCTATCCCGTTCATCGACGTTAACGCTATAATGGTGAACCACTATAATTCTGTTGGCTACCAGACCGCAGTATCATACCACATGGCAGGAGCTGTGAACGGTTCAACGGATTATACTCACTTCAACGAAAACGGTTCAAAGGTGATCGCAGGTCTTATCGCAAAGGCAGTTAAGGACCAGAAGATAGCAGGTATTTCTGCATATGTGAAGTAAATCTTTATAGTATAAAAAGGCTCTCATGATGGAGAGCCTTTTTATACTTATTATGACAGTACCACTAGATCTTCGCCGCTGTGGTCGTAGTCATAAAACTTTGTAGTGCCGGGGGAAGTGCCCTCCGGCGTGGTAGTAGTTGTCCTGTCCTCATTGGTGAAGCCATGTGCTGTGGAAGGCTTCTTTTCCTTCAGGACGGTGCTGCGGTAGTTATCAACGAAGAACTCAAAGAATTTACCGAAGTTGTCAAATCCCATGCGCTTCCATACAGCGTCGTACTTGGAATCGTTGTATTTCTGGAAATGCTCGGGGATCTCGCCTGTCTGGTCGAATTCCTCGATTATCTGCCTGTCGTGCTGAACGAAGTATTTGAAATCGGGATATATCTTGATGAAGATGACAACGTACAGTGTAAACAGTATAGCTGATATTACCGAAAGCACGATAGCGATGATAGCCATAGGCTTTCCGCCGTGGTGCTTTGCAAGGGAGATTATTGCGAAGATAAGCGCCAGCGGTACGGCTATGAAGCTCAGGAAGCTGGAAAACACCAAAAAGTTGATACCGCTTATGATGAGCGCAGTGAGGGCAAAGCCTATGCGTTTTTTCTGCGGTGCAAGGGAGCGTGCGCTCTGAGGAGGCTGGTACGCTGAGACTGGCGGCTGATGGAGCTCCTGTGCCGGTTTCTGCAAACAGTTGTCTTTGTACATACCAAGCTCGTCCCTGCCGCAGTTTACGCAGTATTTCCGGTCAGTGGGGGTAAGTGTTCCGCAGTAGCGGCAGCTTTTCATTTCAGTGAGCTCTGAGTCATCGTTATTATTATCCGTAGTTGAAGTCTCGTCGATGATGTCGCTGGAGGTCTCGTCGATATAGTCCTTGTCGTTATTATCCATAGCAAATTATCCTTTCATAGGAAACGTACTCAGAGAGTAGTTTCCCAGCTCCAGTTGCGTACCTCAAGCTCGTCCAGATTATAGGGAGTTTTCTGGTATACGCAGTAGTTCAGCCAGTTTGAGAACATGAGGTTGGCTGTGCATCTCCATGAGAACAGCGGTACATTATTGGGATCGTCACCGGGGAAGTAGTTATATGGTATCTGAATGTCGATGCCCTTGCTCATGTCCCGGAGGTACTCGTTGGCGATAGTTTCTCTGTCGTACTCAGAGTGACCGGTGATGAAATACTGTCTGCCGTTCTTGTTGGCGACTATGTGGACTCCGGATATGTCCGAAGAGGTGAGCACCTCCAGTTGAGGCACTCTTTCGATGTCCTCCCTGCGGACCTCTGTATTGCGGGAATGGGGAACGTAGAACACGTCGTCGAAGCCTCTCAGGAGCTGACAGTTGCTCACCTCAGCTCTGTGGGGGAATATGCCGAACATTTTCTGTTTCAGCGGATATTTCGGTACTCCGAAGTGGTAGTACAGACCAGCCTGTGCAGCCCAGCATATATAGAGGGTGGAAAAGACATGAGTCTTTGACCATTCCATTATTTTTGTTATCTCGCCCCAGTAGTCCACCTCCTCGTATTCGAGAAGCTCCACGGGAGCGCCGGTGATTATCATACCGTCGTAGCGCTTGTCCTTTATCTCATCGAAGGTCTTGTAGAAGGCTTCCAGGTGATTATGGGAGGTATTCCGTGAAATATGTGAAGCCATCTGGAGCAGCTCAATATCCACCTGAAGGGGAGTGTTACTGAGGAGCCTCATCAGCTGGCATTCAGTTTCAATCTTTTTGGGCATGATATTGAGGATAATGACCTTCAGAGGACGTATGTCCTGATGTTCAGCCCTGTCCTTATCCATAACGAAAATGTTTTCTTCTCCAAGCGTTTTGAATGCCGGGAGCTCGGAAGAAATTCTGATTGGCATTTCAAATCGCTCCTTTCATAGTTATTGATCGTTTTTATGTTTACAGTTCTGACAGCCGTTCATGAAGCTGTCGATGTCGTTGGCGGAGGTACAGCCCTCTTTGAGGAAGCCGAGCCGGAGGAGACTGTCGTATTTTTTTTCGTCCGGCATACGGAAGTCCGCCTTGTGTATATCCTTGAGGCAGCTCTTGAAGAGTACCGATCTTACGAGACCGTCACAGAGGAGGAGGTCGCCGCCGTCGTCGTAGTCGTATATCACGGTGGAATCACCCTCGTAGGAGTAGGCGATGAAACCGATAGCGGTGCCCTTGTCCAGAGCCTCAGTGATATGGAGCATGACCACATTGCTGTGAGCTCTTACAAGCTCCTCGTAGCCGTCAGTGCCGTGCTTTTCCTGTATCTCCAGCATATCAGTTCTCCTTGCCGATAGCGTTGCGCATGGCTCTTAGCTCCTCGGCGGTAAGCTCACGCCATGTACCGGGCTTGAGCATTCCCAGCTTCAGGGGACCTATACTTATACGGCGGAGCCTTGCAACTTCCAGTCCCACAGCCTCGCACATCTTTCGTATCTGGCGGTTCCTGCCCTCTTTTATGGTAATGAGCATGACTACTCTGCCGGGTTCCTTTTCCTTAACTACAACTGTTGCCGGGAGAGTCTTTCTGCCGTCGATCATGACGCCCTCAGAGAGAGCCACAAGCTGATCGTCGGAAATATCGGGGCGGACAGTAACGCGGTAGGTCTTGGAGACATGGCGGCTGGGGTGCATTATGCTGTTGGCAAATTCGCCGTCGTTGGTAAAGAGGAGGAGTCCCTCTGAATTGCGGTCGAGCCTGCCCACGGGGTAAACTCTTTCCTCCACATCAGTGAGAAGGTCCATAACGCAGCGCCTTTCCAGCTCGTCGGAGACCGTAGTGACATAGCCTCTGGGCTTGTTGAGCATAATATATATATAATTCTTCTTGCGCGGTAGGACGAGCTTTTCGCCGTCCACAGTTATCAAATCCTTGTATCCGCATTTATCGCCGGGCTTTACGGGGTGTCCGTTGAGCTTTACTCTGCCCTGTGACATGAGCTCCTCTGCTTTTCTGCGGGAGCAGTAGCCGCTGTCGGCGATCATTTTCTGTATCCTGATCTTTTCCACAATAACTCCGTTCTTTCTCAGAACAATAGGTCTCTGAGCGTTGAAATGATTTTTTTTAGTCTGCCTGACTTTTTATTCTTTCTGTTTTCAGCCTGCTTTATGGGGACATTTTCCGCAGCGCAAAGCGGTATCCGCATGACCTCTCTGCCCTTGCAGCTGACAGACAGCTGTGCGATCTCATCGCCGATGTTCACCGGTGCATAGACGAAGGGGGAGGATATGAAGGTATATTCAAAGTCGTCCTGACCGTGATCCTTTACCGTTACTGAGGTGGCACCGCCGCAGTAGCTAAGCGGGAGCTTTTCGGCTTCACCGCCCACAATATCCAGCTGAGGCAGTTCCGGGAGATCAAGCTCCAGCGGTTTTGCCTGAGAGAAGCAGTGCTCATATAAAGCCATATGGTCGTCCCAGTCGCAGCGGTCGTTGAGGGTAACGCATATCAGGTCGATATTGTTTCTGCGGCAGGCAGAAACGAGGCAGCGTCCGGCTTCGTCGGTAAAACCGGTCTTGACGCCGTAAACGCCGTCGTACATTGAAAGCAGCTTGTTGGTATTTTTCAGCCAGCGCTGATAGGGGGGATTCCCGAATTCCACGCAGATACGCTCCTGCGAGCAAATATCCCGGAAGGTCTGGTTTTTCAGAGCCTCCCGCGCCAGCAGAGCCATATCGTAGGCGGACGAGCCGTGCTCTTTTCCCTCCAGACCGGAGGGCGTAGCGAAATACGTATGTGAGAGTCCGAGGCTGCGTGCTTTTTCGTTCATCATATCTGCAAAAGCCGGGATGCTTCCGGCTATCCTTACCGCAGCTGCGTTGGCAGCGTCGTTGCCGGAGGGGAGCAGCATACCGCAGCAGAGGGCATACTTAGTAACGATGTCGCCCCCCTGAAGCCCCATGGAGGAGCCCTCTACCTTTATCGCCTCGCTGTCAACGACGAATTTCTCGTCCAGACCTCCGCTTTCTATGCACAGAAGGGTGGTCATTATCTTGGTAGTGCTTGCCATAGGCAGCTTTTCGCGGCAGTTCTTTTCATAGATTATCTCGCCGGTGGAGGCAGATATGAGAACTGCTGCCTTTGCAGATATTTCCGGTCCTCCGGCGGAATCAGCCGGCAAAACATACAGCGGCAAAGCTTCGATGAGCAGAACCGCTGCGGTAATTACAGATATTGACTTTTTCAATCCACGCACCTCCGCAGTAAGCATTTGTATTACAGGATATGCGGAGATTCGCGGTCATATGATCATTTTTTCTTCTTATCAGCAGGCAGATCGGCAGCCTCGCCGTCCTTTTTCTTGTGCATGAAGCCCTGAACCTTGTCCACGATAACGGGCACCTTTTCGATAGCAGTGCTGATAGGATCGCTGGAAGCCTCCATAGGAACCATTTTAGCGGTACCGTCGGGGGAGATAACGAGGAAGCCCTCGGGCTTGATAGAAACGCCTGCGCCTGCGCCGCCGCCGAAGAGGTTCTTGTCATACTTTGAAGGCAGGTCGGAGCCGCCGGAAGCAAATCCGTAGGACACCTTTGAAACAGGTATTATAGTAGTGCCGTCCTCAAGCTTTATAGGCTGACCGATGATAGCGTTTACATCAGCCATTTCCTTGATCTTTTCCATTGAGATGCCTAAAAGGTCGCTTACAGGAGTGTTATTGATGCTCATATTATTACCTCACTTCAGTATTATTTCTGCACTACGGCAGTTTTCTTGGCTTTGCGTTTTTTAAGTTTTCCGGGGATGAATATCCGGAAGATGTATGTTATCAGGAACCAGATTCCTGCTATAACCGCTGTACCCAGTCGGAACCTCACCTTGAAGGCGGCATCCCAGCGTCCTTTGTTGAGACCAAAGCCCGGCTGAACGTCCACGGTCTTGAAGCGGATGGTGAACAGACGGCTCATCTGAGCGAGTATCCTGAATATGGCGGTGCTCAGTCTGCCGTAGCTGAGAGCGCATTTATAGGCGTCCTCGTTGGCAATGATGAAGTCGATATAGAAGTCCTTGAACTTAAAGCCGCGGAATATTTTGTGTATGGGGCGTTTGGCGCTGTTCCATACGTCTATGAGAAACTCCAGCTTATCGGTCAGGGATTTCTCTATGCCGTCGTCCGGTTTTGAGTCCTCGTCGGTGTCGTCGGGAAAGACCTCATCAGCAAGGAGTTCTTCGTCTTTTTTCTTGTGTTTTTTCTTCTTCTTTTCCTTTTTGCCGCCGGAGCTCTCCTCAGCAGGGGGAGTCTCCACGGCGATAACAGGCATATCGGCTGCGCCGGGAGCGACTATTCCTTCCTCCGGAGTGATCTCCGGTTCAGGGATGTCGTAAAGCTCAGCAAGATCGATGCTAGCGGGATCAAACGGGGGAGTATCTGAAGCCTGACTGCGCTTTTTCTGCTTTTTCTCTTTACGCCGCTTCAGCCAGCCTAGAACGCCTCCGCCGCCGGAGTCCATGACGTTTATAAGCGAGAGCTTGACTTTATATTTCAGTTTCCCGTCAGTGTAGCTGAAATCAGCTCCCACCGGCAGAGCGCAGACAAGGATCACCAAGCCGAGTACGGCAAGAAGTATCCACAGCAGAATTTTCAGAACGATCATTCCTGCCGCTCCTTTCGTTAATTATCGTTGATATTCTCGGTGTCGAACTCCGTGAGCATAGGCTGGTCGGGGAGCGGTGGGAGGTCAGCGGTGGAGCTGAGTCCGAAGCTCCTGAGGAATACGGGAGTTGTCCGGTAGACGATAGGCTTGCCGGGGACGTCAAGGCGTCCGGCTTCCTCCACGAGACCTTTCTCCACGAGGTTATTTATGACCGAGGAGCTGTCTATGCCGCGGACATTTTCCACAAAGCCCTTTGATACGGGCTGGTTGTAGGCGATTATGGTAAGCGCCTCCATAGCAGCAGCTGACAGGGGAGTGGAACGCTTTGTTTCGAGAGCAGTCCTTACCTGCGGGGCAAATTCCTCCCGTGTGCACATCTGGAAGCTGCTGTCCAGCTTTTTTATGGTGATACCGCTGCCGCAGTCATCGTAGCGGTCGTTGAGAAGTCTTATCATAGAGGGCAGAGTGCCCATATCCACGCCGCTTGCTTCTGAGAGGCGGTAAATATCTATGGGCTCACCGCTGGCGAAGAGTATCGCCTCTATTGCGCCGAGCTTTTCTTTGATCTCCAAGTCTTTTTCACTCCGTTCTTTCTTCCCTTGAAGAAGATCATCATATTATCCTCGCTGATAGTTATCCTGCCGGATTTAGTGAGCTCCAGCACAGCGAGGAAGGTAGCGACTCTTGCAGAGCGGTCGGTGACGCCGTCGTAGAGCTTGTCCATGCACACCTCACCGGTGGTATAAAGCTCTCTCAGTACGTGGACTACCTTTGACAGCACTGAGACTATCCTGCGCTTGACCACGGAATTGATCTTGTTCTCCACTCTCTGCTTTGAGGACTCAGACCTCAGGTTCTTGACGGAGATAGCGGAATAAGCAGCGGCGAGACGTTCCGGCTCATGGACGAGGCAGTAGGTCATGTCCGCCTTTATCTTCATAGGCTTGCGGACGAATATATCGCCGCCCCTGAAGCTTTCTGCGAGCTTTGCGGCAGCCAGCTTGCAGAGGGAATACTCGATGAGAGCACCCTCCAGCTCTTTTTTCATCTGCTCAGCCTCTTCGGGCTGGGGCAGGAGCGAGGCTGTCTTTATATAGATGAGTCTTGCTGCCATTTCGAGGAATTCTCCGGCAAGCTCGAAATTCTGCTCGTGAGCCTGATCGATATACAGCAGGTACTGTTCGAGGAGCTTAGAGATCTCGATGTCGCAGATGTTCAGCTTATGTTTTGAGATAAGGCTGAGCAGGAGGTCGAGAGGCCCCTCGAAGACCTCGAGCTTGAATGAAATGCTTTCCATAATTTCCTCTCAGTCAAATATTGTAGCCGAAAACGACTTTAAGTATATTTCTGGTGACCTTGGTCCAGTCCACATGGAAGAATATCAGGTGGCTGCACAGGCTCTCCCACATGGTGATAAGGGGAGAGAGGAGCGAGAATTCGCCTTCGGTGATGCTGTCCAGAAAGAAGATAGCCAGAAGTATGATTCTCGACCAGTACATTATCTTCTGATAGTGAGTGAAGTACCAGCGCCTGAATTTTGGCCACGAGAACTGATAGAATATCTGGAAGCCGTCAAGAGGCGGCAGAGGAAGCAGAGCTATGACGCCGAAGCATAGGCAGGAGAATCCTGCACGCCTTAATATCCTGTAAAGGCAGGCAAGGAGGAATGATGAGGGCGCGAGTCCATAGAACCAGCCTGTGAGGTTATACAGGAGGATATACTCCATGAAGTAAGCCGCCGGTCCTGCGAGTGAGATGAGCGTGATGTCGCGCTTCATATTTTTAAGGTGAGACACATCGTAGTTCATCTCTCTGCTCCAGCCGAAGCCGAATATGAGTGTGATGAAGATACCTTCTCTGTCGGTATGTCTGCGGAAGTCGAGGCTGAGTCTGCCATCGCGTTCGGGAGTGTGGTCGCCGAGCATTTTAGCCGTCCACGCCTTTGCATAGCAGGCGGCTGGCATAAGCGCCGTAAGGAGTATGCCTCTGCTCAGCAGAGTGAGAAACAATCTGAATAATTTATCCATAGATGATATAAGCAGTTATCAATAGCCCCATTTTTTCTCAGGTATCTTCATAACGAGGTCCCACATAGCGTGGAAGACCTTGTTCTGGGCAATGTAGAGAAGATTGTACTTTTCGGGGATGATGTCGAGGTTGAGTATAACGAGGAATGCAAAGAAGCCCATCTGTATCTCGCGGTAGTGGGTGAAGAACCAGCGGTCCACCTTGGGACCTGTGAAGAAGCGCATGACGTTGAAGCCATCGAGGGGCGGGATAGGGATGAGATTGAATATAGCAAGACCGATATTCACCGTCATAAGGAACTCGGTGAGCAGGAGTACGCAGAATGTGGTAGTTACCTTGTTGTTGATGTAGTATTCTCCGATGGAGTTGACACCCTTTTCGGTGCAGCGTATGCAGGCGTTCACGAGTCCTGCGGCGAGGGCAGCAAGGAGGTTTGAAACAGGACCGGCGAGAGCGGTCACAGATATGCCCAGACGGGGATTTTTCATGTTCCGGGCATCTGCCGGCACCGGCTTAGCCCAGCCGAAGCCTGCAAGCACCATAAAGACTGCGCCTATGGGATCGAGGTGAACAAATGGATTAAGAGTGATACGACCTTCTCTTTCAGCGGTATCATCGCCGAAGCATCTGGCGGTAAGCGCATGAGCAGCCTCATGGAGGGGCAGGACAAGAAGAAGAGTCACGACTCTCGCAAAATATTTAAGAAAAACTTCAATATCCATATTGATCCTTTCATTAACTATATGAAAACAATAATACAATTTATATTATACTACATTATTGTGAAATTTTCAAGTAATATACCAAAATTTAACTGCTCAAAAAAATTTTTTCAGTTTTTTTTAAAAAAACACTTGCTTTTTTCTGAGTTTTATGATAAAATAATCATGTTGTATTTTTTTTACAAGTTATTTAAGGAGGTGCAGCCTGATGGCAAAATGCGATATCTGCGGAAAGGGAGTTACTTTCGGTATAAAGGTTTCCCACTCTCACAGAAGAACCAACAGAACATGGAAGCCTAATGTAAAGCGTGTTAAGGCTATCGTCAAGGGTACTCCTTGTCATATCTACGCTTGCTCGAGATGCCTTCGTTCAGGTAAGGTCGAGAGAGCTAACTGATTTACATCAGCTGAAAAATGAGCGTTCCTTGTGGAACGCTCATTATTTTTTTATTCTGCTGTCAGCTTTTCCATGAATTCCTCAGTGGAGTACAGACCGCTGCGGTTATAGCGGAAAATGCCGTAAAGACAACCCGGATCGCGGGTTATGTAGTTGGGGCGCTCATAGCAGGTGAGAGTCATTTTTATGCCGCATTCTCTCAGTACAGCGCCGCTTTCCTGGCAAACGCTGCCGAAAGGGTAGGCGAACGCTATGGGAGTAGAGCCTGTATTCAGGTGGATCTCGGTCTGGAGGAGCCCCACGTCCCTCATCAGGGCGGCGGAGTATTCCTCAGCCGTTTCGCCGGGAATCTTGGCGCAGCCCCGGCGTGCTCCTTTGATAGAATGCATATCATAGGTGTGATTGCCTATTTCTATCCGTCCGGAGGCTATGAGCCCGCGGACATCCTCCCATGTCAGGTAGGAATATGCCGGTACATGAGGATCTGCCGCTGCTACCTGAGAGGTGTATTTCCCCACGATAGAGACAATAGCGGTCATTTCAGCCTCCTCCAGCACGGGAAGGAAGTCGGAAAGGTTATTGTAAAAGCCGTCGTCAAGGGTGATGAGCACCGGTTTTTCGGGTAGCTCGCCTTTTCCTTCTGTGTACTCCGCCAGCTGGAGCGCCGTTACAGAGCGGTAGCCGTGCTCGTTCAGCCAGCGCAGGTCGTTCCGCACCTGCTCCGGAGTCACGGCGTATTCGCTGGGAGTCCCCTCGTGTACGCTGTGGTACATTATAACCGGCAGAAATACCGGCTTTTCCTCTGGATTTCCGGCTGACGAGAAGAACATCAGCTTTCCCGCAAAGAAAAATGCCGCACATATGAAAAATATCAGCGCGTCTATCAAAAGCAGAAAACCCAGACGCCTTATACCGCAGCTTTCAAACATAATTTCACCGCCTGTGAGCTTATTTGAATAAAAATTGCAAAAAACGCTTGTAATTAGTATAATAATATGGTATAATACTATGAGAACAATTTAAGGAGGGAACATTTTGGAGGACTGTATATATATAGTCATCGCGCAGACCGGCACCCGTCCGGCGCGTTTGTTCCGCTTCTTCACAAAGAAGCCGTATAATCATGTATCACTGTCAGGAGACCTCACGCTCTCAGAAATGTATAGCTTCTGCCGTACATACAGACGTTTTCCGCTCCCTGCTACCTTCAATAAGGAAGAGGTGGGAAAGGGAACCCTCGGCTGCTACGGTGTTATTCCCTGTGAGATATACAGAATCAACGTCACAAGGGAACAGAAGGAAGCTTATTACCGTATGATACGCCATTTTTCCGACCACCGCAACGTTTATTCCTATAATATACTCGGACTCCTTGCGGTGTACCTTGACATAGAGTGGAACAGAAAGAACAACTTCATCTGTTCGCAGTTCGTTGCCTATACAATGGAAAAGATCGGCATAAGCCTTGAAAAGCCGTTCTGCCTGTATAAGCCTGACGATTTCAGAAAGTTCCCCGGAGCTTCTCTCGTTTATTCGGGTGAACTCAACAATTTCTACAATTTCATGCAGTCAAAGTCGCTTGCAAAATGAGATGAGTCCGGCTGTTATACGCAGTTCGTCCGGGGAAAAGAAGTACGCGGCACAATAGAACTTGCTCTCCGGAGCTATTCCCGAGAGACTTATTTCTGTACTGTGCTCAAGTACGCTCAACGATGCAGTGCCGCCGTTAAGGACAAGGCTCGCCGGAGCTATCTGCTCACCGGTCATCCTGTTGTAGGAATTAGTATATGAGTTTATGAACATCCATGAACCCGCTGTCAGCACGATGTAAAGTATCATCAGCCTGGCAGCGGTCTTTATTTTTTTATGTGCCATTATTTCTCCTTTTCATGGAACACAGAAGCTCACCGAGGGACCTGCCGAAAAGCTGTCCCGAATACTGTACCTGTTCGAGAGTGTTGCAGTGGGAGCCAACTTCGATCAGTAGACTTCCTGTGGTCAGATCCTGATTATAGTGTCTGTAATCGAAGAGTATAGGGCGGGTGAGTCCCTTGTGGTCACTTTCCAGCTTTTGCTGAAGAGCGCAGGCAAAGTGGAAATTCTTCATGTAATTCGGCATATCCAGAGTGCCGTCGTCGCAGCCGGAGATTATCATAATCTGTGCGGCTTCTTTATCGTTTTCTTTTATAAAAGGCTGATAGGCTATGCCGTCGCCGGAAATCGCGTCGCGGTGGATGTCCAGAGCTACCTTTATGCTGGGATATTCTTCAAGTACGGGAAGTATCGACTCCCTGCTCCTGCCGTATGAACCGTTGTAGGATGGATAGTCGTGTATGGTACGTATGTGGATAACGCCGATTCCCTGAGCTTCAAGCTCTGCCTGTATAGCGTCGCCCACCATTACGACGTTCTTTGTCTCGTCAGTGGTGCGGTAGTTGCATTCTGTGTCGTAGTTTTCCCTTACGAAAGGCTCAAAACTCTCGGTAGTGTGGGTGTGGTAGATGAGCACCTGCGGTTCTGAGATATCGCTGACAGTGAAATTCGGCAGACAGCGGCTCTCCCTCATGAGTTCTTCGTTGGGAATGTCGGTCTTGTTGTTCACCTGACCTCCGTTTTCAAGGTCGAAGAAGCAGTCACCGCTGTAAGGCTGATAGGTGTTGCGGACTATGCTGCCTCCGGTGCTCCATACCTCCGGGTATGGCTTGGCTCCCGGCGAATCGGAGCGCATCTCAAGCGGACTTTTCAGCTTAACCTCCGCAGGGGAAGTGGTTTCTGCTTCCGTGCCGTATCCCTCCGAGACGGGAATGCTGCCTGTATCATACCCGAATATCCTTTTGTACTGCGACTCCAGATCACTGTCCTTCGCGGCAGCTTCCGCTGAAGGAGTGCCTGCTTCCGTAAGAACTTTTTTGGCACAGGCAGACTCTCTCAGCGCTTTTATCCCGCTGCCTGCAGCGGCTATGGCTGACGGCAGCAGCAGAAGCAGCGCTATTCTGGCAGCTGCGGCGATTTTTCTCTTTCTGCGACGTTTCATTTCCTCACCTCATTAGTATATCCTTTCAGTGAATTATATGCATCTGTCCGAAAAAATATTTCTGCCGGTGGGGGAAACAAAGAATTTTTCTGAAATTGTTAAATTGTTCTTGCATATTTAGCTGCTGTATGCTATAATATTAATTGTGTTGGAAAGAATAATTATTCCGTCAGTTATATGCGCCTGTAGCTCAGGGGATAGAGCATCGGCCTCCGACGCCGTGTGCGCTGGTTCGATTCCAGTCAGGCGTACCAGCGGGGAGCCCCCGCGGGCTTCCACGTTGACGCTCGCGCAGGCTCGCTCACTTTTTTAGTAAGGCATACACGTACCCGCTAACGGCATTATTTGTGTACGGCCCGGAGTATATTGGTGAGCCGCTATGGGATTTTGCATTGTTACTTGCGAGCTCGCTTATTATTTAAGGAGGAAAAAACATGGAACTTATAGCAAGTTTTTCCATTGACCACACAAAGATCATTCCCGGTATTTTTGTAAGCCGCGAGGACAAGATCGGTGATAACACGATAACTACATACGATATAAGAGTGACCAAGCCCAATCGTGAGCCTGCAATAGATGTTGCTGCTATGCACTCTCTTGAGCATATCATAGCGACCTATCTCAGAAATGATCCCGACTGGAAAAACGATATTATCTACTGGGGACCTATGGGCTGTCTTACCGGATTTTACCTTATTCTTAAAGGCAGCCGTGCACCGAAGGAGATACTTGATCTTATGATAAGCGCATTCAGGTCGGTCAAGGACGCTGATATAGTACCCGGTGCAGAGGAGAAGAACTGCGGAAATTATCTCATGCACAATCTTCCCATGGCAAAATGGTACGCTGCAAGATTTGCAGATTATCTTACCGCAAATGCCGGAAACGATGAAATATTTGAGTATCCGAAAACAGAGCGCCTTGTAACTGAGAGTGGTCAGCATTTCTTTGATTCATAATGCTCACAAAGTAAAACAAAGAGACCTCCTGTCTTTTGACGGGAGGTCTCTTTTTCTCTGTGCAAAGGATATGATTGTTATAGTAAATGAGCGGTCAGCGGAATGCTGCACCGGTCTTGACAGTGCCTTTAAGATAGCGCTTGCGAGCGTACATTTTTTTGTCCGCCCTCTCAAAGACGTCTGAGAGACAGTGGTCGGTTTCCGGATCAAATTCGTCCATGCCGGTGGATACGACTACCGAACCGGTGCGAAGATTACTGTCGATCTGTGTATCAAAATCATCAAGAAGAGTGATTCTGTCTGCGAAATCGGAGTTTTCCAGCAGCACGACAAATTCATCGCCGCCGATACGGAATACTGGACTGTGAGTGAATTGTCTGCAAATGAGGGAGCAGGCATTCTTTATGTAGTTGTCGCCCTCTTCGTGACCGAGTGTGTCGTTGATGACCTTCAGACCGTTAAGGTCACAGACTATAACGGCGAATTCGTGTACCGCGCCGGTACTGATTCTGTCGTTCAGCTCAGCCTCCGCCTCCATATAGGCGCGTTTGCTTTTAACGCCGGTTAGGGGATCGGTATACGCCATTTCACGGGCAGAACCCAGAGCCTGTTCCTGAATCTGCTCACGCTGGAGCGTCTCCTCAAGCTGCTTTCTGTATTTTGCCTTTTCTACTTCCAGCACGGAGGTGTGGAGCATGAGCCATATCATTATGACTATCGTAAGAGTTATCATGATAAGGAAGAGCATGATAACTCTGTGGGAGTTAACTTTTTCGTCGAACCAGTCTGCATTGAAGTCTACGCCCACGATGCCTGCCACATTGCCCTCAGAATCGAATACGGGGCTGTAAGCGGAATAGAATCTTCCCCATCTGTCGGAGGAGGCTGTTTTATCCACGCCGGGAGTACCTTTTGAAGCCTTTATCAGTGCGTCTGTTGTTTCGATAGGCTCGCCGAACTCACCGGGGTCATCCAGCTCAGGATCAATTGTAAATGAGAAGGAGCCATCCGGTTCTTCACGTATACTGTAGATATAATCGAGCTGGATATTTTTCTGAAATGAGAGCAGAGTTTCCAGAGCATGGTTATATGGCTCAGTGCCGATGCTTTCAGCTGTGAGTGTTTTTAACTCATCGCCGTTGAGCTGATATGCGGCAGTGTTGGCGATGTCCAGCATACGCTGCTCAATCTGTTCGCGCAGTTCTTTTTTGGACATTTTCATCATGACAACGCCCAGTATTATATGTATCGTCAGGAGAAGGAGCAGTCCGGCGAAGAAGGTCAGCCGGCTGATCGACCTCTTTGATTTTTTCATTTCGTCCCTCCTTCGAGCTTACCCGAAAGTGTCTGTATCTCTATTATAGCATATTATAATAAAATTAGCAAGCCGCGGACAAAGATTTTTAGTTGACTTTTTTCCGCCGTATAGTTATAATAATAGTAGAACGATGCGGGATTTTTCAATGAGCAGTATCGTTGTCCCGGAAATACATTCAATAAAAGGAGAGATATACTATGCAGAATTTTGATTATATGACACCTACCAGACTTGTCTTCGGCAAGGGATGCATCGAAAAGCTTCCCGAAGCGCTGGGACTTATCGGCAAAAAAGTGCTGCTTACCTACGGCGGAGGCAGTATCAGGAAGATCGGTCTTTACGATAAGGTAAGGGAGCTTCTCTCCGACTTTGAGATAGTGGAGCTTTCAGGCATACAGCCTAACCCGAAGTATGATCCCAGCGTGCTGGACGGCGTGAAGCTCTGCAAGGAACATAATTTGGACGTTATACTTGCAGTGGGCGGCGGAAGTGTTCTGGACTGCTCAAAGGCGATAGCTGCCGGAGCCAAATACGACGGCGATCCGTGGGATCTTATCTCGTATAAGGTCAAGGCTAAGGACGCTCTCCCTATCGTTGACATAATAACTCTTGCGGCTACCGGTAGCGAGTACGACTGCGGCGGCGTTATTTCCAGAACGGAGACCAACGACAAGATAGGCTACATGGACGAGCTGCTCTATCCGGTGGTATCATTCCTTGATCCTGTTTATACCTTCACAGTGTCGAAAAAGCAGACCGCAGCCGGTTGTGCCGATGCTATGAATCACATCATGGAGCAGTATTTCTGCGAGGATTCCTCCCTCCTTAACGATGGCTTTATGGAGGCTGGTCTGAAGAGCCTCATGGTGAACGCTAAGAAGTGCCTTGAGAATCCGGAGGATTATACCGCAAGAGCTGAGATGATGCTTGCCTGCACCTACGGCTGCAACGGTATCTATTCGCTGGGCAACAGCTATACCGGCTGGCCGTGTCATGGCATGGAGCACGCACTTTCCGCATATTACGACATCACTCACGGCGAAGGTCTGGCGATAATAACTCCCCGCTGGATGAAGCATATCCTCAGCGACAGGACCATTGACCGCTTTGTTAAGTACGGCGAAAACGTTTTCGGCATTAAAGGCAGCGACAAATACGATACAGCGGATAAAGCGATTCAGGCTACTTACGATTTCTTTGAGACTATCGGTATTCCTATGCACCTGAGAGATGTGGGTATCGACGAGAGCCGTATCGGGGAAATGGCACATCATGTTGCCGAGAATGAAGGGCTTGAAAATGCTTGGGCACCTCTTACCGAAAAGGACATCGCTGACATATTTACAGCTTCACTATAAAGGAGACGACTATGGAATTCAAAACTGGTACAGGCTGGAGATGCTGCTACGATCCGGAGACCGGTCTTTATACAGCGGAGATCGGCGGAGGTCCGAACCATGATCTTTACGAGATAAACAAGGATATATACGACCGCGTTGATGCTCCGGACACAGAATCGCCTATCAGACTTATTATCAGTGGACGTCATCTGTATATGGCTGTTGATGACCGCTGCGGTCCACCGTATACGGTCGTTCTGGACTCGGACTATAAAAAGCTGTGTCCTTGGGCGAAAACCAAGATCAGCGGAACACTCTGGGACGAAGATATGACTGACGCTGCCGTTGAGGTATTTGCCTCTGAGGCTGATAACAGGGAACAGCGCCGTGCCAAGAAAGCAGAGCGCGAAAAGAATAAATGACCGTATATGTGGCTAAACGTTCACATTGAGGCGAGCTTCAGGGAAAGGAATGCTTTCCCTGTCCTTATACGCTTGAATACTTAAAATATATAACTTTTCCTTAAAATATAGACAAATGATTTCAGATGTGTTATTATATATAATATGTGTATTTCCATTTACAAGGAGGTCATGATATGGAAACAATCAATGAGATCGCTGCAAGAATCCGCGAACTGCGCGAGGTATGCGATTACACACAGGAAAAACTCGCTGAGGAGCTTGGACTATCAGTTGAGCAGTATGCAGGATATGAAGAAAACGGCGATTTCCCCATAAGCGTCATTTACGAGATCGCCAATAAATTCCGAGTCGATTTCAACGAGCTGGTGACAGGTGAGCCCAGCCGTATAGATACATATCAGGTCGTCCGCCGCGGTCACGGCAAGAGCGTGAGCCGTTTTCCGGGCTACCGCTTCAAGGATCTTGCCTTCCGCTATGCGGACAAGATAATGCAGCCCCTTCTCGTTACTCTTGAGCCCTCGGACGAGCCCGCAAAGCTCGTTACCCATGCCGGTCAGGAGTTCAACCTTGTACTGAGGGGCAGTATCGTCGTTGTTTTTGAGGACAAGGAGATAATCCTAAACGAGGGCGATTCTATATACTTCAATCCAACATATCCGCACGGTCAGCGCTGCTACGGCGACAGCAAGGCTCGCTTCCTGACCATGATAGCGGAATGATAATGTATTATCAAAGGAGTTCTGAATAAAATGCTTTTAGACCGTTATCTTCCCCGTATCGAATTCGATTCGTATGAGGATTTTATAGAAAACTACCGCGTAAATGTTCCCGAGGACTTTAACTTCGGCTGGGACATCGTTGACGAGTGGGCTAAGCAGGAACCGGACAAGAAGGCTCTCCTGTGGCTCAGTCACGATAAGCAGGAGCGTACCTTCACCTTTACTGACATATCAAAGCTCTCCAATCAGACCTGCAACTACTTCCGCAGCTTTGGTCTGAAGAAGGGCGATGTGGTATTGCTGATACTCCGCCGTCGCTGGGAATACTGGGTGATAGCTACTGCTCTGCACAAAATGGGCGTTATCCTTATCCCCGGAAATCTCCTCTTCACCACCCATGACATCGCATACCGCGGCAATATGGCTGGTATTTCCGCTATCATTGCCTGCGACGATGAGTACATAAGAGGTCAGATCGACGGAGCTGCTCCTGAGATCACTACACTGAAAAAGAAGATAGCAGTTGCTCAGCCCCGGGAAGGCTGGGATTTCTACGAGGACGAGATAGCAAAGTACCCTGATACATTTGAGCGCCCCACCGGTGCTGAGGCAACAAAGGCTGCCGACACTATGCTCATCTACTTTACCTCCGGCTCGACAGGTATGCCTAAAATGGTATGCCACAACTTTGCGCATCCTCTTGGACATATAGTTACCGCTAAATACTGGCATCAGGTGCAGGAGAACAAGCTCCATATGTCTATTTCTGACTCAGGCTGGGCTAAGTTCGGTTGGGGAAAGATCTACGGACAGTGGATATGCGGAGCTATTCAGTTCGCTTACGATTTCACAGGTAAATTCAATGCAAAGGATATACTTGAGGTTATAAGCCACTATAAGCTCACGACTTTCTGTGCTCCTCCTACTATGTACCGCTTCATGCTTCAGGAGGACATGACAAAATATGACCTTTCCTCCATTCAGAACTTCTGCAATGCCGGCGAGCCTCTTAACCCTGAGGTATTCAACCGTATATATGAGCTCACCGGAAAGAAGATGCGCGAGGGCTTCGGTCAGACCGAGGGTACTGTGCTTATTGCCAATTTCCCGTGGATAGATCCTAAGCCGGGCTCCACAGGAAAGCCGTCTCCGCTGTATAATATACACCTCCTCCGTGCCGATGGTACCGAGTGCGAGGACGGTGAGGAAGGCAGCATCATGGCTTGCGGTATCGATAAGAACCACCCTACCGGTCTGTTCTGCGGATACTACAAGGATCCTGAGCTTACAAAGGCTGTACTTGGCGGAAAGAACTACGATACCGGTGACGTTGCATGGCGTGATTCCAAGGGCTATTACTGGTTTGTTGGCAGAAACGATGACGTTATCAAGTGCTCCGGCTACCGTATAGGACCTTTCGAGGTCGAGAGCGCTCTGCTCACTCACCCTGCTGTTGTAGAGTCTGCTATCACAGGTGCTCCTGATCCCATACGCGGACAGGTAGTTAAGGCTACTGTCGTGCTTGCAAAGGGCTACACACCGTCTCCTGAGCTTACAAAGGAGCTTCAGGATCACGTAAAGAAGGAGACAGCTCCGTATAAGTATCCCCGTGTTATCGAGTACGTTGACGAGCTACCGAAGACTCTGGGCGGAAAGATAAAGCGTGCTATGATACGTCATAAGGACGAGGAAAACGAAAAGTGATTTCCGGAGCGGTGCTTGATCCGAGTGGAATTAAATGAGCCCGTAAAACAGGCTTCAAGGCTTGGTCTCTGAATTTGATTTCAGGGACCGGGCTTTATTATTGTTCACGAATGATAGACAAACTATCGTCAGTATGCTGCGAATTTGCAGCGGCAAAGATTAGCTTTCGGAAAAACGTAATTTCGACAGGAAAGGCGGAATGTAATTATTATACTGTATATAATTACCGATGATAATTGTCCTGAATGTATATTTTGGCATCTGCAATATCTGTATGAACAAACGGATTTGTTAAAACTGACAAAATAGGAGCTTATGTCGGAATTGCCCGAATTTTCTGCTTGATTTTTTGTACAATAGGGGTTATAATTAACATGTGTAATTATGCGGACTGCCGTCTGGAACGGATAAATGAACAGGCAGTTTTTGAAATCTTCTGCATAAGGGGAATTATATGAAACATAAAACGTCAG